>JADMIO010768814.1_pt1 | contig 20743 bp, 21 predicted proteins | sample 8958161 | NCBI WGS metagenome assembly JADMIO01 (sample SAMN16585339, study PRJNA669376) | soil metagenome | isolation source: Crop rotation soil | place: USA: Cullars Rotation, Alabama | collected 2011 | reverse complement strand
CGCGACAACTTGTCCACGTGGAATTCTAAGCTTAGGATCCCAATGTGCTGGAAAGTGAAGTAGTGGGATCCGGCTTGGAGTTGTCCATGAGCTTGCTACCTTCCTGGTTCGAACAGCTACGGGTGGGCAAGTGCGTCTGATCTGATCGCGCGCATTGAGAACACAAAACGACGTGGGCATCGTCAGAAGCAAATGCGTCTTAATTTTGGCGGACGAAGAGGCACGAATCAGAACAGCATTCAGTGCCTTCTGAATTCGAAAACAGTGACGTCAATTCCGAAGGAAGGATTGGTTTTGAGGACCAATCTTGTTAACTAAAAGCGGAATGTTTGCATGTCGGGAGTCGCAAACTTCAACTCATGCGCGGTTGAGTAAAGACATTTTATCAACTTTCAGCGAGGTAAAATGTTGGGGGTAAGCGCGCACATATTCATCCCAACGTCACTTTAGGTCAATAATCCAATCGGCTCATTTTTGTAGACTAAATGAGTCATTCTTAATTAGGTGAACACAAGTGAGTATTAAGCGGTTTCTTTTGCTTGTGGACGGAACGGCGGATGCAGCGTTCGCCGTGGATTCGGCGGGGCGGATCAGTGCCTGGAACAAAGCAGCGGTCGAACTGTTTGGACTAAGTGAAGCGCAGGTGCTGAGCGCTCAGTGTCATAAGATTTTTCAGTGCTGGGATGAGAATGGTCCTGTCTGCTCCGAACGTTGTGTGATTGAACGTGCGGTCGCTGACAATCGTTTGCAAACGAATTTCGACGTGCGACTGCAAACCAGCACCGGCAAGCTCTGGTGTAATTTGTCTTCACTGATCGTGAACGACTCGGTTTCCGGAGTGCGTCATGCGATCTATGTGGTTCGGCCAGTCGAGATACGCAAGCGACTCGAACAGGCATTCAGTGAGTTCGCACGGACGCAAGCGAGGTCATTGTCTGCCAATGGCATCAACACACGCCTCACCTCTCGAGAGGTTGAAGTGTTGAAGAGTTTAGCCAAGGGCTACGGTACGCGAAGAATTGCCAACCAACTCAACATCAGCTCCGCGACCGTGAACAATCACGTCAAACACATCCTCACCAAATTCGACGTCCACACCCGCCTCGAAGCCATCCGCCACGCGGAGAGTGTGGGCGTAATCTAATGCGCGTCCGTGGTTAAGGGAGCTTCACCGCAAGTACATCGACGTTTTCAATGACTGGCGGCTGGGCCAAAAGATCCGGCGCTTTCGCCATCAGAGCCGCGGCGACTTTGCCGGAGAGATGAGCTTGCCGTCCTGAGTCGCTTGGGAAGGCGTCGAAGATACCGAAGGTCGACTGGCCCATGCGTATCGCGAACCAAACAGTTGTCTCGGGTTCTTCCTGAACGAGCGCGAGACCACTCTTCAAAAAGTTTTCTACCTCAGACTCTTTGCCAGGCTTTGCTTCCAGTCGAACAAGCAACCCAACCGTAACCATGATTAGTCCCTCCTCTTTTTAACCACAGATTACACGGATAGAAATCCGATTGGCTAGCCAGCCATCTGATATCCGGTTATACTAGCGGCCTCCCAGGCCCGTCTCTGAACGAAATCACCAGCAAATAAGCCAGTATTAGAAAGAAAATGAATAGACCCTCGAAACTCCCACGCTTGCTAAGCCTGATCTTTGCCCTGTGTTTCATCGTCAGCGCTGGATACCAACGCGCGGTGGCCCAGGCGCCCACGACGTTCACCATTACCGGAACGGTCACGGACAACACGGGCCATGCGATGGCCGATGCGTTGGTGATCGTGATTAGCGACGTCACTGGAACGCAGCTCACCTTTACGGATCAGAGCGGAAATTACAGTTTGAATTACGCAGGCGGCGTGAGCCACAAAATCAGCATTCAGGCATCGAAGTCCGGCTATACCTTCGAACCGGCGCTGACGATCTTGATCTCCTCAGGCAGCATCAGCGGCGATAAGACGCAAAATTTTGTCGGCACGCCAATTCCGATAATACTGACGATCATTCAGACGCCCGTCCTGCTGACGCAGGAAAACTCGCTGCACTCGCTCGCGCTCGATTCGGTTACGTGGACCAGCGAGCCTTTCGGTGTAACGAATGCTCACAATTTCAGCAACGACCAGCACACACGCATCACGTTGTTTGCAGTTAATATGGACCTGCCCCAAGGTGAGCCGCTCTCAACCATCGCGGTCCAAGCGCAAACTTCCACGGGACAGAGTTTCTCACTCCCCGTTGAGTATTTTGGCGCGGTGCCAAACTTCAGTTGGCTCAAGCAAATCGTCGTGAAGTTGCCGGATGAGATCGCGAACAGTAACGAGGTGAACGTGAGCTGCAAAGTAGGCCTTTTTTTTACCTCAAACACGGTGACAGTGAAAGTTCAGCCCTGAGCGCCCTTGCGTGAAAGGATTTCTCACGCAAAGGCGCAAAGGTGCAAAGCGCTGCCGCGTGTCTAAGACCGTCTCAGTTTCCCCAGACTCGCACCCAATCAACCTGCATCTGCTGTGGAAACACGGTGGTGCCGTCAGGACTCCCGACGAAGTTTCCACCAACGGCGACGTTGAGCAGGATGAAGAATGGTGACTGAAATTCAGACGTGCTGTTGATGCCGCCCGAAATGTTTGCCTCCGCATACTGAACGCGATCGACGTACCACTTGATCGAAGTACTGGTGCGTGAAATCGCGTACGTGTGGAAGCCCGCTGAGAGCGACGTCGACGAATTGAAAATTCCACCAAACGAGACATGTTGTCCGTTCTGATCGGCCCAGTGAATCGTGCCGAAATTTTTGAACGGGTTCTGGCCCTGAATCTCCATAATGTCCATCTCGCCGCACGAGGGCCAACCAACCGTACTGATGCTGTTGCCGAGCATCCAGAAAGCCGGCCAGATGCCCTGCCCCTGGGGCGCTTTGATGCTGGCCTCGACCCACGTGTTTATGCCGAACGATTGTTTGCCCTGCGTCTTCATGCGAGCCGAGGTATACGCGCTGCCGCCGAAGCTCTCACGCCGCGCCTCGATCACGAGCGTGCCATTTGATATTCGTGCGTTCTCTGTCCGGCTCGTGTAGTTCTCAAGCTCGTTGTTACCCCACCCGCCACCGCCGGTCTCGAAGCTCCAGTTCGCGGTGTTGATTGACGAGCCGTTAAATTCATCGGACCAGATCAATCGCGAAAAGCTCGGAGGCGCTCCCGGCGGCGGTTGCTGTGTGCCGATTGCGCCCCACGTAAACTGTTCCCATGTACTTGCGCTCAGCCGGTCTGAGACGAGTGGAGCCCACGAGGCCCGCGCGAGGTCGGCCGAAACGAACTTGTTGGTGCCTCTGCCTTTGAGCGTGAAGGCGCCGCCCGCAATGTCGGACCAGGTAAACTGTTCCCACGTGCCGATGCTACCGCGATCTGCGACGAGCGGAGCCCACGTGCCGCGGTTTTGATCTGCCGACACAAAGAGACCGGTCCCGATCGATCTGAACGCAATGAACCCGCCGCCGGCGTCAACTACCTGAAACTGTTCCCACGCGTCGGTAGTTGATCGATCCGCGACGAGTGGTGCAAACGTGCCGCGGTTCTGATCTGCCGATACGAAGAGCCCGGTTGCCGACGCGCGTATCCAGATGGTCTGGCCCACAGGCGCCGCTGCCTGAGCGATGGGTGTCAATAACAACGCGGTCAATATCAGAAACAGCATCTTAGTGACGGGTGACGAGAATTGATTTTTTGACTTCGCCATTAGTCTTCTCCTCTCGGGCTGTGCCCCTTAAGCAAACGTCAATGTAGTAGGGGAATACGTCCAGGTTTGACGTGCTGAGCCCACGTGAGAACCAATGGGAGGTCCTGAATCTGGCTCCGGATGATACTTTGTTCGACTGGCGAAGAAAAGTTTTTTAGTGCTCGAGATGATAAGGGACGCTGGTGACGATCACGCCACGCTTGAAGAGCAGCGAGCCTTTCAGCAACAGCGAGCTTTGGTTGTGGAGGATGTGTTGCCACCCTTCGCCGGAATGAATTCGGGCAGGACCGTGATGATTTCGCTGGATTTCTCTTTAGCGAGACGATTGATGTAACGGACCAGCGGTCGTGTTAGTTCGCGATATGGCGACGGCAGCACGACGAGTTGAATGCCCGCGCCCCAACGTTCCCACTTGTCTTTCAAGTTCGCCGTAGCTTCTTCTTCAAAATCTACGTACACCGCCTGCACTCGATCAGACGCGATCGACTGCGCGTATTGCAGCGCGCCAATCACGCCGCGATGAATGCCGGAGATCGGAACGATGACGGTGTGTTTGATTGGTCGCAGCGGGCTCAAGCCATAGGTGGAGAGTTGCTTTGCCACCCTTCGCCTCAGCCCAATACGAAACGAACGTTCCGACAAAGAAGAGCACGGCCATCGCCGCGAAGATGGCCCAGCCGTGCTTTTGCGAGCCCGTCATCCGGCCGAGTGTGTACGTCAGACCAGCCGCGATGGCGAAGATGGCAAGCATCTCGAGCAGGTTCGTAAACGGCGTCGGGTTCTCGAACGGGTGCGCGCTGTTGACGTTGAAAAAACCACCGCCGTTCGTGCCAAACTCTTTGACGATTTCCTGTGAAGCGACTGGTCCTTGAGCGATGATCTGTTCCGCCGTGTTTGCTCGATCGAGGAAAAACGTTCGGTTGGTGTTTGTGCTTGTGTGGAAGCGGCAACGAACAGCACGAGAGCGACCGCTTTAACGGCCTTAATTCCTCTCCAGACCATCTTCATATCCTTTCTCAATCGCCTGCTGCTTGTCCTTGTCTAACAAGTCGAGACAATGAGCGCCGAGGAGGAGAAGAGGAAGTGTCAGAACGAAAAGCGTCGTACCGGCTTGATGTAAAGCGACGTGGTGCCACACCGGGTCTCTGAACCACGAAATCACCGTCACGATCGATCCCAGGATCGGCGCGATGAAGCCGGTGCATAAACCCAATGCCGCGACACTACTTTTCCAACTCAAGTCATGGACCAGTGCGTGTGTAACCGTGTTCACAAAACTAGGTTACGGAGAAATTTGTAAAGAAGGTGTAAAGAGTGCGTAAAAAGATCATAAGGAAGGAGGGCCACAAAAAGGCACATAAAGCACAAAACTTCAATTTCCGTTTTTGTGCTTTATGTGCCTTTTCGTGGCCGAATTACTGGCCGAAAGTGAGGACAACGCGGAAACGAACGCGGCCGCTGTGCATCTGCTCGTAAGCTTCCGCGACACGATCGAGCGGATACTTTTCGATCATCGGATGCACATCCGTCAACGCACTGAACTCGAGCGTGTCTTGTGAATCTCGCGCGGTGCCTGAGTACCAACCCGCGACTGAACTTCGGCGCATGATCAGTGAGAACACACTGATCGTCAGTGGCTCAGGCGGCGCGGCGGGAACAAGCAACAGTCCACTCGGCGCTAAACCGTCAACCAATGGCGAGATCGACGGAGCACTCGGAGCAGTCGCGAGAATCACGCGCGCGCCGCCAAGTTTTTGCAGTTCCGCCACCACGTCGCTCGCCGTCGCGTCGATGTAATGATGCGCGCCCAGTTTTTGCGCCAGCTCTTGTTTGTCATTACCACGATTGATCGCGACAGTCTCAAATCCCATACGTCGCGCGTACTGAACTCCGAGATGGCCCAGTCCGCCGATGCCGTGCACTGCGACAACGTCTCCGGCACGCGCGCCGGAATTGCGCAACGCGTTGTAGACCGTGACGCCGGCACACATGAACGGCCCAGCTTCTTCCGCCGGAACTTCATCAGGAATCGCCGCGACTGCAACTGCCGGTGCGATCATGTACTCCGCATAGCCACCATCGAAGTCGATCCCGGTGACTTTTCGATTGACGCACATCGCGAAGTCGCCGCGCCGGCACGGTTCACACACGAAATCATGGTAGCCGTGCCACCCGACACCAACGCGCTGGCCCATGGTCCATGCCGTAACGCCTTCGCCTAGAGCATCGATGCGTCCAGCGATTTCATGACCGGGGACACGCGGATACTGAAGCCCCGGCCACAAACCGTCTTTCACAAGCACATCACTGTGGCAAATACCACATGCCTCAACCTTCACGCGCACCTGCCCCGCGCCCGGCTCCGGCACATCGCGCTCCACCAACTCCCAATCTCCACCCGCCCTGCTGATCTGCGCTGCTTTCATTTCTTGTTACTTCCCTTTTGTAGTTAGGTTTTAAGGATCTTTTCCATGTAGCGATCGGCCGCGGCGGATGCTTCTTCCGGACTGCTGCCGTTCTGACGCGCATCCAAGTAAGGCGCGTACCAATCAAACCACTGGTGCTTGCCATGCGTCTTCTCGAAATGATCGTGATGCTCCGACGTCTCGTGAAGAAGTTCCGCAAGAGTTGGCACGTCCGTGGTTTGCGTTTTCCACTCGCGTCCGGGAAGGCGCGTCGTGATCTCCTGGAGAAACCACGCGTTCCCGTCGGGATCACTGAACGAAGCAAACGAAAAATACGAACGACCTTCCGGATCGCGCCCGGCGGCGCGTGGGTTCTCCACGGTGTTGTTGAAGGGACCGGCGGCGAAGTGAAAGACCTCACTCACATCGACACCACGCGCGAGCAGATCATTACGAGCGACGTCTATGTCGTCCACTGCGAGTATGAGGTCTTGACTCGAGCCGGGCTTGGCCAATGTAATACCCTTGCCGAAGATGATCGACGCTTCCGAGTTGTGCGGAGTTACCTGAACCCCACGGAATTCGCCAATCGCAATGTCGATATCGACTCGCCAGCCGAGTTTTTCATAGAACGCTTTCGCGCGATCGACGTCCGAAACGCTGAGCAGCACGACTTCAAGTTTCATGTTGTCCGGTGTGTTCATCGTAATCTCCTCCTACTTTGATCCACAGATTACGCAGATTCACTTCCGCGTAATCTGTGGATGAGAAACGTGTCACTCAACTATCGCAGCGATCTCAATCCTGTGCGAAGCTCCTGAACGAAAGCATCCGGCTGTTCCCACGCCGCAAAGTGCCCGCCTTTGTCGAGCCGGTTGAAATGGATCATGTTCGGATACGCTTTCTCGGCCCAACTCCGCGGCGCTGCATAGATGTCATCGGGAAACACACTCACCGCCACGGGAATCTGGACGTTCTTCGGCGCGAAGAAAGGAAGCTTGTTTTCCCAATACAAACGGGTCGAAGAGACGCCGGTGTTCGTCAACCAATAGAACGTGATGTTGTCGAGGACGTCGTCTCGCGAAAGTCCCTCAGGCACGCCGGCAAAGGAACGAGCGATGAGCGCGAGACTGCGCGCGTCGTGGTCCAATATCCATGAGGCCAGGCCGACCGGTGAATCCGCTACGCCGTACAGCGTCTGTGGGCGAGTTCCCATTTCCTGTGCGTAGGCAACATCAAGTGAGAAAAAGAAGTCGAGCCGATCCCAGGCACTCTTTTCATCGGCTGAGAGGTCTGCCGGCGGCGTCCCGCCTGGGATTGTCTTTGCTATTTCGTCGGGCACGGTGCAGGGCATGTTCGTGTGAATGGCAAGCAATCCCGGCGGCGCCTGTACACCCATCTGATCGACGATGATCGCGCCCCAATCACCGCCCTGGGCCACGTAACGTGTGTAGCCGAGTCGCTCCATCAACGTGGACCACGCACGTGCAATGCGAACAGGATCCCAGCCGGTAGTCGTTGGCTTGCCTGAAAACCCATAACCGGGCAGTGACGGAATCACGAGATGAAATGCATCCGCCTCAGTTCCGCCGTGTGCGGTTGGATCAGTGAGTGGCTCGATGATCTTCAACTGCTCGATGATCGAACCGGGCCATCCGTGTGTGACGATCAGCGGCAACGCGTTCTCATGTTTCGAGCGAACGTGGATGAAGTGAATGTCGAGCCCATCAATCTCGGTGATGAAATGCGGCAGCGCCTTCAGTTTCGCTTCGCATTTACTCCAGTCGTAATCCGTGCCCCAATAGCTCGCGAGTTTTTGCATCGTCGCGAGCGGCACGCCCTGTGAATGATCGTTGACGGGTTCGCGGTCAGGCCATCGTGTAGCATTGATGCGCCGGCGCAGATCGGTCAGTTCCGTTTCCGGGAAATCAAACTGAAACGGACGAATCGCAGTCGCCTGCTGTTGGGTTGCGCTGGTGTTGCTCATGGCTTACTCCTTTTGGATAGTTCAGGGTTTCGGATCGGCAAACGTGGTTATCGGATCGTTATAGTTCTCGACATCAAGGAGTACGAGTGCGGAGCAAGGCAGGGGGAAGAACTCGCTCGGAACGAAAGATTGCGACTGTTGTTTGCTCGGAGAGTACATCTCGCGAGGCCATTCGCGCAATGATTATCCGTTCGCGGGTACTGGTTCAGTTTGAATACGCCGAAGGCGTTCGCTAATTTCAGCCCAGGGTTGGAGCGCTAGCGACAACCCTGGGACATGAATTCTAAAACATGAAACCCTGAAAGGGTTCGATGATGGCCAACCCTTTCCGGGTTAATAATATTTCGTTCAGGTACCCAGGGTTCTCGCTGCGCTCGAACCCTGGGCTGAAATTAGCGAACGCCTTCGGCGTATTTTCAAACTGAACCAGCACTCGTTCGCGAACGGACTTAGTTTCAGCCCGATATCAGAATATGATTACCGGTGAAGGAGAAACATATGCCCACGCTGTTTGATCCGCTGCGGGTTGGAAACATCGAGCTCGACAATCGCATCGTGATGGCGCCGATGACGCGCAGCCGTGCAAACGATGAAGGAGTTCAACCTTCGTACGCGGCTCAGTATTACAGCCAACGCGCATCGGCGGGATTGATCATCAGTGAAGCAACGAACGTATCGCCGATGGCGAAAGGCTATGTTCGCACGCCGGGAATTTACACGAGCGAGCAGATCGAGAGTTGGCGGAACGTTACGCAGGCGGTCCATGCGCGTGGCGGCAAGATCTTCATGCAGATCTTTCACACCGGACGCATCGCGCTGCCCGACTTCCTGCCGGGCAACACACAGCCGGTTGCGCCGAGTGCGGTGCGAGCGAAGGGTTCAAATTACACCGACGATGGGATGAAAGAGTTTGTCACGCCGCGCGAGATCACTTCAGCGGAGATTGCGCAGACAGTCGCGGACTTCGGCAAAGCCGCGGCGAATGTGATCACGGCTGGTTTCGACGGCGTCGAACTACACTCGGCGAGTGGTTACCTGGTCCAACAGTTCCTGACGACGAACGTCAACCTGCGTACGGATGAGTATGGTGGTTCGATCGAGAACCGCACGAGGTTTCTGTTTGCAGTGTTGGATGCGATGACGGGTGCAGTGGGGTCGCAGCGAGTTGGGGTGAAGTTCTCGCCGCAGATCAAGTTCAATGATATTGAGGAGAACGACGCGGACGAGGTTTATCCGTACATCCTCGGACGTCTTAATGAGATGCGACTCGCTTACGTGCATGTTGCTGATGTAGCTGGCGGCGGTTGGCATACGAAGTTGCGTCGCCAATACAACGGCGTGTATTTCGCGAATGGAGGATTTACGCGTGAGAGTGGTGCGGAGCTTTTAGCGCAAGGCGGTGCGGACGCGATCGTGTATGGCACGAAGTTCCTCGCAAACCCGGATTTGCCCGAACGGTTCAGACGCGGCGCCCCCCTCAACGACCCCGACCGCGCCACCTACTATTCACCCGGCGAGCGCGGCTACCTTGATTATCCGACGCTCTGAGAAATTTTGCATACTCGCATTGACTGGTAGGTTTACTTAGTCTATTTTTGCTCAGCCCCAAGACAACAAGTGATTCTTGTGACCTCTACTCCGAGCTCACTCGCAAGATTCCAGTTGAACTACTAAACCTTTTGAAACGGACAGTATTCCATGACAAGCCTTTGTCTTCGTGGTCCGGACATCGCAATTGTTGGCTGGATTCCTTACTTCGATCGCATGGCAGACCTGCCGACGGGTCACAACTACAAAGCAAGCCTCGCAATGCACTTGCTTTTCAATTCTGGAAATAATGAGCCCCCAAAGAGTTTCGCTGATTACAATACGTTTATCGCGTGGCTGCGCTCGCGACGAGATTATCGGGGAGCCCTTTATATTCATGATGTCATTTTGCGCTACAAGATCGGTAAGCCAGCACCAGTCATTTCATACCAGGTCGAAGGAGTGATGGGTTATACACCGCTCCAATTGAAACTTCCTGGAATCAGCGTCTCGCTACCGGGCCGATTAGGCCGACTGAAGGGGCAATCACCTAATGACTATATTCAACCGCTTACAAAGGTTTTGCCGGGGAACAGAGGTGTCACCATCACATTTAACTATCGCTTCAAACTTTCTCCGATTATGGATGTCCTACAGCGCGCTATTACCGGACGGTGGGCTCCAAATGCCTGGGCAGGAGTAGACTATGAAATTAGCAATGACGGAAGAGTGAGAATTGCCACAATGTGTACAGCGATTCCAACCCAAGATGTCTATGTAGATTGGGTAAGAGACGACAGTCTAAGATCGAACATGCTGCAAATTGGATCTAAAGATATTGAGGGTTTTTTGAACGACACGCCTGGTTGTGCTGATGCGCCTCGGCACGTTCGCCAAACCATGGCCAAGAACGCTACTGACTGTGATAAAATCTAAGCACGAAGGGGGCCCGAAAGATAACCTAATGTCACTGGCCAACTCAGACAATAAGGAAAGGAACATAACTTGGCTCGAAAAGGTGTGGCGGATTTTTTCGTCTGAGAACGACGAGCCACAGGTTTCGGATTTTGCAATTGCTATCCGAGACACATTCAAGGATCTTTATCCACTCGAAGATGAAGAGATTGGCGGGGTTTGGTACGCCGCGCTTGAGGCCCTCCAACCTTTAGATAATTCAGACACGGAGGTTGAATCTCGCTTTACTCTTTCACACGACCGGATCGTAAAGACCAAAACCGATGTTTTTGCGGAACCTCTTCATGTCCCTCTTACGGTAGAGAGAGACTTTAATGAGCCTGAGTCTGAAACGCCAGACCGACTTTTCTTCTTTTTCACCTTTACTGATCTCTTACCGGTTACTCAAAATGTCAAGTTGTTTGAAGAGTCTGCCATCGCACGCTTGAAGAACCTCTGCAAGCACCCGCCTCGGTCAACTCTTGAATTAGAATTAGCCGCACAGAACCCAAGTTAATCTTTGGCATCCAGTAGTGTCGGGTAAATCGACCTTCATCTTTACCCTGCAAAGTACTTGACGGCAGTCTCGCTCGCATCATAAAATGCCCCTCACGATGAAGCCCGTGCCGCTCATTTCTGAAGCCCAGCCCGAGCCGCCGGCCCTGCACGACCGGGCCATGGACAACCTTCGCTACATTCGCGAAACGATGGAACGCGCGACTGCCTTCACCGGTATCTCCGGTTGGGGCGAGATCGCGATTGGCGTTACAGCTCTCATCGCCAGCACCGTCTCCGCGCTGCAATCGACATTCAACGCGTGGCTCGCGGTTTGGATCGCCGAAGGACTGATCTCGCTACTGATCGCCGGCTGGTCCATGGACCGTAAAGCGCGCGCGATCGAGATGCCACTCGGTTCCGGACCAGGCAGAAAAGCTGTTTTCAGTTTGACGCCGCCGCTGATCGCAGGCGGACTGCTAACGATCGTGCTGGTCCAGGCCGGACTGACCAACGCCATTCCCGGTGTTTGGTTACTGCTTTACGGTACGGGCGTAATCACTGGCGGCATGTACTCCGTCAAAGTGGTGCCGATCATGGGCCTCTGCTTCATGGCGCTCGGCGCGCTCGCGCTGTTCTCGTCGCCCGCGTTCGCTAATTGGTTTATGGCCGCAGGCTTCGGCGGTCTGCACCTCGTGTTTGGTGCAATTATTGTGAGGAAATACGGTGGCTAAACAATCGACTGCAAAAAAGACTGCTCCGCAAAAACCGCTCGTCGAGGCGCCCGATCCGCAAGTCGCCCGGACGAAGGAGAAGAGTGCGGCCCCCAATCTCGATCGTTTGATCCACGAGCGTCTGCGTCTCGGGATAATCAGTGCGCTTGCGGCCAATGAGTCGTTGACCTTCAGCGATCTCAAGAGCTTGATGAATACGACTGACGGGAACCTTAGCGTGCACGCGCGCAAACTCGAAGAAGCGGGCTACATCTCCTGCACCAAGTTTTTCGAGGGCCGCCTGCCCAAGACCGAGTACAAACTGACCGCCGCCGGGCGCAGCGCGCTCGAGAAATATTTGAGTCACATGGAATCGCTGATCAAACAGATGCGAAACAGTTAGTGCCGACCCGCCGCTCCCTTTTTTTGTCCTTGAACTTTGCCCGACAGAGGACTTGACCATACGTCATGAGAACGAGCTACGACGTGACCATCATTGGCGCCGGACTTGCCGGACTTCAGTGTGCCCGACTGCTTGCCCGGCAAGGCATCAGTGTTCTCCTCGTCGATCGCAAAAATTCTCTCGACCAGAAGATCCACACCACCGGAGTCTTCGTACGCCGCACACTCGTCGATTTCGATTTGCCCGAAGACTGTCTTGGACCACCGATCAAACACGTCTCGCTTTACTCACCCGCGCTGCGGCCGATGGAACTCGTCAGTCAGCACGACGAGTTTCGCATCGGCCGCATGGGCCAGCTCTACCAGCGTTACTTGCAGCAGTGCTTGCTCGCCGGTGCTGATTGGCTGCCGCAGACAAGCTACCTCAGTCATTCAGCGGGCAACGGCAAAATAACACTGCGACTCAGCTCCGGTTCAGTAATCACACGCTATTTGATCGGCGCGGATGGCGCCCGTTCGCGTGTCGCTCGCGATCTGCAACTGGAACAGAATCGCGAGTGGATCGTGGGCGTGGAGAGCGTGTTTCAGGGGGCCGTGCTTGATGGTCCACCACGGCTGCTTTGTTTTCTCGATCCGAAACTGGCGCCCGGTTACATCGCGTGGATTGCGCACGACGGCGAAGAGACGCATCTGGGCGTCGGCGGTTATCCATCGTTATTCGAGCCAACGACTGCGCTGCAAAACTTTCGTTCGCGCGTCGACGACATCATCGACTTGCGAAAGGCAAAACAGATCGAATCACGTGCCGGATTCATTCCGGTCGGCGGCGTGCTCAAGAACATCGCCAACTCAACCGGCATGTTAATAGGCGACGCGGCTGGTGCAGTATCACCACTCACCGCGGGCGGCCTGGATCCGTGTATGCGTCTGTCCGCGTTCGCCGCCAGGGTCGTTACCGAGTATTTGTCGACTGGCGATGCTGCGGTATTGCAGGCGTACTCAGGTGAACTATTCCGATCGCGCTTTGCATCGCGATTGTGGGCACGCCGGATTGCAGCGACGCTTCGTCAACCGCAATTGCTGGAATTCGGTTGTGCGTTGTTACGGCTACCCGGGTTCAATCGACTGGCGAATCACGTTTTCTTTGGCCGCGGTTCTTTCCCGGATGTGATCGAGCCTCTTGGACCACTGGAGAGATTACGGTACTCTGCCAGATGAAATGAGGATCCTGCAGGTATGCTCCGTGACCACGTTCGGCGGCGGCGAACGGCACCTCGCAGATCTTTCTCACGCACTGACTGATCTCGGACACGAAGTCTACGCAGCGTCGGTTTCCGACTCGCCACTCTCCGCAGAATTGTCTTTCCTGAGGAAAGAAAGAACGTTGCCGTTGAGCCGGCGCAACTACTTGAAGAACGTAGCAAGCCTCGCCGGGTTTATTCGTGCACACGACATCGAGATCGTCCACGCGCACGCGGCCAGGGATTATCACCTCGCGGCGCTCGCGGTGAGACGAGCCTCGCGCGGCCGGCTCGTACTCACGCGACACACGCTCTTCCCTTTACGACGAATAAACAAACTTGTCTTGAGTAACACCAGCCGCGTCATCGCGGTCTCTCAAGCGGTAGCGGAAAGTCTGGAGCAAAGTGGCGTGATTGAGTCTTCGAAGATAACCGTCATTCACAACGGAATCGACATCGATCGATTCACTCGCTCGGTCTCAGGCGCCGACGTTCCTATCGTCGTGGGAACGGTGGGCCACCTCGCGCCAATCAAAGGTCAGGACACTTTCCTGCGCGCCGCCAAACTCGTACGCGCTCATCGTTCCGATGTGCAGTTCGCGATCATCGGCGAAGACAAGTCTCCTGACATGAACTACCGGCGAACACTCGAGAAATTGATAGACGAACTCGGTTTGAACGGCTTCGTCACGATGCCTGGGTGGCGCGACGACATGAACGCGGTGCTCTCGTCTCTTACTTTGTTTGTCTCCGCCGCGCGGTCCGAACCATTCGGTCTCGCGATTGTCGAGGCGATGGCGGCAGGACTGCCGATCATTGCGACAGCGTCTGAAGGAGCGTTGGAAATACTCGAGGACGGAGTCAGCGGGAAACTCGTGCCGCTGGATAACCCTGAAGCACTGGCCCAAGCCATTAATCAATTACTCGATGACCTGCTTGAATCTACGCGCCTCGTGCAAAATGCACTCCGCATCGCTCGTGATCGTTTCTCCCTGAAGCGAATGGCAATCGACACAGAACGCGCCTACCGCGAAGCTCTCAATTAGCCACAAAAGGCACACAAAGCACAAAAGAAAGAGGTCTTTCTTTTGTGCTTTGTGTGCCTTTTGTGGCTAATCAGTAGTTTGTAAACAACAACCGGTTCGGAGATTCCTGGCCGGCGTTGCTGACCACACTGATAGTTGAATTGCCAACCAACGCTGACCTGACCTCCGCCGGTGACGCAGACCGGTGACTCTGCAAATAGAGCGCGACGACGCCAGCGACGTGCGGCGATGCCATCGAGGTGCCGGTCGCGGTCGCGATCATTAGATCATTGCCAATCCATGCCGACGGTATGCTGACACCCGGTGCAAAGAGATCAATCGATGCTCCGTAGTTAGAAAAGTCCGCGCGGAAATCGTACTGGTTAGTCGCGCCAACCGTGATCGCCTCCGCGACATCAGCGGGAGAATAATGCGATGCGTCACTGTTGCTATTGCCGGCCGCTACGACGTAAGTCACTCCCGATCTGATTGAATTTCTGACGGCCGCATCGGCTGCGCGATTGGTCTCTCCAGCGAGACTCATGTTCGCCAGCGCCGGCACGCCCTGTTGGGCCGACTGCGCGTGATGCCACGTCACAAAGTTGACTCCATCGATCACGTCCGACCACGCGCCAGTACCCTGACAATTAAGTACGCGCACACTGAGCAGACGAACGTTCTTCGCGACGCCGAAGTCTCGACCACCGATGACGCCGGCCACGTGCGAGCCGTGCCCGTTACAGTCGTTGGCGTTACTTTCACTATCGATCGCATCGTAAAGACCGACGGCACGCTGGCTAAATTCGTAGTGCGTGATGAGAATGCCGGTATCGATGACATAGGCATTCACGCCCTGACCATCGTTGTAATACGCATAGCGGTTATCGAGCGGCAGAGAGCGCTGATCGATGCGGTCGAGTCCCCACGCGTAGGGCGCGTTCGGCTGGCCATTCGGTCCGATGGTCATGACGATCGGGTCGCCATCTGGTGTCCCCACCGCGACTGGGCCATCCTGCTGAACGAATGCAACCTTCGAGTCACCACTCATCGCTATCGCCTGCGCTTCGGTGGCGTTCAGGTAAAAGGCCTTGAGAGCTACGCCCCAGGTGCTGCTGAACGTGCCGCCGTAAGTTGACGTCAGCGATGTAGCTGTCGCAACCACCTGCGGATCAGGCGCGGGTTCTGTAGCAACAACGGCGGAATCGGACGAGATCATCGAGGCGGCCGAAACCTGAGTGCTTCTGGACGCTATCGGTGTTGGAGCCGGAGCCGCAATCGGGCTAAGGTCGGTGGTCGCCAACACCACGATGTACCGGTTGGGTATTGGATTGGCCACCGTCTCGTACTTGCTGGACGCAGCCATAGTCTGGCTTTCGATCAATGGAGGACCCGAGAGCATCCCGTAAAAAAAACCAGCGACAAGCAGCAGAGCCAGCGTCTTCCTCATTCGAGTTTTCTCCTTATCGGTGCTGACCGTGAGGTCTGGGCTTAGTAGTGGCGCATATTACCACACACCGAAAATAATCCGCGTAATCTGTGGCTCAGAACTGAAATTTCCGAAAATGCCACGCTGCTCCAGCGGCACGTGCGCTGAAAATGGCCATCCGCTTCGATCCGGGAACGCAGCGGTGAACAAAGTTTCTACAGAACAGGTGCTGAACAAGGCATATCGGCTCGCCTACTTTCTTCATCAGGAGAAAGTCACGGCGATTCGGATTGTTGCGGCTGCCACGCTCAAGTTGAACGTCGCGATGGCGGTACAGAGCAAGCGACTGTACTACATCCCCGTCGGCAGGTTTGCGCGCGGAGAGTCGCGACGAACTGACGGCATCCGCAACAAAGCGCTGTTCAGCGATCTTCACCTGCTTCAGCGTCTGCTCTATGTCGAATCGGAACCTTATGAGCGCCAGAAGGAGCGTGCCGCCCAGGTCGCGCCGCCCGGCGTTCACGCTGCCGGCCACCGAGCCAGTGAGGAAGACCTTCTCGTTTACTTCATCAAGCATCTCGTGAGAATTACGACGAAGAGAAACGCCTTCTACGTCACGCTCGGTGTCAGCCGCCTCCTGCACAGCTACAGCACGCTTGAAACTATGGAAATTTACAACGCAGTGATCGGCGAGCCTGAGCGGGTCAAGGACGATTACTATTACCGCTCACGCAAAGCCGTCTTGATGCATGAGATGTCTCAGCGCTTTGGCCAGTTGATCCGAGCTTGTCGCCAGCGACGCGGTGAAGAGAGGTTCGAGACTCAGCCCGGCTCAAGCGAACTACGTTCACTCATGAGAGAGTGCCTGCGACTGTTCACCCCGTGGGACACGCAATGCCACGTGCCGCGTGACTTCGATCCGCTTAAGTCGATCATTGCTTCGCTGACGTCGAAGAGTAGTGCCGACGAAAACGAAGTTGAAGTCAATCGCATTCATGCCGTTTTGCACCCGGATTGCTTCGAGAGTTTAGTCGCGGCGTTCGGCTACAGCCCGCCGGCGGAGCGGATGGAGTTGCCGCGATTTTTCGTTGACCAGACGGATGATCAGTCACCGCCTGGACCGCGTAGCGCGACGGGGGATCTGAGTGCCGAAGAACTTGCTGAGATCAATCACATGCTCGACGAAGAGGCGGGGCGCCGGCGCGGTTCGTCACCGACAGCCGTGATGCGCATCCTCGTCGATGGCGTGGAACGAGGCCGGTTGAATCCTGCCGAACAGTCGAGCATTAGCTTTAGCGCCGAAGAGGATGCGGAAATTATCGAAGTGAAGACGACGGATTCACACGGCGAGCTCTTACTCGCGACGCACTTGCTCACGTCGTATGGGAAGGACGCACACGTCGCTTCAATTCGGTTGGAAGGCGGACAGGATTTGTCGCTCAGTATTACGAGGAGACAGATCGAAACGAATGGCGATCGTGATCTGCTGGTCAAGTTTGGTTATCGGGAGACGGCGCTGTGGAGAGTTGTGCGTTTGTGGTGGCAACGGCTCAGGCTTCGACTCAGTCTGCGTGGCAACCAAAGAATATCGGCACGACACGTCTTTGCCAGCGGTCTCGCGGTGATTTGCCTCGCGAGCTTTCTCGTGTACGTGGGATTGAAGTCGCGCCGAACAAGTGGACCAGCGCAGACAAGCATCGTACAGACGACTCCGCGCGGCGAACCGATCGAGGTGCCAACTCCGCAAGCTACAACCACGTCTCCGCCAGCACGACAGCCCAAGCACAACAGATCAACCACTGCAAAGGCGGCTCCGGCACCAGTCCGCGATGAAGACGTTGCGGCAGATCTCACGCGCGGTGAAAACGCGGTCCCGAACCTGAAGCTCAGCGAAGTTAAGAAGGTCTACATAGAAATCCGTGGCGACGCTGGATTGGATGAATTACGCCGCAACCTAGTGGAGAGTTTGAATTCGAGCGGCGTAGTTGCCGCGGTACCCAACGCCGACGACGCAGATGCAGCGCTCAAGATCGTCGTTTCAGGAACCAGCACCTCCGCACAACTCGTCAACGCACGCGGAACAGTTCTTTGGCGGACACGCACTTATCCAGGCGAGACCAATAAAGTCGTCTCCGATATCGTCAGAGACCTGCTATCCTCGATCAGAAAGTAGCCACAAAAAGGCACAAAAAGCACAAAAGAGCAGATTCGAGAGGCGTGAAGATCTCCAACTGCTCTTTTGTGCGTTTTGTGCCTTTTTGTGGCTACTATTTAGGTTCGCCCTGGAGTACGAAGCCAGCCCAGTAGTAAGGCGCCTGCCAGCGCGCGTCACGCCAGATAGCGATTTGTGCGGCCCTCAGCGCGGACGCTGCAGCGGGTCGCTTTGGTCCAAGTAGTCCTCGATAAAAATCCGACATCAATCGCGCGGTCGCCTGGTCCTGGACGTCCCAAAGACTCACCAGCACGCGCTTCGATCCGGCGTACATGAAACCACGCGTCATCCCATAAAGACCTTCGCCCTTCACTTCCTTGCCAAGCCCGGTGCGACAGCCGCTCAACACCACGAGCTCTGCTCCCAATTTCAGATTAAAGATCTCATGCGAACGCAGGAAGCCATTCTGTGGTCTACCCTGACGGTCCAACATCGAAAGCGCGATGCCCGACAGCTCCGGATGCATGCTGTCAAGGAAGCTGTGCGTCGCGAAATGGATGATGCGATACTTGCTTAACTCTTCGCTCATCGCCGCGCTACGATTAGCTTCAAACCCGAGCGCAGCCTTCCGACCGTTTGCGGGAGCAAGCGCGAGAATCGCTTCTGCTTCTTGTCGCGTGTAAGGAAGTCGTGGTAAAGCCGTGCTCTCATCCGCAGACTCGACCGGCGTCCCGTGATGCCCGCCCGCGTTGCGACTCAATTCATTAACTCTTTCATCAGACTTGTCGAACACCGGATCCGCGAACACAGCTACGACTTTCTCAGCCGGCGCGCGTCCCTGAAGCTCCCATCTGAGCACAGCGAGCGTCGAGGCCGACGGAATACTCGTCACTTCGTGCTCGGCGATGAGCGGCACGAACGTCGTCGACTTCTGTGGACTCGCCAGCGCAGCCATCGGCAGATACTCCAACGCGCCATCAGGAACAACGAGCACCCGCTTTCGTCCTAACTGTCCGGCAACTGGTCCAAGCACCATCTCACTCAACGCTGTGGCTGCTTTCGGGTACTCCGCGTCAGCCTGTCGCACGCGCTCACGCTTCTCGTCCGTTGTCTCAAACTTCACGTAGCGGTTGCGCGCAGTCAGGAGCTCATAGCAACGACGAGCTGCCGCCTCGATCCTCGCGCGCGGCGGCAGTTCGTAGCTTGAAAACGAAGTCGGCGTCACCGCCCAGAGATAACTACGCTCTTCGCCCAACGAGTATTCCAGCAACAACGTCTCATCATCAGTAACCGCTTTTTGGATCTCCGCGAGACCAAGCGGCGCAGGCTGTGTCAACGCCGTGTAGCGCGGGCTATGGGCTTTCAACTCGGCCTCGATCGACTGGAGCTGCGTCAACAGATCCTCAATCTTCCGCCGCACCGCGCTCGCCGCTTCTTCCGTGTGCTGGCCACCGAATAAACGCATCTGCCGTTCTGCTTCAGCGTTGAGCATCTGTTGCAACGAGCGCTCGCGCGCAAGCAGATCGGGATCGACTCCCTGACGTATGTCGGCACTCGCTTCGGCCAACATGTCGATCAGGCTCCGCGCACGTGCCTGCTCCTGAGTCTTCAACGCCGCCACATCAAACCCGGCCGTTGGCTGGCGTCGATGACGTCGCATCAGAAGATCGATGTGCAGCTTGTATAAATCCTGGACCGAAGCGAAGTACGAGGCGCGCAGATCTCTGCTGGTGACTCTGGTGCGCAGTGTGTTGATGAGCGCGAGCGCTGACTCGGTCAATTGACTCGCTCGATCGAGATCATCGAGGTTGCGCGCCATCCCGTAAAGCGCCGCGACTTCCCCGTTCTGATCGCCCACTGCACGCCAGATCGGCAGCGCTTTTTCGTAGTAATCGAAGGCCTTCTGCGGCTGATGCCACAAGTCGTAAGCACGGCCAAAATGGTTGAGCGTCGTCGCCTCACCCACGCGATCACCCAGCGCAACTCGCAACTTGAGCGCGCGCTCGAGATAGTCGACGGCCTCTGCCTGTTTATTCAGAGCACTGTAAGCTGTGCCCGTGTGCATGAGCACCGCGGCCTCTGTCCTGCGATCGCTGTCGCGCGCGAGCGTGAGCGCCTGGTTCAGATATTCGAGCGCCTGCTCCGGCTGGCCGAGAAGATTATTGACGTGGCCCATGTTGGTGAGCGTCGCAGCCTCGACGCGGCGATCGTTTATCGCACGAATGATCGGAAGCACCTGCTCGAAGTAATGAAGCGCCTTCTGCGGATCGCCTAACAGGTTGTAAACCGTCCCCATGTTGTTGAGGACCGTCGCTTCATTCCGGCGGTCACCCACGATTCGCATCAACGGCAGCGCTTGCGCGAAATAATCGAGTGCTTTTTGCGCCTCGCCCAACAAGCGGTAGACCGAGCCGATCTGCATGAAAGTGACGGCCTCGCCGCTTTGATCCCCAACTGCGCGCATCACCGGCAGCGCGAGGTTGTACGACTCGAGCGCCTTATGCGGCTCGCCGAGTGCGTAGTAAACCCTGCCGTCGATCGAATTCGTGATGGCTTCTAAATGATGATCGCCAAGGGCGCGCCAGATCGTGAGTGCCTGGTCCAGTGGCTCGACTGCCTTTTGCGGCTCGGAAAGAAGGTGATAGCTGAGACCGATGTTGGTGAGCGTCATCGCTTCGCCACGCTGATCGCGCGCCT
>JADMIO011609078.1_pt1 | contig 20744 bp, 11 predicted proteins | sample 8958161 | NCBI WGS metagenome assembly JADMIO01 (sample SAMN16585339, study PRJNA669376) | soil metagenome | isolation source: Crop rotation soil | place: USA: Cullars Rotation, Alabama | collected 2011 | reverse complement strand
AAATAGTAACGGATACACGACCGGAGGGGCAACGCTGGGGCCGCCGTCCTTTTTTGCTGCGCATTGTGCGTTGTAATGGCGTTACGGTAAAAGACATCACGCTGAATTATTCAGCGGCATGGACCTCGCATTATTTTCACAGCAAACGCATACGCATTGAAAATGTAAAGATCCTTAGTCGCGGCGTAGCACACAATGATGGAATTGATATCGATGGCTGCCAGGATGTACGCATCAAGGATTGCGATATCGATAGTGGCGATGATGCGATGTGTTTCAAAACTACCTCCAGTAAAATGGCATGCAGCGATATTGTTGTAAGCGGCATGCGTTTAAAAAGCGGCCAGGGCGCCATTAAAATGGGAACCGAATCGATGGCTCCTTTTGAAAATATCAAAATACAAAACTGTTACATCTACAATACCACCAACGGCGGCATCAAATTACTTACCGTAGATGGCGCGCATTTGCGCAATATAGAGATCAGCGATATCACGATGGTGAATGTAAAAACACCGATACTGTTAAGACTCGGATCGCGCCTCAGTGTTTTCAGAAAAAGTATTGATACGCAGCAGCCCACAGGCAGTTTTGAAAATGTTGTGATCAGGAATGTAAAAGCAAAAGCCGCAGATACCGCGCAGTTAATGCCGCCATCGGGGATATTGATCACGGGCGTTCCGGGACATTACATCACCCATGTAACCTTAGAAAATATCGAGATCGATCTCGCCGGCGGCGGTACTGCCGAACATGCAAGACAGGCAGTGCCTGAAGCGATCGATAAATATCCCGAGGTAAAAACATTCGGCCCGCTTGTTCCTGCGTACGGTGTGTGGGCAAGGCATGTGCAGGGGCTGAAACTGAAAAATATCAGCTTCCGTTTGGGAAGCAATGACCTGCGGCCCGCATTGATCTGTGAAGATGGAAAAGACATTGAGATCAGTGATTGTAAATTTCCTGAAACAAAAGATGCAGCGGCTTTGATCCGTTTTGAAAACGTAAAAAAAGCAATTGTGCGGGGGATGGATGCAAGAGGAAGCGCTCAATGTTTTTTACTTGTGGAGGGAAGTGACAGTGAAGGGATACAGATGATCAAAAACAAAATGGGAAATGTGTTACAGCCTTTTTCACTGGGAGTTGGGGTGAAAAAAGATAGTGTGAAATTCTGATCGCAGCGAAGATGGCACGCAGATGACGCGGGTTTTTACCGATGGTTTGCTCATGAGCGAATGATCCGCTGAAACCCGCCGCATCCGCGTCATCCGCGTGCCATCTCCTCCATAATCCACACAAAACATCTCCGAAAACGTTTCCGTAAACCCACCACCACAAAGGGTTTCAGAAAATTATCCACCCGGATAAAATGATGCCAGAATTGTTTAATGAAATGACAACGGGCGAACATCGCTTCTCTAAAATTCTTGGTCTATTGCAGAACAAAGTGTTGATCGAACAAAACCCGCACCTGATTCAACACTACAATTAATCAACAACGATTGTTAAATGTTTATCATTAAAACTGCCATATGAAAAAAAATGTGCCCGCGCAGCTGAACACCTGTTTGAAGGGTTGCTGTGCATTTCTACTCTTGTTTTGTCTCTCGGCAAATTCCAGTTTCGCGCAGACAAAAAACATCACTGTTAAAGGAACCGTAAGCAGCCAGTCTGGCGAAATACTTGCCGGCGCTTCCATCGTACAAAAAGGAAACAGCAAAGGTACAAGTGTTGCTGCCGATGGAACTTTTTCGATCACGGTTCCGCAGAATGCAACGCTGGTTGTTTCTTTTACCGGTTACATCAACAAGGAAATAAAATTAGGTACGGCCGATCAGTCGAATCTCAACGTTCAGCTTCTCGCTGATAAAAACGAGTTGAACTCGGTAGTGGTAGTGGGTTACGGAACCCGTAAAAAAGCGGATGTTACCGGAGCCATCACTTCGATCAGTGCACAATCGATACAGGATGTTCCTTCCGCGAACCTTGCGCAGGCATTGCAGGGGCAGGGCGCGGGTATCGATATCCAGAAAAACGGTGGTAACAGTAAACCAGGCCAGTCGCCTACGATCCTCATCCGCGGAACGCGTTCTGTGCAGGCTGGCAATGGGCCATTGTTTGTGATCGATGGAATTGCATTCGATGGAAACATCAATGATTTTAATTTAGACGATGTTGCTTCTATCGATATCCTGAAAGATGCTTCTTCAACCGCTATCTATGGATCACGCGGCGCGAATGGCGTGATATTGATCACAACCAAACGCGGAAAAAATGGAGATGGAAGGCCCGTGATCAGTTACAATTCTTACACAGGCTTTACCAAAAGCATGGGCGAATACCCGATGATGAATGGCCCGCAATACCTTGAATTAAAAAAATGGGCGAACTTTATCGGTAAGCCCGGAACGTATACCGGTATTGATGATCCGAAGATCATACAGGATGCTTTTTCACCTGAAGAAAGAGAAGGCATCGCATCGGGACGTAGCACCAACTGGCAGAAACTGGTTTACAAAACGGCTATCACCACCAGCCACCAGATCGGTGTTTCGGGGGGAAATGACAAAACGCAGTATTCTGTATCCGGCGGTTATTATAATGAAGGCGGCGTTTATTTCGGACAGGGTTTCGAACGTTACTCGCTTAAATTCACACTCGACCAGCAACTGGGCAAATTTGTAAAGCTGGGTATAAGTTCATTGAACACCTATACGAATACAAAAGGGGAAAACCAGAACCCGATGGGACAGGCGTTGCGTGCAAGTCCGCTTTCGTCGCCCTATGATTCAACAGGTGCACTCATTAATTATTTTGTTCCGGGAAGTGCCAACCAGGTATGGAACCCGTTGGCTAATTTTTTGGATGGCGCTGTTGTTGAGAACAGGAAAAGGCTTTCCAATTTCACCAACCTTACATTGGATGTAAGTATTCTGCCGGGATTAAAATACAGGTTAAATGCGGCCATTCAATTGCGCAATGAAGTGTATGGAAATTTCTATGCAAGTAAAACCACCAATAATTTAGGTGGCCCTTCCAGTGCGAATAACCAGACAAGAACAACCAATGATTACCTGCTTGAGAACATCCTGACTTATGATAAAACCATCGCGCAGAAACATAAGATTAATTTTACAGGCCTGTTCAGTTATGAGGATAATGTGAACATAAACAATTCCTTCAGCTATACAGGATTGTTATCGGATAACTCGCAATACTTCAATCCATCGCTCGGTTCTAACCTGAGTGGAAGCGGATCCCGTTCGCAGTGGGCGCTGATCTCATACATGGCGCGTTTGAACTATAGTTACAGTGATAAATATCTGCTCACAGGTACCATTCGTTCAGATGGATCTTCACGTTTGGCAACCGGTAATCAGACACATTATTTTCCATCGGTAGCGGCGGCATGGAATATCCACAGGGAAGGTTTCCTCGCCACTACCCCGGCTATTTCAAACCTGAAACTGCGTGCGAGCTATGGATCGGTAGGTAATACGGCGATTTCTCCGTACGCAACTTTGGGATCGTTGGGTAACCAGGTTTACAATTATGGTTCTACTGTTACAACAGGTTTGTATCCGAACAGCGTACCGAACCCGACATTGGGATGGGAATACACTTCTACATTCAACATCGGACTTGATTTCGGTTTCTTTCAAAACAGGATATCGGGATCGGTTGAATATTATCATGCGTATACAAATGATATGATCCTGCCGCAGAGTTTGCCTGCAACATCAGGTATCCCGAATAAAATATTAACCAATATCGGCAAATCAGAGAACCAGGGGATCGAAATAAAATTAAGTACGGTTAACCTGCAGAGCCAGGGCAATCATGGCGTAACCTGGACATCCGATTTCAATTTCTTTATCAACAAAGGAATGATCACGCAACTCGATCCGGCGTTGATCACAACTGTTGGCGGTAAGCCGGCAGACATTGGCAACAAATGGTTTGTTGGACAGCCGATCGGCGCTTATTACGATTACGAGAAAGCGGGCATCTGGCAGGCAACAGCTGCAGATACAGCGCTTGCAAAATCGTTGGGACAATCCGTTACCGGAACAGGTTCGGTGATCGGGCAGATCAAGGTGATCGACAGGAATGGAAACGGAACGATCGATGCGGGCGACATGTATGTACTCGGTTCACAACAACCTAAATGGGAAGGTGGCACCACGCAGCGTGTTACTTACAGAAATTTTGATTTCACGATCGTAGCGGCAGCAAGGTTTGGAAGTACGATCTCTTCCACATTATTTGGCGGTGGTTTTGCAAATACATTGCAGGCGAATTACAACAATGTGAACATTGCATACTGGACACCAAACAATCCTTCCAACGAATATCCAAAACCAAATTCAGCGCAAACGAATCCGCCGAAGAATTCATTGCTGGGTTATTTTGATGGATCCTACCTCAAGATCAGGAGCATTGCATTGGGTTATACCGTTCCGCAAAGCGCCGTTAAAAAACTGGGGCTTCGCTCCATGCGTTTCTATGCAACGGCAAAAGATCCGTTTATCCTTTTCTCACCATACCGCAACATTTACCATGGCATCGATCCTGAAACTGCAGGAACGCTGGGTGTTGATACGCCAGCATCATGGTCATTGCTGTTTGGTTTAAATGTTACCTTATAATTTTTAAAAATTACGATTATGAAAAGGCGTTATATACAATTATCCCTTTGTTTTTCAGCTTTGCTGATGATAACAGGTTGCCAGCAAAAACTGGTTGAAAATCCACAATCCGTTTTAACACCGAGTTTCTTTGCTACCACGCAGGGTTTCCAGTCGGGCCTGGATGCCGCTTATGGCGGGATGCGTAACCTGTGGGGTTCCGAGAATTTATTTACCATGGCATGTATCGGAACCGATGAGTTCATCACAGGAAACGATGGTAACAATGATATCAATAAATACAACAGTAACTACAACCCGGGCAATGGTAAATTATCCGGGATCTGGAATCCATGTTACACATTCATCAATACATGCAATGGTCTCGTGGATAATGCAGATGCCATTACAGGTGTAAGCGCCGATGTTAAAAAATCAATGGTAGCCGAGGCAAAATTCCTTCGTGCCAACTATTATTTCATACTGGTGCAGTTCTGGGGCGATGTAACATTGAACGTACATTTTCAAAGCACGCCAACAACAGCCGCCACCCGCGCACCGATGGCCGATGTATACAAATTCATCATCCAGGATCTGAAAGATGCCATCGTATCATTACCTGCCGGCCCTTTTGCAAACGGGTTATTGCCCGGTAAAGCAAATGCTGCCGCTGCAAGGCATCTTCTTGCGAAAGTGTATCTGACACGTGCGGGTACTTCTGCAAAAGATGCAAACGATTATTTGAATGCATATAACACGGCGAATGACCTGATCGTTGCAAAAGCATCACTCGGACTGGCATTGCAGCAGGATTTTAAAACGATCTACCAGGAAGGAAACGAGAATAATTCAGAAGTGTTGTGGACCGTTCAGCATACATCGAACATTGCCTACAATGGCCCGAACAACAGCAGCGGAACGGATAATGTACTCAATCACATGTGGGTTCCTAAATATGAAACATTTGTTCCGGGTATGCAGAGAGATGTGTTCAATGGCCGCCCTTACATCCGCGCCGTTCCAACGCGTTGGTTAACGGATACCGTTTTCAAAGACAAAAGCCTGGACACACGCTACAGCAAAACCTTCCAAACGGTTTGGTATTGCAATTATGCTGCGGGCATTCCAAAATGGCCAAGCCCTGTTCCTCCGGGCGTAGATCCGGGTCTTGCGGGCAAACCAAAATTTGCGCTGGGCGATACTGCATGTTATATGCCGGGTGTTGATGTAACCGATGCAAAGATCGCATCAACCCGTTACCTGCTGATGCCGCCACGGAAATACAATATCCAGATGTCGCCGGCGATGAATAAATATTTTGATACAAAACGTGCAGACCAAAATGCGCCGTCCATCCGCCCCGTGATCGTGTGGACGCTGGATGAAACCTATTTGATCGCAGCGGAAGCGGCATACAACCTCAATAAACTTCCAGAAGCCGTAGCATTGATCAATGTGATCCGCGAAAGAGCCGCTTATCCAAATCCAACACCAACACTGATGGATATAACCGCAGCAGATCTTTCACAGGATTTTATTCTCGATGAACGCTCGAGAGAATTGTGCGGGCAGATGGTACGCTTCTTCGACCTTGCCAGGACAGGCCAGCTCGCAACACGCATCATCAAACACAATACAGATGCACAGCTGAATTTTATTTCGCCTAAACATTTATTAAGACCGATACCGCAGGGACAGATCGATGCCGTTACAACCGGAACGCCTTACCCGCAAAACACAGGATGGTAGTTTTTGGAACAGAATAAATTAATAACCGTGAGTATAGTTCCAACGTGAATAAGATGAAAGCGAAGGCTTCATCCTTATTCACGTTTCACTGTAATTTTTTTTGTATGAGACATTATCAAAAGCTTTTTTCATTCAAAAGGAGAGATCATCCGGGAGATCAATAAAGATGACCTGGCCGGCTATCCATTATACACCGTATAACAGGTGCTAACCGGGGCGGTCCACTAAAAAAAGAAGACTGGGATAAAGTGGTGCAGTTTCGGTTGTTGTATCAAAAAGGAAAGAAGAAAATGGCGAACTGTCAATCATCAATCATTCACTTTATAAAATAATCATGAGAAAAAAAACAACCATAAAAAAAATAGCGGTGGCTTCTCTTTTTGCGCTGGGTGTTGTAACTGGTTTTGCGCAGGCCGAAAATGGCGACCTGAAAAATTTCCCGAAAGGCAAATCGCCGCAGGAGATCGGTAAGTTGGTGTCGGAACATTTCGTGGTTACGCCACATACAAATTTCGGAAGGCCCACGCCGCCTAAAACGATCACATATCCTGAAAGCTGCACATGGTATGGCGCGCTCACGTTTGCAAAAGCAAGCGGTGATAAGGAACTGGCAAAAAAACTCGCCGATAAATTCGAACCATTCTTTGGCAAAGAAGCAGAGATGATACCTGTGCCGGATCATGTAGACCTGAGTGTGTTTGGAACGGTTCCGCTGGAGTTATACCTGCAGACCAAAGATCAAAAATACCTGGCGCTTGGAAAAAGAATTGCCGACAACCAATGGGCGCCACCATCGGGCCCGAGGGTGAATGATAATTCAAGAAGATATTATGCGATGGGTTTAAGCTGGCAAACACGTTTATGGGTAGATGATATGTTCATGATCACAGCGCTGCAAACACAGGCGTACCGCGCAACAGGGGAGCGCTCTTATGTTGATCATGCAGCTACAGAAGCGGTTGCTTACCTCGATTCGCTGCAAATGCCCAATGGCCTTTTTTACCATGCACCCGATGTTCCTTTTTTCTGGGGAAGAGGGGATGGATGGTTTGCAGTAGGCATGGCCGAACTGCTGCGTTCATTACCGAAAGACCATAAAGACAGGCCGCGCATCATGAAAGGATTTTTAACGATGATGGCATCGCTGAAAAAATACCAGGCGCCCAGCGGGATGTGGAACCAACTGATCGATGATCCTTTATCGTGGCCCGAAATGTCGGCCACCAATATGTTCACTTTTGCAATGATCACGGGTGTAAAAGAGGGATGGCTCGATAAAAAAGAATATGGCCCCGTTGCAAGAAAAGGATGGCTCGCACTGGTAACGTATATCAATGCCGATGGCGATACGAGTGAAGTGTGTGAAGGAACGAATAAGAAGAATGATCGCCAATACTACCTCGATCGCAAAAGAAATATAGGAGATCTCCACGGACAGGCATCTGTTCTCTGGTGCGCCACTGCATTATTACGATAAGAACGATTTAATGGCAAGCATAGGAAGACCAGGCAGTTTTCCTGCAAATCAGGGCCGGTTTCTACCGGCTCTTTTTTTAGCTGCGGGCTTCAAAACAATTTGAAATAAAATCTATACCCGGCAATTATTTTAAAGCTCGCAGCTCAAAGCTCATAGCTCACGGCTGCCCTTTTTTATCAGCCGTCACTTTCCAGATCGTATTGCCTGAATCATCGGCCACGAGCAGGCTTCCATCGGCCAGGACAAATACGCCAACCGGGCGGCCATACACTTCGTTTTTACTTTCATCGGCCATAAAACCTGTGAGGAAATCTTCAGGCTCGCCGGGCTTGCCATTTACAAACGGGATGAAAATAACTTTGTAGCCCGAAAAAACAGAACGGTTCCATGAACCATGCTGCCCAACAAAGGCGCCATTCAAATATTTTTTCGGGAACGCAGATCTTGTATAGAACGCCAATCCCAGCGATGCCGTGTGCGCACCAACGGGAACATCGGGCACCAATGTTTTGGCAACAAGATCCGGGCGCAATCCTTTCATGCGGGGATCTTCATTAGGACCAAAATAAGAAAATGGCCAACCGTAAAAACCACCGTCTTTCACGCTCGTTACATAATCGGGAACAAGATCATCGCCAAGATTATCTCTTTCATTTACGGCTGTCCACAAAATATTGGTGCCGGGTTGCCATGCAAGTCCTACAGGATTTCTGAGGCCGGTTGCAAAAACTCTTTCTCCTGTTCCATCGGGATTGATCTCGAGGATATTCGCTCTCCTGATCTCGTTCTCCAACCCATGTTCTGCAACATTGCTTCCTGAACCAACGGTTACATAGATCTTTGTTTTTTCGGGGTTCATGATGATGCTCCTCGTCCAGTGATTATTATAGCCGCCCCCCGGAAGATCAAGGATCTTTTCCCCTTTGCCTGTGATCTGCAGTTGGCCGGGTTTGTATTTGTAACGGAACAATCCATCTGTATTGGCAACGTAGAACCAGTCTTTGTAAACCAGCATGCCCAATGGCTGGCTCAGGTCTTTCATAAAAGTTTCGCGCACATCGGGCATGCCATCGTTATTGGTATCGCGGAAGAGGATGATATCATTCGCACTTTTCTTTTTATTGGTTTGCGATTCTGAAACCAGTATATCGCCGTTCGGTGTAACATAAAACCAACGCGGCGAATTGAGTTTGCCGGCAAATTTGGTTACCGTAAAACCGGGAGGCGCAACAGGCGTTTTTCCTTCGGGCCAGCCGATCACTTTACTGGTTCGTTTGGCAACTTCGGTTGCATAAGGCTCGGGCAAAACGATCTTCTTTTTTACGGGCGCTTTTGTTTGCTGCGTTGTTGTTTTCTTTTGTGCGTTTACAACGGCCACCGATAAGAGGGCCGCCATGGCAAGACCTGCATATTTGATGCTGCGAAAATTCATACGTTCTTTTATTTTTAATATTGATGTTATCTTCTTTTACTGATGTCTACCAGTTTATCTTTTGCTTTTACCATTTCGGCGCCTGCAAGTAAAACGGGGCCGAGGCCATGGGTGTCGTTGGTTTCTTTGGGCCTTGTATAATAATACCGGATGTCTTCTTCGATGGATGTGCCGATACAGATATCCTGAACCTGCCCATCGGGTAATATTTTTTTAGACAATCCCTCCCAGCCATTTTGCGCGATGGAGATAAAACGCTTGTTGATCCATCCCTTGTTTACTGCTTTGGCAACAACATATACGAACATGGCGGTTACGGAAGATTCAAGGTAAGAATCGGGCCTGTCGAGCAGTTGGTGCCACATCCCCGAAGGATCCTGGTAGCGTGAAAAGCCCACGATATCCCTCAATAAATATTTGATGAGCATCGCGCGTTTGGGATGGTTCTCGGGAAGATTGTTCAACAGCTCCGCCTGCGCCACGGCCACCCATCCATTGCATCTTCCCCAGCGTGCAACGCCATTCATGTTTTCATCTGAATAATAGGCATGGTAATACAAACCTGTTGCCGTATCATATAAATAGCGGTTGAAATTTTCTACCTGCTGTATCGCAAAATCAAAATATTTTGGATCGCCCGTCAGCTTGCCCATGCGCGCGATGAAGGGGATGCTCATATAAATATCATCGGCCCACATCGTCATTTTACGCGGCCCGTTCCTGGCAAGCGTGCCATCGGGTAAACGAACCTGTTTGTTCATGATATAATCGGCTGCACGGTTCATGTACTCGAGGTATTCGGGCTTTTTATCTGCATCGGTATATACATCTGTTATGCCGGCGGCCATTGCGCCCACATCATCCAGCGAACCCATTCTGAATACCGGCCTGTATTCGATGGAAGTAACGCCGGCATCAAATTGTTTTTTAAAATAATCGAGGTTGCTGAAAATAAAATCGAAATTCTTTTTTGAATAATCAGCGTATTTTTTATCCTGCAGCACATCCGCCATGTGCATCATGCCGGTGGTGAGCACGCCGTTCACATACATCCATTTATTGAATTTACTTTCCGCTTTTACATCGGGCGATACAACGGTTATACCTTTGGTAGATTCAAATTTTTCATTCGTCTTCGCATTACTGAAACGGAAAGCGGTATTCTGGATAATATAATCGGCCACTTTGCGGATCGTTTCTTCCGGCGGCGCCTGTGTTTGTGCCGTAACAACAATTGCTACCAGCAGCAGCGGAAAAAAAAGAATGGTTTTTTTCATATGGTTTTTTTATCGTGTTGTACTGTATTCACAGATCGTTTTGACCTGCGGGAAATGGATAATTTTCGTCTATAATATTCCGATAATTTTCCGCTAATTCTGTTCAATGCCAAAATTGCTGAATAGTTTGCTGATCGCATACCCGGTTAGCTTTCTTGTAAAAACCTGAACTTTAGGGCCATTAATCTGCTCTATGAAAAGAAAGAACCCTCGCTGTTATTTTGTATTGTTTTTCTGCTTCACCATAATGGTGCAAGCCGCTTCCGCGCAAACATTGCCCGAACAGGAAGACCGCTGGAAGATCCTGCCCGGCGGCAACATTGAATGGGTGATTGGCGACAGGCTGCCGCATGGAGATCATATAGAAATGAGCGGCGAAAAAGTATCGCTCTGGATCCAATACAATGTAGATGCCGAGGGCAAACCCACCGTTACCCGTACAATGATCTTTCCAACATTCCGTTTGCTGCCGGTAAAAACGCTGGCTAGCATGACCTATTCACTTACAGACGGCGACCTGCCCCGTTTTCTCATCAACGACAAATTATTAAAAGCAGGTACTTACAATGCAACCGTAGCAACCGATCAACCCGAAAAAACATTGCGCATCACACACAAAGGCGTGATGGATATCTACAGCCAGATCGGTAAAGACGGATTGTTGAAATTGAGAAGAACGATCTTTCCTTCTGTTGATAAACCGATGGCGATAGAAAAATGGCAGTTCACCAATACGGATAAAAAAGCGGTAAAAATAGAGATGGAATATCTAAACCGCGAAACACGTCCCGCTGCCGACAGAAGCACGCCCGTGCAGCACAGCTTTATGGTATCAACCGTTAATGAAGGACTGAAAACCGTTGAACCCGGCGATTCTGTTGAGTTTGCGGTTACGTATTACGCAACAGATATCAATAACCCCATTGCAAAAGCAAATGTGAAAGAAGAATTGCAGGCGCGGGAGAAACGTGTTCAGCAATTTTTATCATTATTACAACTCGAAACGCCGGATGAAGTTTTAAATACCGCTTTTGCTTTTGCAAAGATCCGCGCTACGGAGAGTATTTATAAAACAAAGGGTGGTTATATGCATGGGCCAGGCGGACTTCGTTATTACGCCGCGATCTGGGCCAATGACCAGGCCGAATACGTGAACCCGTTTTTTGCCATGCTGGGAGATGATGTTGCAAACAAATCTGCGATGAATGCATACCGCTGGTTTGCAAAATACATGAACCCCGGTTATAAGGCCATACCCAGTTCCATTATCGCTGAAGGCGATGCTACATGGAACGGCGCAAAAGACCGCGGCGATATGGCGATGATCGCTTACGGCGCCGGGCGGTATGCTCTATCCAATGGCAATATCGATTCGGCAAAAATTTTATGGCCATTGATCGAGTGGTGCCTTGAATATCTGAAAAGAAACATCAACGAAGAAGGTGTTGTTTTTTCAAACAGCGATGAACTGGAAGGACGTTTTCCCGCAGGGAAAGCCAATCTGAATACAAGCTCTTTGTATTATGATGCATTGCGTTCTGCAGCCTTACTCGCTGCATTACTGGGCAAGCCTGCAGAGACATATGAGCAGCAATCGAAAACGATGCGTGCCAATATCGAAAAATATTTCGGTGCAACCATTGAAGGGTTTAACAGCTACCGCTATTATAAAGGCAACGATACTTTGCGCGCCTGGATCACAACACCCTTAACGGTTGATCTTTTTGAAAGAAAAGAAGGAACCATCGCGGCGTTGTTCTCTCCAAGGTTATGGACGGAAGACGGACTGGCCTCATTGGCCGGAGATAAAACATTCTGGGATCGCTCTACACTGTATGCATTGCGCGGCGTATTTGCTGCGGGGGAAACAGAAAAGGCAATGAGTTTTTTAAAATATTATTCAAGAAGAAGATTGCTGGGTGAACATGTTCCCTATCCTGTAGAAGCTTATCCCGAAGGCAACCAGCGACATTTATCCGCCGAAAGCGGTTTATACTGCAGGATCTATACAGAAGGAATGTTCGGCATCCGCCCGCTGAGTTTTAACAGTTTCAATTGTACGCCGCGACTGCCAAAAGAATGGGACCATATGGCATTGCGCAATATCCATTCTTTCGGAAATGTATTTGATATCGTTGTTACAAGAGCAGGCCAGGGCAAATTGCTCGTAACGATCAAAAAGGGAGCGGAAGAAAAAAAGTACACCATCAAAGAAGGAGCAACGCAGGTGATTGCTTTATAACGGCAAGACCGATTACAGGTTCTGCGTGCCATTCATGTTTCATGCAGAACCTGTTTTATTTTTTGGGAACCTGGGCGAACAGCCATTTTACAAGATCATCCGCTGCCTTATCGTTTTGAAAATCGGGTGTTAACCTTCCATTGCAATATTCGTTGTACAACCAGGGATCGCCAACTGCGATCACTGTTCCTTTGCCGTATTTTGTTGTGGCGATGATCGTGTTTCCATTGGCGCTGAACAATGGTTTTGCATTTGCCGATAAAGTAAGTGAACACAATTCTTTCAGGTAGATCTTGCGCGCAGTTGCAAAAAGAGGATCGCCCTCTGCAGGATAAAAGGCGCCGGTTTCAAATTGTGTGCCTGTTACTTTATTCAGCAGGTCATCATTAAAATGAATTCCGAATTTGCCTGCGAGTTCGTTAAAATGCGGGAGTTCTGCATTGGCGCTGTCGTTGGCCATCAATAATAAAACGCCGCCTGTTTTTACCCAGTCGGCAACAGATGCTGCATCTGCTTCACTGATAAAATGCGGCTCTGCCGTTTCTTTTTTTGTATCGGGATCAACAATGATATAAACATCCGTTCCCTTGAGTTTTTCTTTGGTAGGAGCTGTTTCGAGCCGTTGCAACTGGGCGCCGTTCTTTTTAAAAATATCACCTAAAACAGAAAAGCCGCTGCTGGCTTTGTCTTCCCAGGTATAATGATAACGCGCCATTTCGCCCGCTGCATTTTTTTTGTATTCGTTGTTGAAATAATAATCCAGCGTTACCGTTTGAGATTTTGCAAAAACAGAAACGCTTACCAGTGCCAGTAAACCGATTACCTTTTTCATGTTGTTTATTTTAATTGATACGCAGCAACGGTCTTGCCATTGAAAGCAGGAACGTATACAATTTTCTTCACAGCATCATAACCGATATCGGCCGTATTTTTTTTATCGAGGTGCGTATCAAGCAATAATTCTGTTTTGCCGTTGGCCGATACGTAATAAATATAACCGGCCCAGATGGTAACAATAAAATCGCCGTTGCCAACTGGTTCTATCCCATCGCCGCCGCCACTGAGCTCGGTGATCTGTGTGATGGTTTTATCCGCTCCTGCTTTTTCAAATAGTTTGCCATTGAGAATATATAAATCGTTACCGATCGCTTTTAAACCATTCACGCCTTTTTTATTTTCCATGTAAACAGTTGCCTGGTCGTTCTCGATGCGGAAAATTTTATTGGTTCTTGAATCAGATACGTACACAATGCCTTTGCTGTCTACGGTAATATCATTCAATCCCTTTGCACTGTCTATCGCAATTTTCTTTTCTATTTTTCCTTTGGCGATATCGATCACAACTACCTCAGAAATATCCGCTGCATACAAACGATTGCCTGACCTGCCCAACCCTTTAGGCGCATTAAGGCCCGTGATCCAGGTGAGGTTGATTATTTTTCCATCGGCACCAAGAATACCAACGCCGCCTTTTCCATCTGCGTCCCATCCTCCCCCATCAATCAATGAAACATACAGGATGCCTTTTGAAGGATCGGGCAATACCGACTCGGGAATAGCGATCACCGTATCGGTCTGCCATATTTTTACCAGCGAATGCTCCTGCGCATTTACACAAAAAGGAAAGAGGATAATGAATGCAATACATACTATTTTCATTGTTCTTGTTTTTATTCTTCGATCAGTTCAAAGATATTACTGCTGATGGGAACCAGTTTGCCCGGCGCCAGGTTGAGGCCCGTTGTCATGAGGTATTCTCCACTCAACACTTTCTCATTATCCGGCTGCGTTGATTTCGTATCGGGAAATAAATTGATCTCCCTCAGCCTGTATCTTTTGTTTGGATCCAGTCCCTGCAAACGTACGCGCCCAAACATTTCTTTATAGCGTGCGGTCAACATATAATTATAAAGTATTGCACGGGTTTTCTTTTCATTCACATACATCAATACTGCGCGGTTTTCTTCATAAGGTGAAACCAGGCGGTACAGGTCTCCAAACCAGACCACATCGTTGATCTTTTTGTAAGTGCTCACGGCCTGGCTGCTGAACTGGAGTTCCTGTGGTGTAAGGCTGTTTACTTTGATATCATACCCCAGCTTATCCATCATCGCCACATCTGTTCTGAATTTCAACGGCTGTTTTCCCCAACTGGTTACATGCGCGGAAATGGTATTGGATGGAAAAAAATTCGAGTATCCCCATTGTATATAAACCCTCTCCAACCCGTCTGTATTATCGCTTGGCCAGAACTCGGTAAAATATTTTAAACCGCCATAATCTGTTCTTCCCCCGCCACCGGAGCACAGCATGATCGGGAGATGCGGGTATTTTGCACGGATCCTGTCGAGGATCTTATAAAAACTGCGTGTGTATTCTATAAATAATGCCGATTGATTTTCTTTCAGGTAAGGCGAATATGTATTGCTCATCGCGCGGTTACAATCCCATTTGATATAAGCGAGACCGGGATCTTTGGTCAGCATTTCATCAACCATATTGTAAATAAAATCCTGCACTTTGGGGTTGATCAGGTCGAGCACCAATTGGTTCCTTCCATAATTTTCTTCGCGGTTCGGTAATTTTAAGATCCAGTCGGGATGCTTCTCATACAATTCGCTTTTCGGATTCACCATTTCCGGCTCCAGCCAGATGCCGAATTTGATTCCTTTTTTTTCCGCTTCTTTTACCAGGTATCCAAGGCCATTGGGTAATTTTCTTTTGTCTTCCTGCCAGTCGCCCAATCCTGCTTTGTCATTGTCGCGCGGGTATTTATTCCCGAACCATCCATCATCCAGTAAAAAAAGATCCACGCCTAAACTTTTGGCGCCATCAAACAGTTCAACCAGTTTTTCTTCATTAAAAGTGGTGCGCGTGGCTTCCCAGTTGTTTAATAAAGTAAAACGCCCCTTGTTGCCATCGAGCACTGCATAATTTCTTGCCCAGCGGTGCAGGTTCCTGCTCGCTTCTCCTTTTCCTTCGTTGCTGTAGGTGAAAATAAAATCGGGTGTGCTGAATAATGTGTTGGGCTCAAGTTTATACTCGCTTGCATAAGGATTCATTCCTGAAATTACGCGCAGGGAATTGAGGCGGTCTATTTCAAAGAGAAACTGGAAATTGCCGGTCCATGCCAGTGTTCCCGCAATCACCTCACCCGTATTTTCGCCGGATAACTGGTTCAGTGATAAAAAGAACATGGGCGACTGGTAAAAATTTGCGCGTGAGCCGAGTTTGCTGTCGAGTATTTTAATGCCATTGGTTAATTCTTTTTCCTGCATCTCCATTTCTTTCGCCCAGTCGCCATGAAATTGGGTGAGCCAGTATTTATCTGCATCAAACTGTAAAAAAGAAGAAGCGAAATGCGTTAGCGTTACCGGTTTTGATTCTTTATGGATCACTTCCATATTACTCCTGATGATATCTTCTTTCGAATAAGCTGTAAAACGAAGCCGTACCTCTACAGGATACACCGGGTCCTGCAGCGTGATCACAGTGATTTGTGTATTGCTGTCTGCACGCGTTGTTTCTGCTTTACTGTATTTCAGGTCGAGTGAAGGATTACCATCCGTATGCACCATGCGTATAGCAGGTTCGAATTGATTGTCCATACCGGCTGTTGGATAGCCGTCGTGCATATTTTTAACAAGTGCATATTCTGTTGCCGTTGCTAATTTTTTCCCGAAATAAGATTGGTTCAATCGCTGGTTCGAACCGATCGAATAAACCAATGCACTGTGTTTTGTTTCAATGATGATGGTCTTTGTTTGCGCCGCAAGCGCAACGGTACACAACAGCAAGCCTGCGAGTAAAACCTGTTTTCTCATAGAAAAATGTAAAGCAATGATGAAGAAATGATTCAGCCTTCAAGATAAACAACGGGTGCCGACTCACAAAGAAATAGAATCGGGCGGGGATGGAACGGAAAAAGCTTATCTGATCATTAAACTATTTTAACAAAAAGGAGCCGATAGAGAGGGTCAGGTCATGAACTCTTTCTGGTAATTCAAAGGGCTTTTGCCGGTGATGAGTTTAAAATATTTGTGGAAGCTGGTAAAATTATTAAACCCGCTTTCATAACAGAGTTGTTTGATGCTGAGTTTATTTTCGATCAGCAGCTTACATGCATGGCCCACGCGGATCTCGATCAGGAACTGGGAATATGTTTTGCGTGTTCTGGATTTAAAATAACGGCAGAAAGAATTAGGACTGATATTGGCCACGCAGGCAATTTCTTCCAGGTTGATGGTGCGCCTGAAATTTTTAAGGCTGAAATCGTAAATGGAATTTACCCGGTCGTTTTCTGCCTCAACAAAATCATGCTTGAAGCCAATGGAAGATAATGTTTCCAGTTGTTTGCATCCTGCAATGGTTTGCAATGCTTCCATCAGGAGCATGATCCTTTGTGCGCCATCGATGTGCAGGAGTTCTTCCAGGATTTCGGCAACGCGTTGTTTGGTTTTGCCGGTAATCTGTAAACCGCGTTTGGCGCGGTCGAGCACTGTTTTCAGGTTCAGGTTTTCGGGGAGCTGTAAAAACTGGCTTCCCCAGAAGTCTTCACAAAAATGGGCCACGCGAACATCGGCGCCGGTCTTGCTCTTTTCTTCAAAATAACCATCGTCGAAGCGCCAGTAATGCGGAAGGCTGGATCCAACCAGTACAACGTCTCCCGATTTAAAGTGTTTGATATTGTCGCCGATGAATTGTGTGCCTTCCCCTTTTTTAAAATGGATCAGTTCCACTTCCAGGTGGTAATGCCAGCGGTTATTGACATACGGAACCAGGTCTTGTCTTACACTGAACGAGTGCCTTGGTTCTTTAGAAACTTTAAGGAGTTGGGGTCTCATTAAGCTATTTATTCTTAAAATGGTACTACAATCGTTCTTTCCATACCAATTTAGCTTATTGTAAAAAAAAGGCTCGATTTTTCTACGCAATCGTTCCCGATAGGTATTGTTTTATTGGATTAGCCGTCATGTACCGTCCTGTTTTTACATTTAATGGTATTTTCCTGATGCTAATATTGTTGAATAATAAGACAATAACGCAAGAACCCTAAGCCGTCAATAATTCTTTATTTGTAATCCCATAAATGAAAACGGGTAACCAAACGATCGTTTTTATTTCGGGGGAAGCAGACACAAGCGCAACCGGTGCCGGTATTTAGCTGACGGAATCATTATTCTAATTCTATGCCCGAACTATTACACCAGATTTCTCTGCAGATCCATCCACAGGATAATGTTATGGTAGCGCTTCAAAACCTGCCCGCCGGAACAGCCATCCATACCGCCGAAAAAGCGTTCACCATCAGGGAGAACATCGGCGCCAAACAAAAGTTTTTTACCGGCCGCATGGAACCCGGCGATGAGGTGATCATGTATGGCGTACTTGTTGGCAAACTCGAATCACCCGTGAAAGAGGGTGAGTTGATGACCACAACCAATACCAAACATGCTTCAGGCACTTACGCATACCGCGGCAGCAATTACAGCTGGCAGGCGCCCGATGTATCGAGGTTCATCGGGAAAACGTTCAACGGCTACCCGCGCAACGATGGAAGGGTGGGAACCGCCAATTACTGGCTATTTATTCCCATGGTTTTTTGTGAGAACAGGAACCTCGATGTGATCAAAGAATCATTATGGAATGAACTGGGTTATGCAGTAACAGATAAATACAAGCAGTTTACCAGGCAGTTGTTCGAAGCGTATAAATCAGGAGAAAATATCGAAGACGCTTCTTTCAATCTTTTACCAACGCAACAGTCTAACAGGTATTTTGCCAATGTAGATGGAATAAAATTCCTGAACCATACCGGCGGCTGCGGCGGTACACGACAGGATGCGGCCACACTGAGCGCACTGCTTTCTGCTTATGCCGACCATCCGAACGTTGGCGGTATCACGGTGCTGAGTTTGGGTTGCCAGCATTTGCAGGTAAAAGATTTTATGGAGGATCTGAAAAAACGCGATCCCCATTTCAACAAACCATTGTATGTTTTTGAACAGCAGAAATCTTTAAGTGAAGAAGAACTGATCTGCGAAGCTATACGCAAAACATTCCTCGGCCTCGTAGAGATCAACAAACAAAAACGCCAACCGGCGCCACTCAGCAAATTGTGTATAGGGGTAAAATGCGGTGGCAGCGACGGTTTCAGCGGCATCTCGGCCAACCCTGCCGTTGGTTATACTTCCGATCTTCTTGTAGCATTAGGCGGCAAAGTATTGCTGGCTGAATTTCCCGAATTGTGTGGTGCGGAGCAGGAACTGATAGACCGGTCCGTTAACAAAAAAGTGGCTGAGAAATTTATCGGCCTTATGGAATCGTATAACAGGGAAGCCGTGCAGGCTGGCTCTGGTTTTGATATGAACCCATCACCCGGAAATATTAAAGATGGTCTCATCACCGATGCCATCAAATCAACCGGCGCCGCACGTAAAGGCGGAACATCGCCTGTTGTTTCTGTACTGGATTATACGGAGCAGGTAAAAGAAGCCGGGTTAAGCCTCGTATGCACACCGGGCAATGATGTAGAGGCAACAACCGGCAAAGCAGCAGCCGGCGCAACACTGATACTTTTTACAACCGGCCTCGGTACACCAACAGGCAATGCCGTGGCGCCTACTATTAAGATCGCCACCAATAGCACGCTTGCCAAAAGGATGAGTGATATCATCGACATCGATACGGGCGCAATTATCAAAGGAGAAAAAACGATCGAGGAAATGGGGGAAGCCATATTGGATTTCTGTATCAAGGTAGCAAGTGGAGAGATCATTCCCAAAGCGGTTCAATTGGGACAGGATGATTTTATTCCATGGAAAAGAGGAGTATCGCTGTAACAGCGCCTGGCTTGCATATCATTCCGGATAGCTGTTCTCCCGCTGCATGTTTTGTAATTTTTATATAAACGTTTGAGACATGAGTAAGGTAGATTTAAAAAAGCTGGCGGAAAAACTCAATCTTTCGATCTCCACCGTATCAAGGGCGCTTGGCGATAAGGCGGATATAGGCGCCAAAACAAAAAAGCGTGTATTAAAGCTTGCGTCTGAACTCAATTACCAGCCCAATGCACATGCCAGCAGCTTGCGCCACAGGAAAAGCAAAACGATCGGCGTGGTGGTTCCCGAGATCGCCAATAATTTTTTTTCGCTGGTGATCGATGGTATTGAAGAAGTGGCGCAGGAGAAAGGATACCATGTGCTGGTTTACCTCACGCATGAAAACCTGCACAAAGAGATCAATATCATGCGGCACATGCAGAACGGGAGGGTGGATGGATTGCTGATCTCCATCTCCAGCGAAACCACTAATGTTGATCACCTGCGCGAGGTAAAAAACAATGGCCTGCCGCTTGTTTTTTTTGACCGTGTTTCGAATGATATCAAGATCCCTTCCGTTACTACCAATGATTATGAAAGCGGGTTCGAAGCAACAAAACATTTGATAGATGCGGGCTGCAGGAACATATCGTATTTCGCATTGTCGCCCAATCTTTCCATCAATGAAAAAAGAATGAAGGGTTATTTCGACGCCCTGAAAAAAGCCAAACTCAAACCAACGAATGATTCTGTTTTACAGGGAGGCAATTATCATGAACAGAATGTAAATAAAATGATCGCCCTGCTGAGTAAAAAAGACAGGCCCGATGGCATTTTCGCCTGCGTGGAAGAATTGGCGATCGCTACTTATGAAGCCTGTGCGCACCTCGGTTTAAAAATTCCGGATGATGTAAAAGTGATCAGTTTTTCAAACCTGCGCGTGGCACCGCTCCTGCATCCTTCGCTGAGCACCATGCGGCAGCCTGCTTTTGAAATGGGCAAAGCCGCAGCGGAAACCTTATTTAAAATGCTGGAGAACGGCAGCGATAATAAATACCAGTTGCCGCTCGATAAAAAAGTGATCAGCTCACTGCTCATCAAACGAAAAGATCGGAAGAGCG
>JADMIO010854483.1_pt1 | contig 20744 bp, 18 predicted proteins | sample 8958161 | NCBI WGS metagenome assembly JADMIO01 (sample SAMN16585339, study PRJNA669376) | soil metagenome | isolation source: Crop rotation soil | place: USA: Cullars Rotation, Alabama | collected 2011 | reverse complement strand
CGCGCCACCTCGATGTTCTTCGCGCGGCTGTAGCCCGTCCCCACGGGGTCGATGAACACCAGGTCGGTCATGTCGAGCCAGGTGTCCTGGTTGTCGATCATCTGGTAGGGCGGCGGCGGCATGCTGCCATCCGACATCAGCTTGGGGCTGCGCGGACCCATGCCGCCCATGTGCACCCACATCGATGCCGAGCCCGGCCCGCCGTTGAAGCAGAATGTCAGCGGCCGCTTGCTCATGTCGCTGACGCCATCGAGCGTGTAGGCCATGTAGAAGATGTGCGCTTCGGTTTCGCCCGCCGCATCCTTGAGCGGCATCTGCGCCGCCGTAGCGGTGTAGTTCAGAGTCTTCCCGCGCACCGTGATGCTGTGATGCGTCACCACCGGCGTCTCGTCCACCTCTCCGCCTACTGCCGGTCCCGGTCCCGCCATGCCACCGCGGCCGCCGCGGCCTTGTGCCGCCGGCGCCTGCGGAGGAGCGGGCGTAGTGGCTGCGGGGGTCTGGGCCGCGCGCCCCGGAGCCTGGGTCTGCGCCATCGCCAAGGCCGGCAACATCAATAACCATGCAGTGGTAAATCGGAAAGGGGTTGTGAGCATTAGGAACAATATAGACTAAATTTCGCGGTACTGCTAACTTTGGTCGTATCTCAAACCCTGCCGGTACAAGCAGTACTTTTAGCGCATTCGGACTTGCATAAGAATAAGAATTGCTCCTAGTAAAAACTTTGAATTAAGGGCTGACCATTTCTTATGTTACTTACCTGGTCTATCACTACCGCAGCGACTCTCATGATCGTCTCCACCTGCGCAGCGCTGCTGCGCCAGATGCAGTTCCGTCAGTGCCGCCGGCAACAGGAGGCGCTCCGTCGCGCCATCCGTTCGCAGCAGTGAGGTCAGCCCTTGAGCCTTTGATTGACGGCCTTGCCGTAAATCATCTGGCCGCGCGAATCGCGCGCGAACAGCATGAACCCCGCCGCTGCCAGGAACACGACCGTATGCGCCAGCAGCACCATCAGGGCGAAGTTGGCATCGTCTGATTTATTCGTCAGCACCGACTCCATCGCGCGGAAAACCCAGAAGCCGCTGATGGCGGCGTGCGCCACCCAGTCGGCCATTTTAGGCAGATCGGGCACGACGACGCCCGCCAGCAGGATCTGCGGAATCAGCGCGATCGGCACGAGCGTGCTCGCCTGGTCTTCCGTGCGCGCCACCGCCGAGAGGAACAGCCCCGCCGACGTGCCAGCCAGCACTGCGGCCGTCATGGCGATGAACTCGCGCGCCGCGTCCCCCGGCACCGTGCCGAAGGTGTACACGATGCCGAACAGCAGGGCCACCTGCGCCACGCCGAGCAGGCTCAGCATGATCATCTTCGAGAGCACGTAGCTCGGCACCGAGAGATTCACGTCGCGCTCCATGGCATAGAGGAAGCGCTCCTTCACTATCTCCTTCGACGCGTTGTTGCACCCGCACCAGAAGCACGAAATCCCCAGGAAGAAGAGCAGCGGAAACTGCTTCTGGTCCTGCGCGCCCAGGGTGCCGAACACCAGCACCAGGAAGAGGCCGATCAAGGCGCTCTGCGCGAAGGCGATCCCCATGGTCTTCCGGTCCGCCGCCAGCAGCTTGGAGAAGCGGCTCGTCAGGATGCCGAACTGCCGCTTCACTTCCGGCAACTGGTCCTGGAACCGCCCCGTCTGGTCCGCGGGCTGGGCGGGTGTCGCCGGCGCCACGGGCGCCGTCTCCAGCGGCTGCTCGATGTACCGCCGGTACTCGTCGCTGCCCAGAAAGCGGTTCCGCCACTCCACGCCCGGCGACTCCGCCAGCTTGCGATAAATGTCGCCCAGCTTCTCCACTCCGAAGTACTCTCGCGCGCCGGCCGGCGGACCGTAGTAGGCCAGCATGCCCGGCGGCGTCATCACCATGATCTTGTGGCAGAAGTCTTCCACGTTGGCGACGGTGTGGGTCACACAGATCACCGTCATGCCGTCGTCCGCCATCCGGCGGAAGAGCCGCATCATCTCCCAGTCGGTGCCCTCGTCGAGCCCGCTGGTCACCTCGTCGAGGAACAGCAGTTCCGGGCGCGACACCGTCTCGTTGGCCAGCGACGCGCGCTTCTTCTGCCCTCCGCTCAGATGTTTGATCGGCGTGGCAGCACGGTGCTTGAGGTCCACGCGCTCGATGGCCTGCCCCACCGCCGAGCGCAACCCGCTCTCCGCCGTGTCCGGCGGCAGCCGCAGTTTGGCGGTGAACAGCAAGCACTCCTCCAGGCTCAGCTCTTCGTGCAGCACGTCCTTCTGCGGCACTAGCGCGATGCTCTGCTTCAGCGTCTGGAAATTGGCGTAGAGGCTGACCTCGTTGAGGAAAACGTGTCCCTGGTCCGCCGGCGTGCGCGCGCTCAACGCCTGCATGAGGGTCGATTTCCCGGAGCCGCTCGACCCCAGGATGCAGACGAACTCGCCCGGCTCCACCACCACACTGACATCCTCGAGGATGCGGATGGTCCGCCCGTCGGCATGTGAGCGCACCGTACGCGTGAGGTTGCGCGCGGCCACCCGCAGATTGCCTTCCCTGCTGGACTGCGCCAGTCCCCGCCCGTTGAATTGGAACGAGTAGGGACCGATGTCGATGCGGTCGCCCTTCTGGACTTCGCGGTATGAGGTAATCCGCTCGCCGTTGAGGAAGGTGCCGTTGGCGCTCCCGAGGTCGCGCAGGAAGATCTTGCCGTCACCCACCCGAACTTCCGCGTGCCGGCGGGAGACCCGCGGGTGCTCCAGCACGACGCCGCCCTCGCCCGGCTCGCGGCCGATCACCGCGTTGCGGTCGAGCGCGATCTCGCCTTCGGGATGCTGCACCGCCTCCATCTCGTCCCGAAAATTGCCGACCACCGTGGCCGCCGCGGGCCGCTTCCGGTAATTGGTGGTGGTCGGCGTGGGCGGGAAAGGATCCTCCGGGGGCGCCGCCGGTGGCGGCTCTGTTGGAGCCGGGCGGGGCGCGGGCGGCGGACCGCCGGCGATCGTCGGCTCCGCAGCACGGGGATTCTTCGGCCGGAACCGAACGCCCGGCTCGGCGTTGACTCCGCTTTCCTCGTGCGCCAGGAACACGGCCACTGTACTGCCCGCGCGAATCTCGTCCTTGTGCGTGAGCGCCACCCGGCCCGCGAGCGCTTCCCCGTTTCGCAAAGTGGGCACGTTGGGAGACAGTGGCTCCAACTCGAAGCCGCCGGCGCCTGCCGCCACCACGAACTGGCGCCGCGAGCAGGTCAGGTCCGAAAGCGGCACCGCCGCCTGGACATCGCGGCCCACCAGGCAGCCCTCCGACCCGAATTTCGCCAGCGATACGAGCTGCTGGAGCTGCGGGAAGTACAGGGCGGGATATTTCTCCATGCTGGCCTCAGGGCCTGGAATTGGTGTCCCAGACGTTGATGCGCACTTCCGTCGCCTGCGGCATCAACTGGTAGACCAGGCCGTCGCGGATGCGGAATTCGTCCACCGGGTGCACGTAGTAGTTCAGGGGTATATCGAGGATCTCCACCAGATTCTGACTGCCCGGCGCATACTTGCGCACGATCTTGCGGACATCCACTCGCTGGCCGGCGAACGCCGCCTCAATCGCGACGAAGGTGCGCTGCCGCGCGTCCGCTCCCAGCCGCCGCACCGACACCATCGACTCGCCCACCGCCTGGAAGCGGACCGAAAGCGGCGCCGATTCGGCGCCTGGAGCGGGCTGCGCCGCCACAATCGCCTGTTCCCCGCTCTGCAATTGCACCGAGCCCGCGTCGATCGCATCCGGATCCGGATCCCGCTCGGTCGCCGCTCGCGGCGCGCCGTACTGCCCCGCCGGGTTCGGCTCGAAGATCAGCCGGTCGCCGCCCTGGTAGCGCACGATGCTCAGGACGTTATTCGGCAGTACTCGCAACCGCTCGGCGCCGAAGTGGATCAGCATGTCCGAGCGAAACTTGCCCGTTGAGTCATAGAAAACGATGCGCTGGCGCAGCGGGTCGGCCACGACGAACCCTCCGTCCGCAGTCAGATCGAACGATGTTGGACCCTCGGGCAATTCGTCGTCGCCGCCCTCGCTCAGCGTGAGCACTCCGGAGTCCGGCGGCGCCGTGGCCGGGTCGGCCGCCACCCGCGCGGGGATGGTGATGGTCCGGGTGAGCGCGATGTTCGACGGCTTGACGGGCGCCGCCGGAGCCGGCGCGTTTGACGCGGTGTCGTTCTTTCCAGAGCAAGCCGCCAGGATGCATGCGGCGAACGCGGCTGCCGCCACCGCGGAGGGCGCGTTCCTCATGGATCGACCAGGTGATTCGACCGCACCGGATAGTAGCCGGCCAGCGCCGACCACGAGAGCCGCTCGTTGCGGATCACACGGCCGGCCGCCCCGTTGGCTTCGTACACGATGGGGCCGCCATCCGGCCGGTAACCGGCGAACAACACCACGTGCGACCCGGGCTTGTTGAGCGCATCGCCGGGCTTAAGGTCTTTATACACGTTGCCCGGCATGCGCGCCGCCAACTGGTCGAGAGTCGCGGTCGAGAAGTCGTGCCCGCCGGTGCGGTGACCCCAGCACCAGGCGACGAACCCGGAACAGTCGGTCCCCGCAGTGCATCGCGAGACGCCGTGCCGCTTGTGCGACCCGGCAGCCAGCCCCGACTTCAGCTTGCGCTCGAATTCCACCGGCCCATCGGCGCCGCCCCAGTTGTAGGGCAGGCCCGCCACCTGCTGGTTGGGCTGCCAGTCCGACTGGTACGCGACGCTGCGAATGCAGGGAGCCCGCCGGTTCTGCTCGCTGCACACCCATGAGTACTTCGATAACCGGTCGGCGGTCTGCACCACGTCGGACCGCGACATGGTTCCTCCCGGGCCCGGCACCGGAATCGCGCCGTTGGTGGCCTGCTGCGCGGGCGGCTGCTTCTGCACGGGAGGAATCACAGGAGGCGTCAACTGCACCTTCGGGGGGGCAGTGGGATGGTTCGGATCGTTGACCGGAATCGACGGATTGGGCGGCGTGCCCGATGGTATGGTGACCGGCGGAGTCACCGGCGCGACTCCCGCCGTGCGGAAGATCCAGATCATGAAGCCAAGCCCAATCCCTACGCCCACAGCCGTCGCCGAGTACAGGATCGGCACCAGCCAGTGCGGACCCTTCTTCGCCGCTGGCGGTGTGACTTCGTCCTTCTTGGGCACGGGCCCGGGCACGATCAACGAAGGGCTCTGCGCCATCCCGAGCTCGGCCGCCGACTGCGGACGGTCCTTCGGATCGGGCTGCAGCATGGGCGAGATTTCGGCCCGCAGCGGTCCCGGCACGTTGGGCGGAATCCGCGGCTCGGCCTTGCGGGCCTCCACGGCTTCGTAGAAGGTCTGGCCCATGGGAATGGGCGCGCCGCTGGCCGCTTCCGCCAGCACCAGCCCGAAGCTGTAGATGTCCGACCGCGCGTCCACCTTGCCGCCGAAGAGTCCAAACTGCTCGGGCGAGGCGTAGGCAAGCTTGCCCTTGAAGTCGCCGACCAGCGTCTGTCCCGGCACGGTGGCGACTGCCGCCACGCCGAAGTCGATCAGTTTGGCTTCTTCGAATCTCCCGTTGGGCAGGATGATGTTGCCCGGCGAGATGTCGCGGTGCACCACTCCCAGCCCGTGAGCGGCGGCGAGGCCCGAGCCGATGCGGCGCATCAGCGAGCGGACTTCCTCGGTGCTGATGGGGCCTTCCTGCAGCACCTCTTCGAGCGACGGCCCCTCCACCAGTTCCATCACCAAATAGACCCGGCCCTCTTCGCTCAGCAGGTCGTGGCAGCGCACGATGGCGTCGTGATGGATCTGCATCAGCGCCTGCGCTTCACGGACGAAGAGCTGCTCCATGTTGGCGTTGGCAGACAGATCGGGGCGGATCACCTTGATGGCGCGCAGGCTGTCGAGCTGTTTGTGCCGCGCGCGGTAGACCCAGCCCATGCCGCCGCCGCCCAGCACACCCAGAATCTCGTAGACGCCGAAGAGGACGGTGCCGGCGGGAATCTGCCGGTCGGCCGGTGGATTGCCAGGAGGTGTGGGTCTGGTAGACATCTATTGGTCCAACAGCTCCTTCAGTTTCGCGACCTCGCCGTCGGCGGCGTTCATGAGGCGGTTCGCGGTGGTGGTGTCGTTGTTGCCCAAGGCGTTCCTGGCCTGGCGGAGAAACGATTCCAGGTTGCTCATCGGCCCGTCTAAGCGGGCTGTGCCATTGGGGGCTTGCGCCCGAATGCGCCCGACGCTGTCGCGAAACGACCTCAGTTGTCCGTTCAACTGCGTGAGCCGGATATCAGTATCGGTGAAATCGGCCGGACGGCTGGGTGGAGGATTCTGACTTGGATTGGGTCTGGGTGGATTGACCGGACCCGGATTCGGGTTCACAGGGTTGGGATTGACCGGATTCGGATTGATAGGGTTCGGGTTAACGGGGTTAGGATTCTGGTGCGGCGGCGGGGTCACCGGACCGGGATTGGGGTTCACCGGATTCGGATTGACCGGATTCGGGTTGACTGGATTCGGGTTGACCGGATTGGGGTTTACAGGGTTCGGGTTGACCGGATTGGGATTTACGGGGTTGGGGTTGGGATTGACCGGATTCGGATTCACCGGATTCGGATTCACCGGATTCGGGTTCACCGGGTTCGGATTTACGGGGTTGGGGTTGACGGGGTTTGGATTGACCGGGTTGGGGTTCACCTGGTAGCGCACGATCCCCAGGCGTTCGTGTAACTGGAATCGAGCCAAGCCTATACGATGGTCAACCTCATCCATCGCGTAATATGTTCCGGCGGCGGTGAACCCCGCGAGGAACACCCACCCGAACACGAGTTTGGCCAGGTTCACTGCTTCCTCTGCACGGGCGGAGGCACGGCAGCGGGATTCTTCTTGGGAGGCACGACGGCCGGGGCGCGCGACTTCTTCAGTTTGTCGCCCACCTTCGCCGTGGTTGTACCCGACACCGCTTTCGCCACCGAAAACTTATCCTGTACATCCGTCACCACGATCGTCTCGACGCGCTCGTCGGTCTCGATTTCGTTCCCCGACGGGTCCTTCATTTTCCCGGTGACGCGCCGCACTTCGTAATAGTCGTTCAACTTGACGCCGGCATTCTCGCCGCCCGTCAGGTATACCCTGCCGGCATCCACGCGTCCCACCATCAACGCTGCGGTGTCAGTCATCCGCGTGCTCCCGCCATCGCCGCCCGAGGGCGTCGTGATCGCGGTCGAAGTGTGGTTGGACGCCGGATCCGGGCTCTTGGACGATGCGCCGCCAGTACGCGCCGGCAGATTCTCGGCCTTGGCCAGAATCTTGGAGGCGATATCGTCGGCCGCGGCTTGCACGGCCAGGTTGGCGGCCATGGCCGCGGGATGCTGGCTCAAGGATCCGCCGTCGCCCCCGCTGTTGCCTACCCGAGCACCTTTCCCGAGCTCGTGCTTCTGCTTGTTGTTGACCTGCTCGGCCATGAAGATCTGCGCTGTCTGCGTGCTGATGACGCGCACACTCATGGTGACTTCCGCCACGGCCTGAGCCTTGCCTAAACCGATCGGCCCGAGACCCACGCGATTGTTCTGGACTTCGTCGGCCAGCGCGTCCACCGAGCCTGTGATGATGGCGTCCACGTTGAGCAACTTGCCGAGCTTGGGCGCGTCGCGGGGATCGAAACGGTCGCTGAACTTCTGGTTCTGCTCACGCAGCAGGGCATCGATCTGGCTGCGATCGATTACTTCGAATGTACCCTTACCCACGAGCTTGGAAATAATCCGGTTGGCCGCCTGAGCTCCGACGTTTTTATCGCTGCCGTAAACCTGCACCACATCGCCTTTCACGGCGCTGTAATTGAAGTCGTAAACGGCGATGCGTTTGTTCTGCCCGTAGGCAGTCAAAGAGGCCAGGGTCAGGATGGAGCAGATGGAGACAACTTCTCTGAAGTCTCTGAGATGGAAGACCACGCGTCACTCACCTTCCGAGTGATCGCAGTATACCCTCTTGAGCCTAGGTAGTGCAATACAGTACGGGCGGTATAGAACGGGCCACTTTCGTGGCCCGCATCACAGTTAGAAATTGACGATACCGGCGAAGGAAGCCGCGTCGAGGCTGGCGCCGCCGACCAGGCTGCCATCGATCTCCGGCTGGGCCATCAGAGATTTCACGTTGTCGGGTTTGACGCTGCCGCCGTAGAGAATCCGTACGGCGTCGGCGGCCTCTTTGCCGAACTTCTCGCGAACCTGCGCGCGGATGGTGCGGTGCGCGTCGGCAGCGATCTCAGGCGTTGCCGTCTTGCCGGTGCCGATAGCCCAGACGGGCTCATAGGCGATCACTATCTTGGCGAACTCCTGCTCCGTCAGCCCGGCGATGCCCTTCTGGAACTGGCCCACCAGGACGGCTTCGGTCTTGCCGCCTTCGCGCTCTTCGAGGCGCTCGCCGACGCAGACGATGGGCGTGAGCCCGGCCGCCAGCGCGGCCTGCGTCCGCTTGAGCACGGTCTCGTCGGTCTCGCCGAAATACTGACGCCGTTCGCTGTGCCCCACGATGGCGTACGTTACACCGACGGCCGTCAGCATGGCGCCCGAAGTCTCACCGGTGAAGGCGCCTTCCTTGGCCCAGGCGATATTCTGCGCGCCCACCTGGATGCGCGTGCCCTTGGCAGCATCAACCGCCGCCGCGAGGTTCGTGAAGGGAGGACAAATCACTATCTCGCAGTGTTCCGCGTTCGCCACCAGCGGACGGAACTTCTCAAAAAATAGAGTGGTATCGGCGGGCGTCTTGAACATCTTCCAATTGCCCGCCATGATCGGTTTTCTCATGAGATTTGGTTTAAGAAACTTTGGCCGTGCACGATCTTCGTCCCGAAGTTCGCGGCCACTGTCTGGCCGATGTCGCTGAGGGAGCTACGCAGCCCCAGATCGACGCCGGCGCGTACCTTCGCTCCCGACACCAGCAGCGGCACATACTCGCGGCTGTGGTCGGTCCCGGGGATGGTGGGGTCGCAGCCATGGTCGGCGGTGAAGATCGCGAGATCGTCCGGGCCCATGGCCTGCTGGAACTCCGGCAGCCAGCGGTCGAATTCCTCGAGCGCGCGCCCATATCCTTCAATATCGTTGCGATGGCCGTACTGCTGATCGAAATCCACCAGGTTGACGAAGATCAGCCCATCGTCCATCGACTGCATGGCTTCCAGCGTCTTCGCCATGCCGTCGGCGTTGCTCTTGGTCTTGGCCTGCTCGCGGATGCCGCGACCGAGGAAGACGTCGAAGATCTTGCCGACGCTGTGGATCAACACGCCGCGATCGTCCAACTGGTCGAGCAGCATGCCTTTGGGCGGGGGCACGGCGTAGTCGTGGCGGTTCGGCGTCCTGGTGAAATGGCCCGGCGCGCCGGTGAAGGGCCGCGCAATCACGCGCCCCACTTCGTGCGGCCCGCGTAGAATCTCGCGTGCCTGTTCGCAGATCTTGTAGAGCTCCCAGAGCGGAATGACTTCTTCGTGCGCCGCCACCTGGAAGACGCTGTCTGCCGAGGTGTAGACGATGGGCGACCCGGTGCGCATGTGCTCTTCGCCCAGTTCCTGGATAATCTCGGTTCCCGAGGCTGCCTTGTTGCCGAGCCAGCGGCGGCCGCTACGCTGCTCGAACTCGTGCATCACCTCCGGCGGAAACCCGTGGGGATACAGGGGAAACGGCCGCTCGAGCAGAATCCCCACCATTTCCCAGTGCCCGGTGGTGGTGTCTTTGCCCGGCGAGGCCAGGCGGCAGCGCCCGTACGCGCCGGCGGGAGTCTCGGCGGGGGTAATGCCCGCCAATGGCTTGATGTTGCCAAGCCCCAGCCGCGCGAGATTGGGCAGCTTTAAGCCGCGAACCCGCGCGATGTTGCCGAGGGTGTCGCCACCCGGCGGGTCGTTATACTGACCCGCGTCCGGCATGGCGCCAATTCCTACGCTATCGAGAACAATCCAAATGATGCGGCGAAACACAACATCACAGGCTAACATGCATACACATGCCCAATTCAGGACGCCTCCTTCGCTGGGCCGCACTCGCCGCTGGCGGTCTGCTCCTGCTCTTCTTCACCGCCCCGTTGTGGCTTGACGCCAACGCTTTTAGGCCGCTGCTGGAATCGAACCTCGCCAGCGTATTGGGCCGCGAGGTAAAGCTCGGCGACCTGAAGCTGGCCTTCTTCTCCGGCGCGCTTTCCGCCAACGACCTCGCCATCGCTGACGACCCGGTTTTCTCGCGCACGCCATTCGTTCGGGCCAAGTCGGTCAAGCTCTCGGTGGAGTTGTGGCCCATGCTCTTCTCTCATCGGCTTAATGTCACCGGACTGACGATCGACCAGCCGGAGATCGAGCTGCTGCAATCCCCGGGCGGCGACTGGAACTTCTCCAAACTGGGATCGCCTCCCACCCGTCGCGAAGTTCCTCCGCCAGGCACTGGTAAAGGCTCCATCCAGCTCTCGGTCAAGCTAGTCAAAATCACGTCGGGCCGCTTTTCCCTAAGCCACACAACCGGCCATTTGAAGCCCTTCGTGCTGGAGGGCGTGGATTTCGAGCTGAAGGACTTCTCCTATGAGTCGGTCTTCCCCTTCACCCTCAGCGCGTCGGTCGCGGGCGGAGGATCGGTGACATTGAAGGGGCAGGCGGGACCGATCGACCAGGCGGACCTCGCCATCACGCCCTTCCAGGCCAGTCTCGGCGTGGCGCAACTGGACCTGGCGCAATCCGGCCTCACTGCCCAATCCCCCGCCCTGGCCGGGCTGCTCTCGCTCGATGGCACGGGCGACTCGCGCACTGGCCTGCTGCAGATTTCGGGGAAGCTCGCGCTCGACAGACTGCGCCTGGCCACCAGCGGCACGCCGGCCGCGCGTCCCCTGACGCTCGACCTCGCCCTCACCCACGATCTGCGCAAGCAGTCGGGCCGGCTCACCCGGGGCGACATCCACCTGGGTAAAGCCGCTGCCACACTCAGCGGCACCTACGCGCGGCAGGATGACGGCGCCACCGCGGTCCGCATGACGCTCTCGGGGCCGAAGATGCCGGTTCCCGAACTGGCGGTGCTGTTGCCGTCGCTCGGCATCGTGCTTCCCGCCGGATCGTCGCTCGAGGGCGGGACGGCGGATGCACGCTTCGACATGCAGGGTCCTGTGAACGCGCTGGTGACCGCCGGCTCCGCCTCGCTCAACAATACGAAGCTCACCGGGTTCAATCTGGGGCAGAAGATGACTGCGGTGGAGCGCTTCGCCGGGATTCAGCAGCCCAACACCGATACCGACATCCAAACTCTGTCTGCGCAACTGCGCGTGGCTCCGGAAGGCACCCGCGCCCGAGATGTGAAACTGATTGTGCCAGCTATCGGCGATCTGACGGGTGACGGCACCATCAGCCCGTCCAATGCGCTCGACTTCAAGATGTCCGCCGCGCTGCATACCGCCGGTTTCCTCTCGGCGATCGACAATCGCCCCATCCCCTTCGCGATCACCGGCACCTGCTCCGACCCGGCTTTCCGGCCCGATTTTCACTCGCTGGCCGGCGAGGCCAAGAAGGCAGGCGGGAATGTTGCGACGCGGATGTTCAAAAATCTGATCGGAGGCCGCAAGAAGAAGTGACTGCCGAAGTGAAGCTGTACCTCCCCCCTCTGACAGAAGGTCTTCTAATCGTCCTCTCATTTAGTGGACCCGCTGTGAAATATTGAGCCGTCTTCGCTATCCTTGACGATTGGCAGCTTTATGACGGGCGACCCCGAACAGATCGAAACCGTAGTCGAGCCGGTGTCTGTCATCCGCCAGACTCCGCTACCCGAGGCGCATGAGCGGTTTCCTCCGGGGACGCTGCTCGACAGCCGCTATCGCATCATCTCGCGGCTGGGCAAGGGCGGAATGGGCGAGGTATTTCGGGCCGACGACCTGGTGTTGCGACAGCCCGTCGCGTTGAAGTTCCTTCCGGAGTCGGCGCGCAATAATCTGAATCTGCTGACGCGGTTCTACGACGAGGTGCGCATCGCGCGGCAGATCTCGCACCGGAATGTCTGCCGGGTTTACGACATCGGCGAGGTGGACGGGCAGCCGTACCTCTCTATGGAATATATCGATGGCGAGGATCTGGGCAGCCTGCTGCGGAGGATTGGCCGGCTGCCTTCCGATAAGGCTACGGAGTTCGCCCGCAAGTTGTGCGCGGGGGTGGCTGCGGCGCACGCGCAGGGCGTGCTGCACCGCGACCTCAAACCCGCCAACATCATGATCGATGCGCGGGGGGAACTGCGGGTCACCGATTTCGGACTGGCGGCTATCGCCGAACAATTGTCGGGCGACGAGATCCGTCACGGTACACCGGCCTACATGGCACCCGAGCAACTGGCGGGGACGGAAGTCTCGACGCAGAGCGATCTTTACGCCGTGGGCCTGATCCTCTACGAGATGTTCACGGGCAAGATGCCGTTCGAGGCCGACACCATCGCGGAGATCACGCGGTTGCGGCAGCAGAACCGCGTCACATCGCCGACCACGTTGGCTAAGGACCTGGACAAGGCCGTCGAACTTGCCATTCTGCGCTGCCTGGAGAGCGATCCCAAGATGCGGCCGGCGTCGGCCATGGCGCTCTCTGCAATGCTGCCGGGCGGGGATCCGCTGGCCGCGGCGCTGGCGGATGGCATCACGCCTTCGCCTGAAGTGGTGGCACAGGCAGGCTCGCACGACGCGCTTTCGCCGAAGATCGCTATTCCCACGCTGGCCGCGATTCTGGTTGGCCTGCTGGTCTTCTGCCTCGCCATACCGCATTGCCACCTGGGCAATCTGGTTCCCCTGGAGAGCCCTCCCGAAGTCCTGACGGCGAAGTCGCGCGACATTCTCCGCAATCTCGGTTATGGCGAGCGGCCTGTGGATTGGGCCGCCGATTTCTTCGTAGATGGCGGCATCTTCAATTTCACGCGCGCCCAGGGACACAACATGGAGGAATGGGCGCGCGCCTTCGCACATGCACCCACCTCATTCGGCTACTGGTATCGTGAATCGCCGGTCCCGCTGGCCGCCGATACGATTTTCGCGAACGGGAAAACCGGCGTGTCCACCCCGCCTGTCAATGTCCCCGGAATGTTGACCGTGGTCATGGACCTGGACGGGAGCCTGCGCCGCTTTACCGCCGTTCCGCCGGAGCACGAAGCGGCCCCGGCGGAACCGAAGCCTGCCGATTGGAGCCGACTCTTCGCCGCGGCGAACCTCGACCCGGCGAAGTTCAGTTCGGTGGAGCCCGAATGGTCGTCATCCGTGATGGCAGACACGCGAGCCGCCTGGACTGGCCCCTACCAGAACCGCACCGACCTGACGGTGCGCGTGGAAGCCGCCGCCTTTCACAATCGACCGGTTTACTTCAAGGTGATCTGGCCGTGGACCTCGGCGGCGCCGCAGGCGGGCGCGGCAAACACGTCTCGCACGCTGCGGAGCTTCATCAACTACGGCCTGGGCGTGGTGGTGTTCATCGCGGCCTTGTGGATTGCGCATTACAACTGGAAGGCTGGCCGCGTAGACCTTCGCGGCGCTACGCGAGTAGGCATGCTCTGCGGCCTGTCTACCCTGGTGGCCTGGGTGTTTCAGGCGCATCACGTTGCATCCGATGCGGAGCAGACTCTGATCGCCGGGGCACTGGCCAACGCGTCGGCGATTTGCCTGGAATACTGGCTGATCTATCTGGCGCTGGAACCCTGGGTGAGGCGCTACTGGCCGCAGACCATGATTACGTGGTCGCGAGTGGTGGCCGGCAAATGGAACGACCCCGTGGTTGGGCGCGACCTCCTGTTCGGCGTTCTCGTGGGCATCATCTACGCCCTTCTCATCGCCGGATATGAATACGCCAACCTGCATCTCGGCGCTCCCATCCTGGGGGAGTTCGGGATTAACAGTTTTCACGGCTTTCGCGCGTTTGCGGGTTTCATTTCGTCGCTCCTCTCGGTCGAGGTGGGCGGGGCGCTGATCTTCCTGCTGACCCTGTTCCTGTTGCGGATCTTCATCAAGAATCAATGGCTGATGGGAACATGCTGGGTGGTGGGGTGGGTTGCGGTACGTTTCCTGAGGAACAATTTCGGCGACTCCACGCTAGCGATGACGACCGGCATCTTCTGGCTGCTGCTTTTCATCCTGCTGGTGACGGTGATCCTGCGCTTCGGCTTTTTTGCCCTGGTAGTTGCGGTGTTCGTACTCGACTCTCTGATCAACTCCTTCCTCACTCCCGATTTTTCGGCGTGGTACGGGCTCAGTTCGTTGTGCATTGTGCTGCTCATCATTGCGCTGGCGCTGCGCGGTTTCCGGCTGTCGCTGGGCTCGCGGCCGCTGTTCAGCCCGGCGGCGCTGGATCGGACCTGACACCACTATGCGGCTCGGTACGGTGATGCTTTACGTAAAGGACCTGGCACGGATGCGGCAGTTCTATGGCGGCTTGCTGGGCGTCCAAGCGACCGAGGACACTGAAGCTTGGGCGGCCTTCGACGGCGGCGGAACGCGCTTCGCGCTGCACGCCATTCCCGAAGAGATCGCAGCCCAGATAGCGATCGACTCGCCCCCCGCTCCCCGCGAAGACGGCGCGGTGAAACTGATCTTCGAAGTGAAGGACGTGGAGGCCGAGCGGGCGCGGCTGGAAGCGCTGGGGGCGAGGATGGTACGGCGTCCGTGGCAACGGCCGGGAGAGGCTTGCGACGCGGTAGATCCGGAGGGGAATGTCTTTCAGATCTGCTCGCCGGCGCCGTAGAGCAGGTCTTCGATCTCATCCACCTGCCGGGAGGCATCCTCGTACCCGATCTCGATGAGCTCGCGAGTGAACTTGTGGGTGAAGAGCAGGTAGCTCATGAGGTCGGCACAGGAAGCGGCATCGTGGCCCAGGCTGTTGATGAAGTACTGGATCAGGTAGGGCATGTCGCGCTGGTGGTGCTCCGCCAGGTTTGACAGGTCTACGGATGGCGTCACGAGCAGGGTGCGGAGGGGGTGCATGCGCTCGCAGCCGTCTTCGTTGGCGCCGATCTTGCCGTTGCTGAGGAGGTCGTTGAGGCGCTCCAGGTGCTCGATGTCGGCGGACAGATGGTCGAGGAAGATGGCGTTGAGCAGCACGCCCATCACTTGCGCCACGGACGGATCGCGCTCCTCGGAGGTCTCCTCCTGGTGCTCCAGGCTGGTGCCACGAACGCCGATGGCCAGCATACGCTTGGCGCCCAGGCGGATCACGGGGCTGAGCGGCTGCTGCAGGCGCACACAGCCGTCACCGAAGAAGGCCGTACCGCGGGCGGTCTGAAGGCGCACGGGCTTGAAGACCAGGGGGATGGCGGCGGAGGCGCAGATATGGTCCACGGAGATGCGCGTGGCCAGGGTGATGCGCCGGCTGCGGTTCCACATGGGGTGGCCCTTCTTGCCCTGGATGAAGAGGTAGCCTTTGCCGGAGGAGTAGTTGGTAGCGGAGATGGCGATGGCGTAGAGGTGGCCGCGCTTGATGTTGTCCTGGATGCGGGTGCATTCGAGGTGCTTGCGGAGGAAGTGGCGGAGCGGCGCGGCGTCAAGGAGCGACTGGGCGTGGCCGCCTTTGAGGACGCCGCCGAAGGAGAGGTCCACGATCCAGGTGAGGGAGTTCTTGGTCTGGGAGAAGAGGTCGCAGGAGAAGACGTCGGAGGGCTTGAGGTTGGCCCAGAGGTTGGCGATAACGCGGGTGGCGGCGGAGAAGTCGTCGGCACCGACGGCGAGGGCGGAGCCGTTGATCGCGCCCGCGGAGGTGCCGCCGATAATGGGGAACGGGTTGGGGCCTTCGCGCACGCGGGGGATCTCGCCAATGCGTTTCAAAACACCAGCCTGGTAGGCTCCCCTGGCGCCGCCCCCGGTCATCACCAAACCGATCATCATCACCCCCGGACCGACAAAACAGACCCGATTATCCGCTAGCAGACTACGCATCATTGTATATCGGTTGCGAGTTCGATTGGCCCTGCCGCGGGAGGGCTTGACACGTGTTCTTGGTAAGCATAAACTTACCGTAAGTGACAACTTACCAAGAAGCACAGCTCGACGCTCTCGGCGATTCGACCCGGAGGGCGATTGTGGCGCGGCTTCTGGAGGGGCCTGCCCCGGTGGGCAAGCTGGCGGTCGGTTTTCCGATGAGCCGGCCGGCGATTTCGCAGCATTTGAAGGTGTTGAAAGACGCCCGGCTGGTGATGGACCATGCCCAGGGCAATCGCAGGGTGTACCGGCTGAACCCGGAGGGTTTCAACTCGCTGCGCGACTATCTCGACCAGTTCTGGTCGATCGCGCTCGAGGCATTTCAAAAGAAAGTGGAAGCGCAGGAGAAACGATGACGACGACTCAAGATCCGAAATCCGACGTTCCCGTACGCAAGAGCGTCACCGTGAAGGCCAGCATCGAGCGCGCCTTCGAAGTGTTCACCGCCGGGTTCGACACGTGGTGGCCGCGCAGCCACCATATCGGCAGCGCGCCGATGAAGAAGGCCGTTATTGAAGGCTTTGTGGGCGGCCGGTGCTACAGCGAGCAGGTGGATGGCGTAGATTGCCCGTGGGGGCAGATTCTGGTTTGGGATCCGCCGCACCGGTTCGTTATGGCGTGGCAGATCAACCTTCGATGGCAGTATGAGCCCGACCTGGCGAAATCGAGCGAGGTGGAAGTGCGGTTCACGGCGGAACCGGGCGGCGGCACGCGGGTGGACCTGGAGCATCGCCATTTCGACCGCATGGGCGCGGGCTGGAGCGGAATGCAGACGGGCGTGGACGGACCTGGCGGCTGGGGCGAGCTGCTGAATTCGTTTGCGGGGCGTGCGGACTCCGCGGAATAAGGGAATGGTATAGTGTCAGACTCATGAGTTCTGACGCGGGCCTTTTCTCTGAAAAATCGAGAGCTTTGCCCGCGATCCTGGTTGGCGGCCTGGTCGCGGGCATTCTCGACATCACTGATGCCTTCGTCTTTTACTGGTTCCGCAGCGGCGTGACGCCGAAACAGATCCTGCAATCGGTAGCCAGCGGACTGCTGGGTCAGGCGTCGTTCCAGGGCGGGTGGGGCTCGGCGGCGCTGGGGTTGCTGTGCCACTTCTTCATCGCTACTTCGGCGGCCGCCACTTACTACATCGCCAGCCGGAAGCTGAAGTTCATGGTGCGGTACGCGGTGCCGTGCGGGCTGCTTTTCGGCGGCATCTGGTACGTCTTCATGAACTACGTGGTGGTACCGCTTTCGCACGTGGCCAGACGCGCTCCGCCGCAGCTCAATATCGCTTTGATCAACGCAGTGGCGGCGATTGTGTTCTGCGTGGGCCTGCCGATCGCGCTGGTTGTGCGCCGCTACTCCCGCGACGCGTAAGAATAGAGGAATGACGGGAGTTCGCATCGATAAATGGCTATGGGCCGCGCGCTTCTTCAAGACTCGTTCGCTGGCGACGCATGCCTGTGAGCTGGGGCGGATCGAATCGAACGGGCACCAGGCCAAGCCGGCGCGCGAGGTTCGTGTGGGAGACACGCTGATTGTGCGCAATCCGAGCGGCGACTTCACGATCGAGGTGCTCGGGGTGAGCGAGATCCGCGGACCGGCGCCGGTGGCGCAGGCGCTCTACCGCGAGAGCGAGGAGAGCAAAGAGGCGCGGCAGCGGGCGGCGGAGATGCGCAAGCTGATGCCGAGCTTTGAAACCACGAGAGAAGGCCGGCCATCGAAGCGGGACCGGCGGGTGATCACGAGGCTGCGCGGCAGATATTAGCGCGCCGAAATCACGACGCGGAGACCACTCCCTTACGGTCATGGCTCGGACAGCGACTGACTCACTCCGTCACCGGTAGTGGCTCTGATAACGAAGTGACGCTTTACACTAATTGGCGCTGACCAGCGACTGGTAGACCGAGGTCATGAACTTCGGCTGGATGTCGGTGGCGTTGGGGATGAGCTGGATCATGAGCACGATGACGGTGTGGCTCTGGCGGTCCACCTGGTATTGGGTGCCATAGGCGCCGCCCCAGCCGAAGGCGCCGACGCCGGCCATGCCACTGGCGCCGTAACGGTCGACGGTCTCGAAGCCGAGTCCGAAGCCCAGGCCGGTGGTGGAGTGGAGGGTGCCGGACTGGTTGGTGGTCATGAGGTCGGCGGTGCGGGGGGCGAGGATGCGTACGCCGCCGAGCGATCCGCCTTTGCGGATCATTTCGAGGAAGCGGGCGTAGTCGCGGGCGGTGGAGGTGAGTCCGGCACCGCCGGCGAAGCTCTTGCGCGGACCTTCGACGTAGTTGCCCTGGCCCTTGGGACCGTCGGGAGCGCGGACGGCTTTGCCATCGGGGCCGCTGGCGTAGACGGCGGCGAGGCGGTCGCGGTCGGAGGCGGGGACGTAGAAGCGGGTATCTTTGAGGCCGAGCGGGCCGGTGACGCGGGTGCGCACGAATTCATCGAGCGGCATACCGGAGGCCTTCTCCACGACGCAGCCGAGGATGTCGGTGTTGTAACCGTAGACGTACTGCTCGCCGGGCTGGGCGACGAAGGGCAGGGTGCCGAGGCGCTCCATGGTGTCGCAGATGGGCTCGTCTTTGTCGGCGGTATACCAGCCGAAGCCCGCGGCCGGGCCGAGGCCTTTGGCGGAGTAAGTGTCGGCGACGAGGCGGTCGGTGCCGTAGGAGATCCCGGCGGTGTGGGTGAGCAGATCCTTGATAGTGATGGGGCGCTTGGCGGGTACGGTGGTCATGCCGGAATCGCTACGCACCGCCACGGTGGTCTTGGCGAAGGTGGGAATGAAGTGGCTGACGGGCTCGTCGAGGCCAATTTTGCCCTCTTCCACGAGGGCCAGGACGGCGGTGCTGGTGATGGCCTTGGTTTGGGAGGCGATGCGGAAGATGGTGTTGGTGGTCATCTTGCGATTGGCCTCTTTGTCGCTCCAGCCGAAGGCCTTTTCGTAGACCGGTTTGCCGTCGTGCAGAACGAGGGCGACGGCACCGGCGATCTGGTCGCGCTCCACGTACTGCTGAAGGAGATGGTCGATGCGCGAGAGGCGCTCGGGGGAGAAGGCGGGGTCCGCGGCGACGGCGGCGGTTTGGGCAAAGGCGCTGCCGGCGAGAGAGAGAACCAGGGAGAAAAGGATGGCTTTCTTCATTCCGACGCCGATGGTAGCACGGGCGCGGGCGGGCCGCGCCGTGTCCCGGGGCGGGACACGGGAGTTGAGGGAGTCCAGGAAGTCGAGGAAGTAAGAATGGCTGGCTTCGCCTTGAGTGTTTGGCGTTTGGCGGGGAGGGTGACGCGGCTCGACATCGGGAGGCGATCATTGTTTTAATGGCACGGGGATTTCGCGGGGGGCCAGGATGAGAATCAAAGAGCTATTAGCTTATGCCGCAGCGGGAGCGGCGGCAGTGATCACCCGGTTCGCATGCCCGGGCTATATGAAGAACGGGGAAGTCGATGATCTGAACCTCAGAGTCATCGTGATGGTGGTTTTCTTCGTTGTGCTCGTCCTGATTGACCGGAAGGCCCTCGCAGGTATCAACCGCCCGCCAGCCGTCGCCATTGACAAGGCCGATTTCGCTCCCGGTAAGACACCGCAGGAAACTTCGGCGGCGATGGCGCGGGTATTCGCCGGAGCTACGGATGACGAGTCGCGGCAGCGTGCCATTCGGGATTGCCTTTATTCGATCGTCCCGCTAACGGTGCTGATCCCCTTCATCTTCTACATACGATTCGGGATGATTGGACCGCTGGGCTGGGGGCTCACGGTCTTTTTCGATGTGTATTGTCTGCTCTGGGCCCTAGGTCTGTATTTCCTGCCGCGCACCGAATACCACACTCCCGTCAAGCCGCGAGGAGATTGGATGGACCGTGTGGGAGCTTTCTGGCTGGTCGGTTGCGCCTTCGGGCCGTTTTTCGGATGGGTGGTGACGGCGTGGCCGCTCACGACGAGCTCCTGGCACTGGCGTTACGAATTGCGAGTACTGCTGGCTGCCGGATTGCCGATTCTGCTGGCTCTTCCGCTCTTGCGTTACGCTCGGGGAAAGAGCAGTCTGGTGGGGCTTCCTCTCTTGCTGGTGGTTACGTTGCTGCCCGTTTCGACCGCTACCGGGTCGATCCGGGATCTATTGGAAGGACCCGAGGTGCGACAGGTGCAACGCGGGGACGTAGAGCTTCACTTGAAGTATTCCGACCGCGTTCTGGAGGGTGTATGCCGGTAACGCGACGGCTGGCCCTCATTGCGGCCGCACAGCGATGTCATATGCCTTCAAGGGTGCCGGACACGCTGCGTGGTGCCATGCCGCTTCCAATATTCATCGACGAGGGGCGTGAGTTCCGTATGGATCTGAGCCAGGGTCTTGTGGCGGTTCGCCAGCCACCACGCGTTCCAATCGTCCACCTGCAGCTTTTGCTGGCTGAAGGGCTTGAAGTTGGCGGGGGAGGCCGACCCGGCCGGCGTAATGATCTCGTAGAGCAGATCGAGACAACGCGAGCCTACCGTTACTGTTACCATCCGGGGCTCTGGAGAAGGTTCAAACCCAGGGAGATTCATTCGGTTTACGGTGTCGCGCTGGCCGTAGGCGCGCTGGTCGTGAAGAGCGGCGATCAGGAATGGGATTGCCGTTTTACCGGCGGCTACTAGTTGGCGCGAGGCCTCCTGCTTTTGCGCGGCAGGTATCTGGTGCCCGAGCAGGTCGATCCAGGAGGCGAGTGGAGCTGTTTCCGGTCCTTGAGTGGCGGAAAAGCCTGCCGCCAGCAGGGCTAGCGTCGTAAGCATGATGACCTCCTCATTTGATCAGTATGGGGCTGCCAGGGACAACGGCCG
>JADMIO011583455.1_pt1 | contig 20745 bp, 17 predicted proteins | sample 8958161 | NCBI WGS metagenome assembly JADMIO01 (sample SAMN16585339, study PRJNA669376) | soil metagenome | isolation source: Crop rotation soil | place: USA: Cullars Rotation, Alabama | collected 2011 | reverse complement strand
CCCCGCCGCCGATCTGGCCGATCGGGGTGGCGGCGCCGGTGTTGAGATTGATCGAGTAGAGGAGGCCGAAGGAGCTGAACTGCGGCTGCATGATGGCCCAGGCCTGGTTGTCGGAGCCGATGTCGAAGCCGCCGAGGTCGTTGAAGTCAGTCTCGCCGAGTGGGCCGACGAGGTTCAGCGTGCCGTTGTTGGGCGGGTTCTGGGTGTAGAGGGCGTGGGTGGCCTCGTCGATCACGTACAGGGTCGTGACCTGGGCGCCCGCGAAGTTGTTGGTGTACGCCGCGTGGATGACGTTGGGGTCCCCGCCGCCGAGGGCGTAGTTGAGGGCCGCGTCGGCCCCGGCCACGGCGCCGGTGTCGGGGTTGAGGCGCATGTTCTGATTCGTGTCGCTTACCACGCGGATGCGGTCCACGGTGGGGTTGAAGTCGAAGCCGAAGGAGGACCCGCTCAGCGGGCCGGCGTTGCCGACCAGCGACGCCGCGCCGGTGAGCGTGTTGAGCGTGTACAGGTTGCCGAAGCTCCCCAGGCCGTAGAGCTGACCGGTGGCGGGGCGGAAGTCGATGCCGCGGATGACCTCGTTGGAGGCCAGGCCCTGGATGGCCGAGCCGGAGAGGAGGATCCCGGGCGTGTTGGTGTTGAACGAGACGAGCGTGCCTTGGAGGGTGACGGCGAACGCCAGGTCAGCGGAGGCCGACGAAGCGAGTGCACCGACGCCGAGCGCGGCCGCAGCAAAGAGGAATGAACGCATGTATTCTGCCTTCCCTGAAAGACCCAATGACCGCCGGTGCACCTGCACCAGCCGCCAACGGGCGACGCGACGGGGTGAGAATACCGCCGGTTTTGGGACCGGCCAGTGAAAAACGGATCATGCGCGAGAATTCCTTGTTTCACCAAGGAATCTTCACGTAACGTAGTCCTAAGACGGCGTTCTGCAATCCCCTAGGGGGTTTGCCTACTTGAGGTTCGACGGCAGGATGCCGTGCAGGGCCTTGAGTTCCTCGGCCTTGGCACGGGGCATGACCAGCGTCGCGTCGGGGGTATGCACCACGATCATGTCGTCGCATCCCAGCAGGCTGACGGTGTGGGTGGGGTCGCTGCTGACGATCAGGTTGTTGCGGCTCTGGACGGCCAAGCCCTTATCGGGGGTGAGGTTGCCGCCGCGGCGGTTGCCGTCGGCGTCGGGGGTGAGCGTCTCGCCGTAGCTGGGCCAGGAGCCGACGTCGAGCCACTTGAGGTCCATCTCGACCGTGGCGACCGAAACCTGGCTGTCGGTGCTGGCGGGCTCCATGATGGCGTAGTCGACGCTGATCTTGGGGAGCGTGGGGTAGACCTCGTTGAGGACGCGGTTCTGGTCCTTGGTGCCCCAGGCGGCCTGGATCTTCATCAGACCGTCGTAACTCTCGGGCTTGAAACGGCGGATGCAGTCCATGACCGTCGCGGCCTTCCATACGAACATGCCGCTGTTCCAGCTGAACATGCCGCTGGCGAGGTAGGCCTCGGCGCGCTGGAGGTTGGGTTTCTCGACGTAGCGGGCAACGCGGAACGAGCCGGTGGCCCACTTGTCGGTGAAGGGCGAGCCGCGCTCGATATACCCGAAGCCGGTGGCGGCATAAGTGGGTTTGATGGAGAAGGTGACCAGACGCTTGGGGTCCTGCTCGACGAGCTTGAACCCGACTTCCACCCGTTCGCGGAAGACGCTCTGCGGTTCGATGACGTGATCGGCGGTGAAGACGGCGAAGATGGCGTCCTTGTCCAGCTTCTGCAGCACCGCGGCGGTGAAGCCGACGGCGTTCACCGTGTCGCGGGCGGCGGGCTCGCCGAGGATGCGGTCGTCGGTGAACTGCGGCAGGGCGGCGCGGATGGGGGCGCGGTAGGCCTCGCCGGTGCAGATGTAGCGGCGGGCGGGATCGACGAGGCCGTCCATGCGCTCGGCGGCGATCTGGAGGAGGCTCTTGGCGGGCGCGGCAACATCGCCCCTCCCGTCGCGGATAAGAGGTATGAGCTGCTTGGGCTGGCCGGTGCGGCTCATGGGCCACAGACGGGTGCCGGCGCCGCCGGCCATGATCATGGCGTATCGCATGGGGCGGAGGATAGCGGAATGAACCGAGGCTCAGCGGCCCGCGAAGACGAGGGTCACCAGCGCATCGGCGGTGAGGGCGGGGCCCTTGTGCTTGTCGAGGGCCTTGACCACCTTGCGCTCGGCCTCGGAACGCTGCTCCCCCAGGCGGACGAGCGCCTCGACGGCGTCGGCGGGCGGGCCGGTGAGGGATGACTCGATCTGGGCGCTTGGCCTTGAGCGCGGTGAGGCTGGCCCGAGCGAATCGGTCCCCGCGAAGGCGTCCACCTTGCCCTTCAGCTCGACGATCATGGTTTCCGCCAGACGCTTGCCGATCTCCGGCAGTTGGGTGAGCGCCTTGGCGTCACCCCGGACGATCGCACCGGCGATGTACGCCGGCGGCTCGGCCAGGGCCCGCAGGGCCTTGCGGTTGCCGATGCCTTTGACGGTCGTGAAGAGGTCGAAGAACCGGCGTTCATCGGTCGAGGCGAACCCGATCAGGCGGGGCTCGAAGCTGGTCCCCTGCCCCTGGCCTTCCAGATAGAAGTAGGTATGGAGCGTTACATGCTCCCCCACACGGGTCATCAGGCGGGCCGCCAGATAGGCCGGCAGCAGCACCTCAAACGTCGCGGCCTCGCCCAGCGGGCCATCGGGGCGGATGGCGGCGACGGCGGCGTCGAGCGATTCAAGTGTGCCAGTCAGGCGCGTGAGCATTGGGCCACAGTGTACCGGGGAATGCCGCGGAACAGCCCCGTGAACCGGCGAGCGGGGGGTATGGGGTTATGCGGGCTCAGGAATGGGGGTCAATGTGCCGATAACCGTGGTATGTCGGCACTACGAATCTCGGATAAGTCTGGCCGTTCCGCGGGCACTGCTGTCGCCAAAACCGATGGCGCCACCCATGGCCTGCCCCGCACAGGCGTGGTCCTCATCGGCACCACCGCCACCGTGCGGGCCGTGGCGGGACAGATGGCGATGTGGCGGGAGACGGTGGTGCCTGTCGGCTGCGTGCTGGCCAACCGCTTTGACGCGGCCCGCGACACCACCAGGGGCACCGGGCTGGGCATCCTGCCGCCGCTGCTGGGGTTCACCGATGACCTGATCGGCCTGCACGCCAAGTTCGCGTTCAAGGCGGCGGTGGTCTGCCTGCCGGCGAGCAGCGGACGCGAGATCCGGCGGGTGCGGGCGCTGCTGAACCAACTCGGCATCACCGAAAAGTTTGTGCCGACCTTCGAGGACCTCCTGACCGGGGCTGCGGCCGGGGCGGCGATCGCCAAGCCCGCCGTCGACGTCTCCGGCCTCATCGGCCGCACGGGCTGGGGTGTGGACCGGCGGAGCGTCAGCAAGATCCTCAAGGGCAAGCGGGTGATGATCACGGGGGCGGGCGGGTCGATCGGCAGCGAGTTGGCGCGCGTGGTGGCTTCGTTCGGTCCCGCGAGCGTGCTGCTGATGGAGCGGGCGGAGAACGCCCTCTTCGACATCGACGCCCAGCTGGCGCGGCGCTTCCCCAGCATCGCCCGCAAGGCGATCCTGAACGACGTGACCGACGCGGCGGCCACGCAGCGCGTGATGAACGAATGCAAGCCGCACGTGGTCTTCCACGCCGCGGCCCACAAGCACGTGCCGCTGATGGAGGACCACCCCGGCCACGCCCTGAGCAACAACCTCTTCGGCACGCGGAGCATCGCCGACGCGGCCATGCAGGCGGGCGTGGAGCGCTTCGTGATGATCAGCTCCGACAAGGCCGTGAACCCCACCAGCGTGATGGGCGCGACCAAGCGGCTGGCGGAGATGTACATCTGCGACCTGGCCCGGCGGCCGGGGGCGAACACCCGCTTCAGCATGGTGCGCTTCGGCAACGTGCTGGCCAGCGCCTGCAGCGTGGTGCCGATCTGGAGCCAGCAATTAGCGGAAGGGCACCCGATCACGGTGACCGACCCGCGGATGACGCGGTATTTCATGACTATTCCGGAGGCCGCGACGCTGGTGGTGCAGGCCGCGGCGCTGGAGCAGCCGGTGGGGGCCGCGCCGGTCTACGTGCTGGACATGGGCGAGCCGATCCAGATCCTGGAGATGGCCCGGCGTTTCCTGCGTCAGCACGGGCTGGAGGCGAGCATCAAGGAGGAGACCGTGCCGGCGGCGGCACGCGAGGCGGGCTTCACGTTGCCGAGCGACGAGGACCTGATCGACGCCGCGGCGCACCCGATCGTCTTCAGCGGGGCGCGCCCCGGCGAGAAGCTGTACGAGGAGCTGGCGTATTCCGCCGAGATGCTCAACCCCACGGCCCACCCGGCGATCAACCGCTGGGCGCCCTCGGCGGTGGCGGACACGGCTGGCATGATCGCCGAGCTGGATTCGCTGCGAGCGGCGAGCGCCGACAAGGCGAAGGTGATCGAGGCCCTGCGGCGGTACGTGCCGGAGATGAAACGCGAGGGCTGAGAAGGCCTTTGAACCTAGGGTTGTGCATGGGGAGCAAACCGCTTCGCGCATTTCCTTTAGGGCTGACCGCCGTCATCGAGCGTGAGGGCGCCGTGTATGTTTCTCGTTGCCCGGAGCTTGATATGGCCAGCCGCGGCAAGACCGTTGCCGAGGCGGAGGCCAATCTCGTGCGGGCGCTGGAGCTGTACTTTGAAAAGACTCCGGCGGCGGAGGTGAGGCGCCGGCTGGGTGGCGGCGCAGGCCGGATAAGCGCCGGCGATTGAGCCGCGCCGCTCTGCAACCGCCGGCGCCGTATGCTGCCTTCATGCTGCCGATCTCTGTTCGTTTCAAACGTCTTACCCCCCGTGCGATTCTGCCGCGCTATCAAACCGACCTCGCCGCGGGCATGGACCTGGCGGCGTGCCTGCCGGAAGGGGAGCAGCTGACGATCGCGCCGGGGCAGATCGCGCGGGTGCCGCTGGGGTTCGCCATCGCGCTTCCGGGCGGGTATGAGGCGCAGATCAGGCCGCGCTCGGGGCTGGCGACGAAGATGGGGGTCACGGTGCCCAACGCGCCGGGGACGGTGGACGCGGACTATCGCGGCGAGATGATCGTCGCCCTGATCAATCACGGGGCAGAGCCCTTCATCGTCACGCATGGCCTGCGGGTGGCTCAGATGGTGGTGGCTCCGGTTACCCGGGCCACATTCGTGGAAGTAGATGAGCTGAACGCCACAGAGCGGGGCGCGGGCGGGTTCGGTTCGACCGGCACGCACTGATCCTCTCCTGCCAAGTGCCTCCAACAATGGGCGTGCGATTTCTGGCCATAGACCTGGGCGACAAGCGGACGGGCATCGCCGTGGGTGACGCCATCACCGGCTTGGCGCTGCCGGTGGATGTGCTGGAGGTGCCCGTCACAGCCAATGCAGGTAAAGACTTGCTGACGGCCATCGGGGCGATGGTGAAGGACCATGGGCCTTCCGCACTGGTCGTCGGTCTGCCCCTGAACATGGACGGGACCGAGGGACAACGGGCAAAATTGGTCCGCGACTGGGCCGCCCGCATCGGCGCGGCGACCGGCCTGCCCATCCACCTCCAGGACGAACGCCTCACCAGTTCCCAGGCGGATTGGCTCATGGCCCGCTCCGGCATGACTCACGGGCAGAAGAAGGCCAAACGGGACGCCATCGCCGCCGCGGCCATCCTCAACGATTTTCTCAAATCCCGATCCGGCGAACCGGGGCCGAACGGGCCTGCTTAAGTAAGACTTCACCGGTCCCCCATCCAACAATGCCTTCCCGGCGAAAACACCGGTGCGGCCGGGCATCCGGTCGATCAACAAGGACCCTTATGAACCGCCTGATCCCTGCCGCGTTCTGTCTGCTCCTGGCGCTCGTGCTCTCCGCGTCGGCCCAACCGCCGGCCGTGAAGACGCCGGCGCCCGCCGCCGCGCCGGCGGAGGCACAGCCCAAGCTGCCGACCGTTGACGATGTGCTGACGCGCCAGGAGATGGCCGACAAGGACATCAAGACCCTGTCGGCGTCGATCCGGTACATCAAGCGTCCGCCGGCGATCGAGGGAGGCGGCATCCAGACGCGGTACGGCAACCTGCTGTACAGCACCACGAACGACCCCGCGGGCAAGGCGCTCCGCAAGTTCAACATCACGTTCGACCAGATCATGTTCGACAACAAGCTGCGCCCCAAGGACAAGACGGCGTACATCTTCGACGGGGCCTACCTGCTCGAACTGGACTACGCGGGCCAGCAGTTCATGCGCAAGCACCTGGTCGGCCCCAACCAGATCAAGGACCCGCTCCGCATCGGCGAGGGGCTCTTCCCCGTCCCCGTCGGCCAGCGAAAAGCGGACCTGTTGACCCGCTTCGACATCACCGTAGTCGATCCCCTGGACAATGTGGCCAATAACGACAAGCTCCGCGAGCTGCTGAGCCAGTGCGTGCAGCTGAAGCTCGTCCCCAAAGCCGGCGGTGAGCAGGCCAAGATCTTCAGCGAGATCCGCCTCTGGTACCGCCAGACCGACATGCTGCCAATCTTCACCCAGACGGTGAACGTGGACGGGGCAACAACCGAAGTTTTCCTGGTCGATATCAAGAAGAACCCGCCGATCGACCCCGCCTCCTTCGTCACCACGCCTCCCGCGGGGTGGGCTGGGGACGAGGAAGACCTGCGAGACAAGGTCCAGGTTCAGCCCGACAGGGCTCCCCTCCCCCCCGCTACTCCAGCACCCGGAACCGGGGCCAATCCGGGGCGTACACCCGATAAGAAGCCATGATCACGCCGCTGCCGCAACGCCTTCTCATCGCCCTGGCCCTGACGGGTCTGTGCATGTCGGCGTTGGGGCAAGGGCCGGACGGGGATGACAACAAGCCCGCGCTGAACCCGCAGGTGAAGGCCGTCATCACCGCCCCCTACCTGACGCCCGCCGAGGCCAAGGCCCTGCGCCTCAAGCATGGCGTGCCGATCCCCGAGGACCTGGCCGACCCCGCCAGCGCGGCCCACAACGCCCTGGACCGGCACGCCTACGGCGATCCCGCGCTGAAAGACCCGGCCGCCGATCCCCTCGACCGGGCGGAAGCCGCTTTGCGCCGCGGCGAGCTGAGCGATGCGGAACAACTGCTGGGGCAGGACGCCTCCGTCCGCGCTACACGCCTGAAAGTGGAGATCTTCGAACTCGCCGGCAAGACACGGGAAGCGATCGCTCTCGCCAGGTCCGTAGCCGAGCGCCTGGGCAAAGACGAGTACAAGGAGCCGGCGCAGATCGTCGAGGCCGTGCGGTGCGCCTTCATCCTCTCGCGGCTCACCGACACCGGCGCGCCCGCCGGGGCCGACCACCGCGGCATGATGAGCCTGCTCGCCGCGGCCCGCCAGCAGGACCAGTTCTACTGGCCCGCGTACCTGCTCGAAGCCGAGATCCTCGCGGACAAGGACAACTACGCCCAGGCGCGCGACGCCGCGATGCAGACGATCTCATTCAACCCGGCGTGTGCCAGCGCCCTGACGCTGGCGGGGCACCTGGCGGTGAACGCCTTCGACATGGATTCCGCCCGGACCCTGGCCGACACGCTTGATGCGCTGGTGGAACCGGCGGATCTGGTCGCCAACCCCGACGCGGAGGGGAAAGCGGTTGCCGCCCCCGAGCCCGGTTCGATCGACGCGGCGTGCATCCGCGCCCGCGTCGCCCTGCGGCAGGACGACCCCGAGCAGGCCGCCCGGGACCTGGCGCCGGTGCTGAAGCTCTACCCCGCCAGCCCGGAAGTGCTGGAGATGTTCGCGGCGACGGCCGCCGCGACGTATGAGTGGGCGAGCCTCGACGCGCAGCTTGAGGCCTACGGCAAACTCTTCCCCGGCTCGCCCCGCGCCAAATACCGCGTCGGGCAGGCGCTGTCGGACCTGCGACAGTACGGCCCGGCCGCCAAGTACCTCCAGGCCGCGGCGATCCAGGCCCCCCACTGGGCCACGCCGCTCATCGACATGGGCCTGCTGCAGGTGCAATCGGGCCAGGACGCCAAGGCGATGGAGGCCCTGACGGCCGCGACGGCGCTGGACCCCTTCAACGTGCGGGCCGAGAACAGCCTGAAGCTGCTGAAGGAAGTGATGAACTACAGCCGGGCCGAGAGCGCGCACTTCGTCATCCGCTCCCGCCCGGGGCTCGACGCGCTGCTGGCCCGGGAAATGCTGCCGGTGATGGAGGCCAATCACGCCGCCGTCACGGGGCACGAAGCCGGCGCGCTGCAGCACGAGCCGGCGCAGAAGACCGTCATCGACATGATGCCCGACCACCAGTGGTTCGCCGTGCGGATCGCCGGGCTGCCGAAGATCCACACCATCGCCGCCAGCACGGGGCCGATCATCGCGATGGAGGCCCCGCGCGAGGGGCCGAAGCACACGGGGCTCTACGACTGGCCGCGGGTGCTGCGGCACGAGTACACGCACACGGTGGGCCTTTCCCGCACGGGCAACCGCATGCCGCACTGGTTCACCGAGGCGCAGGCCCAGTACCTGGAGCGGGCCCCGCGCGACTGGAACACGGTGCAGCTGCTGACCAACGCCTACGAGGCGAACGAGCTGTTCGATTTCGAGGCGATCAACCTCGCCTTCACGCGCCCCAAGAAGCCCACCGACCGGTCGCAGGCCTACGCCCAGGGGCAGTGGATGTACGAGTACATGGTCGAGCGCTTCGGGGCTCAGTCCCCCCTGGACCTGATGGACCGTTACGCCAGGGGCGTGCGCGAGGAGCACGCCTTCAACGAGGTCTTCCACCAGACCCGCGAGCAGTTCATGACCGACTTCAAGGTGTGGGCCGGCAAGCAGCTGACCGCCTGGGGCATGATCGAGGCGGAGGGTGAGCCTTCCCTGACCGACCTGACCAAGGCCGAGACCGGCGACAAGGAAGGCGAGCTCACCGACGAGCAGCTCGCCAAGCTCCGGCGCGAGCACCCCGAGCGCGCCGACCTGCTCTCCATGACCCTCTCGCGCCAGATCGAGGCCAAGGGCGCGGCCACCGACGCCGACCTGATCGCCCTGCTGCAGGCGTACGCCGCGAAGGTCCCCATGGACCCGCTGCCCCACCGCCGACTCGCGCAGCACGCCCTGAGCATCGGCGACGCCGACACGGCCATCACGCACCTGGAATGGCTCGACGCCCGCGAGGACCACACGCCGATCTACGCCTCGCAGCTCGCCGGCATGTACGCGCAGAAGGGCGAGTGGGACAAGGCGGCGGAGAAGGCGGAGCGGGCGACGCGCATGGCCCCGTACGTCCCCACGCACCGCGAGCTGGCGGCGACGATCGCCGTCAAACGCAAGGACTACCCCACGGCCCGCCGGCACATGGAGTTCCTGGCCGCGCTGGAGCCCGACCGCGAGCAGCACACCCGCCGGCTCGAGGCCCTCAAGCGGCTTGAGAGCGAGAGCGCCCGCTAGATGCTTTGCTCACTTGCCGCGCGGCGACGACGGCTTCACCACCCGCGCCCCCAACCACTTGACGTAGCGCGCCTGCAGGTCCGGCACGATCTCGCTTGAGCGCAGACCGAGGGCCGCGTAGTCGATCGGCTCCATCCAGCTGACGCGCGAGTGGCTGGGCACGAAGAAGCTCGTATACGCCACGTTGCGGATCGGCACGCCGGTGATCGCCGCCGGCAGCACCAGGGCCTTGCTCTTGCCGATGATCAGCCCGACGCCCGGCTGGAAGGTCGTGATGGCCCCCGGCGCCCGCGCGATCCGCCCCTCGGGGAAGATGCCCAGGATGCCCCCCTGCGCGAGAAAACGGATCGCCTCGCGTACGCCCGGCATCTCGCTGCCGCCGCCCCCCTTGATGACCACCGGGTTGGCGAAGCGGACGAAACCCTCGACCGCGGGCACCACTGTGTCCATGCCCACCACCCAGCGGATGAACCGGGGGAACGTGGATTGCACCAGGAACGGGTCGATGCCCGCCGCGTGGTTGCCGACGATCACGACCGGCCGCCCGGCGGCGTTCGCCGCCAGGGCCGCGGCGATGTTCGCTTGTCCCTCGACGGTCAGCCCGTGGAACCACCGGCAGTAAATCCTGAAAGCCAGAGCCAGCAGCGCCGTGGCCATGTCCGGACGGGGGCTGGTCTTCTGCGCCCACCAGCCGATTACGGCGAGCAGCAGCCACACCCCCAGCGCGATGACAACCCAGATCGGCATGAGCGAAGCGATGTTAGCGACCGCCAACCCTCTCTTTCCCCTATTGGAGTGCCGGATTGCCCGACCCCCGAAATCACCCCGCCCGTACACTTCCCTGCCATGGCGGATTTATGGGCAGAACGGCGGAAGCAGGCGGTGCGGGCGGTTGAGCCGTTGGCGGTCCGCATGCGCCCCCGGACCCTCGATGAGTTCGCCGGGCAGGAGCACATCTTGGGGCCGGGCAAGCTGCTCCGGCGGATGATCTCGGCCGACAAACTCACCAGCCTGCTGCTGTACGGTCCCCCGGGAACGGGCAAGACGACCTTGGCGGAGGTGATCGCGGCCACGATGAACAGGCATTGCGAGCGGGAGAATGCCGCTTCGGTGGGTGTGCAGCGGATCCGGCAGATCATCGAGCAGGCGACGGGGCGGCTGGAGAGCGGGGGCCCGCGGACGCTGCTGTTCCTCGATGAGATCCACCGCTTCAGCCGCAGCCAGCAGGACGTGCTGCTGGGTGAGGTGGAGCGGGGCGTGATCACGCTGATCGGGGCGACGACGGAGAACCCGCTGTTCGCGGTGAACAGCGCGCTGGTGAGCCGCAGCACCCTGCTGAGGTTCGAGCCGCTCAAGGAGGAAGACGTCATCGCGCTGGTGCGGCGGGCGATCGCCGACCCGGAACGGGGGTACGGCAAACTGAACATCGCGATCGATGAGGACGCCTTGACGGTGTGGGCAAAACTCTCCGATGGCGACGCGCGAAGGGCGCTCACGGCCCTGGAAATCGCGGTCCTTTCCTCGGCACCCGCCCAGAACAAGGCGGGGTCCATCCACATCACGCGGGCGATCGCGGAGGAGTCGATCCAGCAGAAGGCCGCGGTGTATGACGGGACGGGGGACGAGCATTACGACACGATCTCGGCATTCATCAAGTCGGTGCGGGGGAACGACCCCGACGCCGCGGTCTACTGGCTGGCCCGGATGCTGGACGCCGGCGAAGACCCGCGCTTCATCGCGCGGCGGCTGGCGATCCTGGCCAGTGAGGACATCGGTAACGCCGATCCGCGCGGCATCATGGTGGCGGACGCGGCGTGGCAGCTGACCGAGCGGGTGGGCATGCCCGAGTGCCGCATCATCCTGGCCCAGTGCACCACCTACCTGGCCCTGGCCCCCAAGAGCAACGCCTCATACCTGGCGATCGACGCGGCCATGGCGGACGTTAAGAGCGGGCGGACGGTCGCCGTGCCCGTGCACATCAAGGACGGCAACGTAAAGAAGGCCGCCCGGATGGGTGGCACGGCCAACGGCGAGGCCTACGCCTACGCCCACGACGCCAAGACCGGCGGGGCGGCGGGCGAGGTGGGCGGTGTGACGGGACAGGACTATCTGGGGGTATCCAAGCGGTACTACCAGCCGACCGATCGGGGGGTGGAAAAACTGCTGGGGGAGCGGCTGGAGGCGATTATCGCGGAACGGGAGCGGGTGTCAGGGGCCAAGCCGAAGAAGCCATGAGCGAAGCAGCATCCAAGCCCGCCGTCCGGTCCGCCGCCAAGGCGGCAGTTTCCACACTGAGCTCGGCTGACCGTGCCGCGGCGTCAGCCGCCATCTGCTCCCGCATCCTGGCCCTGGACCAGTACCAGAAAGCCGCCTCCGTCATGCTCTACGCCGGGCGGGATGATGAGCCGGACCTTGCGACCCTCGCCCAGCACGCCCTGGCCACGGGCAAGACGGTGCTGGCCCCGCGCGTGGACTGGCAGAGCGACCTCTTCACGGGCGGCATCGTCCAGCACTGGCCCGGCGACCTGGAACCGCACCCCAAGGGCTTCGGCTCCGCCCGGTTTGATGCTCCCAGCCTCGATCCGGCCTCGATCCACCTGGTGCTGGTGCCGGGCTTGGCCTTCGACCGCTCCGGTGGTCGGGTCGGGCGGGGCAAGGGGCATTACGACCGGTTCCTCACGCAGGTGGCGCGGGCGCGCCGGTTGGGTGTCTGCTTTGGGTGCCAGGTGCTCGAGCGGGTGCCAGCCGATGAGCACGACCAGCCGATGGCCACAATCGTCACTGAAGAAGCTGTCGGTTAGGTCGCGGGCATACCGGTGTAAAAGCTGCGCTCTACGCTTTGTGAACGCCGATAATGGGGTGCAAGTACGCGCTCACTTCAACCCTTCGCCGCCGACCCCTCCTGGAAAGGAAGCCGACCATGGCGCTCCCCTCACAGACCATGCGACCCCAGACCTGGCGCGCCGCCGCCCCCAAGGGCGGAGGCTCGGGTGTTTCCGGCTTCCTCAACGGCCGCAACGGGCAGCGGAACATGATCCTCTCGGCGGCCGTCATCATGGCGGTGGCCGCGGGGTTCGTGTGGTGGCGCGTCGCTCGCACGCCCGCGACGGTCGTCGCCGACACGGGAAGCAAGGACACGTTCCTCCCCTCCACGCCCAGGACCGACGCCACCCCCCCCGCCCCCGCGCCGACACCGGCCCCCGCGCCGGCGGTGATCTCGATGACCGAGAAGCCCGGCAAGCCGTCATTGGATGACCTGATCGCGCAGGCCAGCCGTCAGGCCGCGCCCGAGCCGGGCACGAAGCCGGCCACTCCGATCGTAAATACCCCCCCCACTGCCCCCGCGGGCGGCGGCGTGCAGCCGGCGATCATGCCGAAGGCGCCCGAGCCCGCAGCCGCGCTGGCCCCCGCCGCGGCCACGCTCGGCAGCAGCCAGGGCAAGCGCGCCATCGATCAGGGCGAGCAGCTGATCCGGCAGAACAAGCTCCTGGAAGCCCGGACGGTGCTCAACGACGCCCTGATGAACCCGTCGGTCGGCGCGGCCGATCGCGCGGCCATCCGCACCAGCCTGGGGACGGTGAACGAGACGCTCTTCTTCTCACCCCGGATCGAGCCGGGCGACATGCTGACCGACAGCCACGACGTGAAGTCGGGCGAGACGCTGGGGCGCATCGTTCGCCGGCAGGGGCTGCCGATCGACTGGCGGCTGCTGGTGCGGATCAACCACACCAGCGAGAACGCGCTGAAGATCGGCCAAACGATCAAGATCGTGCGCCTGCCGCTGCACGCCGTGGTGCACAAGAGCGACTACCGCATGGATATCTACGCCGGCCCGCCGGCGACGGGCTCGGGCAACACCGGCCCCGACGGGCAGGAGCCGGGTTGGGTCTACCTGCGGTCATTCAAGGTGGGCCTGGGTGAATCCAACGGCACGCCCGAGGGCGTCTTCGCCGTTCGCTCCAACAGCAAGCTGATCAACCCCCGCTGGGTGAACCCGCGCACGGGCGAGGTGTTCGAGGCCGACAACCCCAAGAACCCCATCGGCGAGCGGTGGATCGGCCTGGAGGGCGTGGACGACAACACCCGCTCGTTCACCGGGTACGGCATCCACGGCACGATCGAGCCGGACTCGATCGGCCAGCAGCGCTCCATGGGGTGCGTCCGCATGTCGTCGGAGGACGTCGAGATGGTGTACGAGATGCTGGTGGACCGGATGTCGACGGTCAAGATCATCAAGTAAACGATGGCGGAAGCCTCCCCCCTACCCGCGCAAGCCAAGTCTGCCGGCGCGACGTTCGCCGCCCGTCACACTCCCAAGCTGGTGCTCGCCCTGCGCGAGGGGTATTCGGCCAAGGCCTTCGCCGGTGACCTGACGGCGGGCCTCACCGTGGCCGTCATCGCGCTGCCGCTGGCCATGGCGCTGGGCATCGCCAGCATCCCTCAGAGCGTCGCCGACGACCTGCAGAAGACCTGGCCGTGGCTGACGCCCCCCGCGATGGGCCTCTACACGGCCGTGATCGCCGGGTTCATCATCTCGGCTTTCGGCGGCAGCCGCGTGCAGATCGGGGGGCCCACCGCGGCGTTCATCCCCATTGTCTTCGCGATCGCCGGCCAATTCGGGTACACGGGGCTGGCGACGGCGACGCTGATGGCAGGGGTCATGATCATCCTGATGGGCCTCTTGCGCTTCGGCACGTACATCAAGTTCATCCCGTACCCCGTGACGACGGGCTTCACGGCGGGCATCGCGGTGACGATCTTCGCGAGCCAGATCAAGGACCTGCTGGGCCTGAGCATCGTCGATGCGGTCGGACATCCCGTGACGGTACCGGCAGATTTCGTGCCCAAGCTGCAATTGCTGGTCCAGCACGCCGCAACGATCAACTGGCACGCGGCGGGGATCGGGGCGGGCTCGCTGGCGGTGTTGATCGTGCTGCGACGGTTCTGGCCGCGGGTGCCGGGGGCGATCGTGGCGGTAGGTCTGAGCGCGCTGGCGGTCTATCTGCTCGGGTGGGCGGGGCAGACGGAGCTGTTCGACGGCGTGCACGCCCGGCCGCTGGTGGAGACGATCGGCACGCGTCTCGGCGGCATTCCCTCGGGGCTGCCCGCGCCGCACGCGCCGGCCCTGTCGTTCGGCCTGGTCCGTGAACTGATCCCCTCGGCCATGACCATCGCGCTGCTGTGCGCCATCGAGAGCCTGCTCTCGGCCGTGGTGGCCGACGGCATGACGGGCTTCCGCCACCGCTCCGACCAGGAACTGGTGGCTCAGGGTTTGGCCAACGTCGCCTCGTCGTTCTTCTTCGGGCTGCCGGCGACGGGCGCCATCGCCCGCACCACGGCGAACATCAAGAACGGCGGGCGGACGCCCATCGCGGGCATGCTGCACGCCGCCTTTCTGCTGGCGTTCATGCTCGCGCTGGCGCCCATGGCCAAGGCCGTGCCGCTGCCGGCCCTGGCGGCGGTGCTGATGATGGTGGCGTGGAACATCTGCGAGATCGACCACTTCCGCGCCCTGCTCCGCGCCCCCAAGGCCGACATCGCCGTGCTGCTGGCGACCTTCGGGCTCACGGTCTTCACCGACCTGACCCTCGGCGTGGGCGTGGGGATGGTGCTGGCGGCCTTCCTGTTCATGAAGCGGATGAGCGAGACCTCCACCATCGCCGGTATCCGCGAGGAGATCGAGCAGGGGCAGGAAACCTCCGCCGCCGATCCCAAGGACCCCGGCTCGGTCCGCGGCAAACGCATCCCGCGCGGCGTCGAGGTCTTCGAGATCAACGGCCCCTTCTTCTTCGGCGTCGCCGACCGGCTGAAGGACACGCTCAACCAGTTCGAGCGGCCGCCCAAGGTCTTCATCCTGCGGATGCGGTACGTGCCGCACATCGACGCCACAGGCCTGCACGCGCTGGAGGAGTTCCACCACAAGTGCCGCCGGCAGGGCATGACGCTGCTGCTGGGGGGCGTGCACGCCCAGCCGCTGTTTGAGATGGTCAAGACGGGTCTGGACCGGAAGATCGGCCTCGAGAACATCTTCGAGAATCTGGACGACGCCCTGGCGAAGGCCCGCACGCTGGTGGGCGGCCCGGAAAACAAGCCCGCGCCGGTCGCCTGATACACTCGCGCCCGCGTGAACGACCCTCTCCTGCACAAAGTGGCGGCCGGCGACCAGCAGGCCGTGAAGGAACTGACGCGCCGCTACGGCGGCCTGGTCTATTCCCTCGCCCGCCGCATGTATCTCGGCACCGGCGGCCAGAGCGAGCTGGACGACGCCGTGCAGGACGTCTTCATCGCCATCTGGAAGAGCGCGGCCCGGTATGACAAGAAGATCGCCGCCGAGGAAACCTTCATCTCGATGGTCGCCCGCCGGCGGCTGATCGACCGCCGCAGGCGGGCCATCCGGCGCGCGGGAGAGCAGCCAACAGAGGACTTCTCGTACATGCCCGCCCGCGGCGCGGCCGACCCCATGCACGACACCGGCATGGAGGTTTCCGAGGACGCTAAAAAGGCAGGGGAATTGCTCAAAACCCTGCGGCCGGAACAGCAGAAGGTATTACGGCTCTCGGTGGGCCAGGGGATGAGCCACGAGCAAATATCGGAGCTTCTGGGAATGCCCCTTGGCACCGTGAAAACCCATGTTCGCCGGGGACTTCTGGCACTTCGCGAGGCAATGACCCAGGACTCGAATCCAAACCCCGGCACGGTCGAAGAAGCAGAGTGACCATGACGCAGAATTACCCCCAACCCAACCCTAACCCCAGCCGTATCGATGAGCTGCTCGCCGATCGGGCTGTTTCCCGGCTGGACGATGGGGATGCGGCTGAACTGCAGCGCCTGTTGCACGCCGCTGGGCGGGCGGAGGATGAATCACTGGACTTGGCTGCCGCGGCATTGGACCTTGCCATGCACCCGGCCGAACTGAACGCCGAGCTTCCCGCCCGGCTGCTGGCCGAGCTCGATCACGACGGGGCGGCCTGGTGCGCGGGCGTGAACGCGGCGGGTGAATCGGTCGCCGGACGCATAGGGCCCGAAGTGCACGTGCATGGACGTGAGACTCGGAGCATGCGCACGCCCATGGTCATGGGCAAGCGGTATCTGCGGGATTGGTCGGGGTGGATGGCCGCGGCGGCGTGCCTGGCGTTCGGCGTCTACGCGTGGAACAACCGCGCGAGCGTGAACCCGGGCGCGAGCAAACCGATCACGGCCGGCATCGGCGGCGAACTGGTCGAGAGCCTGAAGGTCAAGGCCCTGGACCGGATCAACCACTGGTTCAACAGCGGCAGCGAGGTGGAAGTCGTCTCGCTGGGAACCGCCAAGCCCGAGGCGTCGCCGGGCGACGTCTCGCTCGGAGAAGTCTTCTGGAACAAGTGCGACCGCAACGGCGTGCTCCGCGTCACGGGCCTGCCCCCCTCCAAACCCGATCAGGTTTATCAGCTCTGGGTCTACGACCGCTCGCGTGACACCCGCTATCCAGTCGAGGGCGGGCGGCTGAGGGTCGAGGAAGGCCAGACCAAGGTCGTCATCCCCATCGACCCGCACATGCCGGTGGACGACGCCACGCTTTTCGCTGTCACGATCGAGCCGGAGCGCGGCACCGTGGTTTCCCAGGGTGAGATGCTGATCGGCATCGGCGTGCCGCAGGGCAAGGCCCCCCCGCCGGTCTTCGAGCCCGACGCCAAGAAGTAATCAATCATCCTCGTCGAGGCGCAGCGTGGCCTCGACTTCACCGCGGCCCGGGCCGGCGCCCCCCTTGAACTTCAGGACGATCGCCTCACCGGTGCGCAACTCGCCCGTCTTCTTCGCTCCGTGCGCGGTCAAAGCCCCGGCGACGACCGAGAGCGTGGGGTTATGGCCGACGACCATGACGCATTCGTCCTTCTGCTCGGCGATCAGTTCCATCACGGCCTCGATCGAGGTGTCGGTACCCAGGCGGGGATCGGTGCAGAGCTCGATCTTCAGGTGCTCGTGGATAAGCCCCGCGGTTTCCGCCGCCCGGGCCAGGGGGCTGGTGACAATGACCCGGGGCGACGGCCCCTTGGCATTGAGGTGCTGACCGAGCCATTCGGCCTGACGGCGGCCGCGCCCGGTGAGGGTGCGGTCCTCGTCGCGCCCGGTGGCGGAGTCCTTGTGCGCTTTGCCGTGCCGGACGATGATCAGGTGCATGGGCGGAGCATAGAGACAATCCGGCATGCGCGGCCCGTGTATCCTCTGCCTCATGGCCGATCTGCCCCTGGCCCACATCCCGCTCTTCGCACGCCTTGACTCCGCCGAGCAGGCCGATCTGGCGTCGCGCATGAAGCCGCGCGCCGTCTCGGCCGGGACGGTGGTGGTGTGGCACGGGGAGCGGGGCGAATCGATGTACTCGATCTCCAGCGGGCACATGAGCATCACGGTGCCCAACGAGAAGGGGGAGCACGTGCCGGTGGCGGCCCTGGGTCCGGGCGGGTACTTCGGGGAGCTTTCCCTGCTGGACGGCGGCCCGCGTACGGCGACGGTGCGAGCCCTGGAAGACTGCCAGTTGCTGGAACTGCACCGTAATGACTTCATGGCCTACCTGCGGGCCCGGCCGGATGCCGCGCTGGACATGCTCAGCACACTGGCCATCCGCCAGCGGGAGAGCCTTTCAGCCCTGCGGCAGATGAAGAACCCCAATATCGCCTTCGAGGCGGGACGGACGAACTGGTGGCAGCGGGTGAGCGACGTGATCGCCACGGTGGCGGCGAGCCAGTGGTTCATGATCTTCCACGTGGCGTGGTTCGGGGTGTGGATCCTGCTGAACGTGCTGGCCGCGATGGGGGCGCTGCCGGCAGTCTTGGCCTTTGACCCCTTCCCCTTCGGGCTGCTGACGATGGTGGTGAGCCTGGAGGCGATCTTCCTGTCGATCTTCGTGATGGTGAGCCAGAACCGCCAGAGCGAGAAGGACCGCCTGCGCACCGACCTGGACTATCAGATCAACGTGCGCGCCCAGACCGAGATCATGGAGGTCACCCACCGCCTGGAGCGGATCGAGGAACTGCTCAGAAAGCCATAAGTCGGGGTTTCTGAAAAACACCTGTTTTCGGGGCGTTTTTTGCTGGTTTTTTCCTCTCTCGAAAGGGGAAAAAGAGGGCCGACTTTCCTATACTTCCGGTGGCAAAATGCCCGGCGGATTAGATCTCTGTTCGGGTGCGTATTTCGCCCTGTTTTCAGCCTCATTCCGGCAAGGATGGCACGCTTGGCCGACGCTCCCAGCAACCCCCCCTCCAATACGCCCTCAAACACCCCCACCGGCGACTATGGCGCAGACCAGATCCAGGTCCTTGAAGGCCTGGAGGCTGTCCGCAAGCGCCCCGGCATGTACATCGGCGGCACCGGCATCGGCCCGCTGCATCACCTGGTGTACGAGGTCGTCGACAACTCCATCGACGAGGCCATGGCCGGCTTCGCCAGCACCGTCTGGGTCACCGTGCTGGCCGACGGCTCCTGCGCCGTGGTGGACAACGGCCGCGGCATCCCCGTCGAGCCCAAGAAGCACGAGAACCCCGCCTACGACGGCAAGCCCGCCGTTGAGATCGCTATGACGGTGCTGCACGCCGGCGGCAAGTTCGGCCAGGAGGGCAGCGCGTACAAGGTCTCCGGCGGCCTGCACGGCGTGGGCGTCTCCTGCGTCAACGCCCTCAGCGAGTGGCTGGAGGCGGAGATCTACCGCAACGGCAAGATCCACGTCATCGGCTTCGAGCGCGGCAAGACCAATAAGCCCCTCACCGTCACGGGCGATATCCCCGCCGATGCCCCCTTCAAGACCGGCACCAAGGTCACTTTCCTGCCCGATCCGCAGATCTTCGAGGACACGCGGTTCGACTTCGCCACGCTGCAGACCCGCCTGCGGGAGCTGAGCTACCTGAACCCCGGCATCACCATCAACCTCGCCGACGAGCGCGTGGGGGCCGACGGCAAGCCCCGCAAGGAGACCTTCAAGGCCACCGACGGCCTGAAGGAGTACGTCCGCTACCTGATGACCGGCAAGGCCGCCGTGAGCGACGTGGTGCACGTCCGCAAACAGGTGGGCGATCTCTTCTGCGAGGTGGCACTGCAGTACCACGACGGGTACAACGAAACCTTGCTGACGTTCAGCAACAACATCCACAACGTCGACGGCGGCACGCACGGGCAGGGGTTCAAGACGGCCCTGACGCGCACGCTCAACGCCTACGCCAAGCGCTCCGGCATCCTGCGCGACAACGACCCGGTGCCGGGCGGCGAGGACCTGCGCGAGGGGCTCATCGCCATCGTTTCGGTCAAGCTCCCCAGCCCGGCGTACAACAACCAGCCCAAGGAAAAGCTCCTGAACCCCGAGGTGGAGAAGTTCGTCTCCGACGTCGTGGGCGATGGGCTGGAGACGTGGCTGGACGAGCACCCGGCCGAGGCCAAGCGGATCGTGATGAAGGGGCTGGTCGCCGCGCAGGCCCGCGAGGCCGCCCGCAAGGCCCGCGAGCTGACCCGCCGCAAGAGCGCGCTGGACGGCGGCGGCATGCCCGACAAGCTGCGCGACTGCAAGACCAAGGACATGGAACGCTCCGAGGTCTTCATCGTCGAGGGTGATTCCGCCGGCGGTTCCGCCACCCAGGGGCGCGACGTGGAGACGCAGGCGATCCTGCCGCTGAAGGGCAAGATCCTGAATGTCGAGAAGGCCCGCATCGACAAGGTGCTGGGCTTCGCGGAAATCCGCACGCTCATCTCCGCCCTGCGCTGCGGCTACGGCTCGGAGTTCGACGCCAGCAAGCTGCGCTACGGCAAGGTCATCATCATGACCGACGCCGACGTGGACGGCAGCCACATCCGCACGCTGCTGCTCACGTTCTTCTTCCGCCAGATGCCCGAGCTCATCCGGCGCGGGCGGGTCTACGTCGCCCAGCCCCCGCTCTATATGCTGGAATGGGGCAAGCCCAAGAGCCGTGGCTACCGCCATCAGTATGTCGTCACCCAGGGCGAGATGGACAAGGTGCTGACCGAGCAGGGCCTGGCCCGTGCCACGCTGCTGGTGCGCGACATCCTGAAGACCGACGAACAAACACACGAAGCCCCGGTCGTCAAGCGGCTGGCCGGCGACGAGCTGCGCCGGGCCATCCGCCTGCTGCAGCGGCTGGAAGAGCTGGTGGTCATCGCCGAACGGCGGGGTGTCAAGTTCGCGGACCTGCTGGCGGCCCGCGCCGAGGACCCCAGCGGCCAGAACCGCCTGCCCAACCTGCGCCTGCACTGGACCGGCGGCGACCCCGCGGCTTTCGTTGCGGGCATTCGCGCCGCGATGCATGAAGTCGACAGTAACTTGCCGTTGAGCAACATCCGCACGCAGATC
>JADMIO011124195.1_pt1 | contig 20746 bp, 13 predicted proteins | sample 8958161 | NCBI WGS metagenome assembly JADMIO01 (sample SAMN16585339, study PRJNA669376) | soil metagenome | isolation source: Crop rotation soil | place: USA: Cullars Rotation, Alabama | collected 2011 | reverse complement strand
CTGGGCCCGGCTCGCGGCGACCGCCGCGATCCTCGTCGCCGCGATCCTCCTCGCCCGCTGGTCCTGGCACCTGCCGCTGGTCAGCGACGCCGAGCGCGCGCTCTACGACATGCGCTTCGTCCGAGCCGCGCCGCGCGTCGCGCAGGACGACCGGATCGTCCTCATCGTCTATGACGACCAGACCCTCCAGGAGCTGCAGAAGCGCTCGCCTCTCGACCGCCGGGTGCTCGCCGAGGCGCTAATGGCGCTCGAGCGGATGCAGCCCAAGGCGATCGGAATCGACATATTGTTCGACCAGCCGCAGGCCGAGGACCCGCAACTCCTCGCCACGTTCAAGGCGATGAAGACGCCCACCTTCCTCGCCTACGCGACCGACACGGAGAATCGCGACCAGATCGAATATGAGCAGAACCAGTTCCTGCGCCAATTCATCGGCCGCGCGCGGACCGACCGGGTCCGCCCGGCCAGCATCAAGATGGAGCCCGATTACGAGGACGGTGTGATCCGGCGCTGGCCGAAACGGGAAGGCAATCTTCCGCCCGACCTGGTCAACGCGATGGCCGACGTCCATCCGGAATTCGCCCGTTACTCGGGGAGCATCGACTTCCTGCAGCCGGCCGAGTCGGACCGGCCGGTCTACGCAAGCTTTGCGATCCACAGCCTGCCGCTCATCGCCGACGGGATAAGCGAGCTCATCAGGGGCCGCTACGTGCTGATCGGCGGCAATATCAAGGACCAGGACGATTACGAGACCCCGATGACCCGGCAGACGGGCCGGTGGCTGAAGGGGGTCGAGGTCCACGCCCATAAGCTGTCGCAGCAGCTGGACGGCCGCATGCGGCCTCCGCTTCCACCCCTCGCTTTGTGGGCCAACGCCCTCGCCATGGCGATCGCCGGCGGGGTCAGCAGCCTGCTCGACTGGCGCGGCTGGCGCCTGGCGCTCGTGCTTGTGGCGCAGCTCGTGCTCGTCGCCGTCTCGCCTTTCCTGCTCCAGGACTGGGGCGTCGACACTTACGCGATGCCGGCCTTCGGGCTCGGCCTGGGCTGGGCCCTCGCCTTCGCCGCGGTCGGAACGGCGGCGCGCGCTGTCGGCTCGGAGCAGCGCCGCTTCGCCCAGGCGACGCTCGGCAAATATTTGCCGGCCGACGTCGCCGCCGAGATATTGAAGGATCCGGAGCGGCTCACGCTGACCGGCGAGAAGAGGCAGATCTACGCCCTGTTCTCGGACCTCGAAGGCTTCACCAAGCTCAGCCACGCGACCACGCCCGAGCAGCTCTCCCTCCTGCTCAACCGCTATCTCGAGATGCTGAGCGACGTCGTCCTCGCCCATGGCGGGACCATCGACAAGTTCGTCGGCGACGCCGTCGTCGCCTTCTGGGGGGCGCCGATCGCCCGCGAGGACGATGCCGATCGCGCCGCCCGCGCCGCACTCGCCCTCTACGAGGCGGGCGAGGAGTTCCGCCGCACCGCCGGACCGGGCCTCCCGCCGATCGGCTGCACCCGGGTCGGCCTCCACCGCGGCGAGGCGGTTGTCGGCAATTTCGGCGGCGAGGGCCGAATCCAATATACCGCGCTCGGCGACGGCATGAACACGGCGTCGCGGCTCGAATCCGCCAACAAATATCTCCATTCGACCATCTTGGTCAGCGCCGAGGCGAAAAGGGAGACCGGCCTCGACATCTTCCGGCCCCTCGGCCGGGTGGTGCTCAGCGGCCGGGCGACTCCGGTCGAGGTCTGGGAGCCGGTGCCCCGCATGCCGGCCGAGGAGCGGCGGCGGCTGACCGAGCTGTGGCTCGCCTTCGACGCGGGCGACACGGACGCGCTGAAGGCGCTGGAAGCTTTCGCGGCGGATCGGAAGGATGAAGCGCTCGCCGATTTCGTGTATCGTCTGCGCGAGGCTGGTCCGGGAGGTCATTTTGTCTTGGGGTCCAAGTAACGCCCTGGCGCGATCGCTGATCGCCGCCGTGCTGCTCGCCGGAGCGACCGCCGCCGCGGCCGACATCCTCGTCGTGCGCTCCACCGGCCCCTCGGCCCGGAGCTATCCGCCCGGCAAGCGGCTCCCGGAGAACACCCGGCTCGTGCTCAAGCCGAGCGACCAGCTGACCGTGCTCGACGGCCGCGGCACCCGCATCATCCGCGGTCCCGGCACCTTCGTCGCCGGAGCGTCGGCCGGCCGGGTCGCGTCGGCGGTGCCGGCGACCGACCGGCGCGCCCGCATCGGCGCCGTCCGCGGCGTCGACACGGGCGAGCTCCGCCCGCCCAGCATCTGGCATGTCGACGTGGCGAGGAGCTCAAACGTCTGCGTGGCCGATCCGGCGAAGGTGACGCTGTGGCGGGCGGACGCGGCGGGCGCCGCGACGCTCAGCATATCCGGCGAGGGCGGCCGGTCGCGCCGGCTCGACTGGCAGCCGGGCTCGACCACGCTCGGCTGGCCGTCCGACCTCCCCGTCGCCGAGGGCGCCGAATATCGCCTGGCCGGCGTGGGCACCGCCCCGCCGACGACCATCCGCTTCCGGACCATGCCGGCCCGGCTGGCCGGCCTCGAGGACATGGCCCAGGCGCTGATCCGCAACGAGTGCCAGGCCCAGCTCGACCTGTTCGTCGAGACGGTGAAGCTGCCGGGATAGCGGCCGTCATTGCGAGCGAAGCGAAGCAATCCAGGGAAGCCTCGGAGGCCCGCTGGATTGCCGCGTCGCTTCGCTCCTCGCAATGACGAGGCTCGTCACCCCGTCGGGAAGCCCCGCTTGCGCATCAGCGCCTTGACGTCCGGGTCGCGGCCGCGGAACTGGCGGTAGGCCTCGGCGCGGTCGGTCTCGTTGCCGGTCGACAGCAGGAAGCGCTTGAACTTCTCCGCCGTCGCCTTGTCCCACGGGCTCCCCGCCTCCTCGAACGCCGCCCAGGTGTCGGCGTCCATCGTCTCCGACCAGAGGTAGGAATAATAGCCGGCCGAGTAGGCGTCGGACGAGAAGAGGTGGTTGAACTGCGGCAGGCGGTGCCGCATCGCGATCTCGCGCGGCATGCCGATCTTGGCCAGGGCCTCGCGCTCGAACGCGTCCGGATCGACGACCCCGTCCTCGTCCATGTGGAGCATCATGTCGACGATCGCGGCGGAGAGATATTCGACCGTGGCGAAGCCCTGGTTGAAGGTCTGCGCCTTCTGGATCTTGTCGACCAGCGCCTGCGGCATCGGCTGGCCCGTCTCATGGTGCTTGGCGAAGCGCTGGAGCACCTCGGGGGTCAGCAGCCAATTCTCGTTCACCTGGCTCGGATATTCGACGAAGTCGCGCTGCGACCCGCCCAGGCTCGGATAATAGACGTTCGACAGGAAGTAATGGATGGCGTGGCCGAACTCGTGGAACAGGGTTTCGGCGTCGTCGAGGCTGATCAGCACCGGCTGGCCCGGCGCGGGCTTGACGAAATTGTTGTTGTTGGAGCCGAGCACGATGTCGTCGCCGAGCAATCCGGCGCGGCTCCGATAGGTGGTCGCCCAGGCGCCGGAGCGCTTGCCCTCGCGGGCATAGTCGTCGCGGTAGAAGACGCCGACCTGCTTGCCGGACGAGCGGTCCGTCACCGAATAGACGCGGATGTCCGGATTCCACACCGGGATCGTGCCGGTGATCTCCTTGAAGTCGAGCCCGTAGAGCTCGCCCGCCGCCCAGAAGGAGCCCTGGATGATGTTGTCGAGCGCGAAATAGGGCTTCACCTCCTCCTGGCTGAGGTCGTAGCGCTCCTTCCTCACCTTCTCCTGGAAGTAGCGATAGTCCCAGGGCTCGATGGTGATGTCCTGGCCGAGCCTGCGGGCCAGCGCCTGCTGGTCGGCGACCTCCTCCTTCACCCGGGCGACGGCGGCGGGCCAGACCCGGTTCATCAGGCTCATCGCGTTGCCCGGAGTCTTGGCCATCGTGTCCTGCATCCGCCATTCGGCATGGTTCCTGAAGCCGAGCAGCTTGGCGCGGTCTGAGCGGATCTTGACGATCTTCGCGATGATCTCGTTGGTGTCGCTCGCTCCGCCATTGTCGCCGCGGCCGACGAAGGCCTTCCACACCTTCTCGCGGAGCGCGCGGTTGTCGGCGAAGGTCAGCACCGGATCGACCGCCGAGCGGGTGTTCTTGATGGCGAAGCTTCCGGCCGGCATCCCGCGCTGCTGGGCGGCGGCGGCGAGCGACGCCTTGACGTCGGCGGGGACTCCGGCGAGCTCGGCCTCGGTCGCATTGATGTAGGTGCTCTCGTCGGCGAGGACGCGCTCGCTGAACGTCGCGAACAGCTCGGCGAGCTGCTGGTTGTAGGCCGAGAGCTGCTGCTTCTGGGCGTCGTTGAGGTTGGCGCCGCGGCGGATGAAGCTGTCGTAGAGCCGGGTCAGGAGCCGGGTCTGCTTGGGATCGAGGCGGAGCGAGGCGCGCTTGTCGTAGAGCGTCTTCACCCGCTGGAAGAGCTTCGGGTTGAGCGTGATCTCGTCATAGGCGGCCGACAGCTTGGGCGACCATTCCTTGTCCAGCGCCTGATATTGCGGCGTCGTCATGTTGCTGGTCATGACCCCGAAGAGCGAGAGGACCCGGTCGAGCCGCTGGCCGCTCTTCTCGAGCGCCTCCACGGTGTTGGCGAAGGTCGGCGCGGCCGGGTTGTTCGCGATCGCCAGCACCTCGCGGCGCTGCTCGTCGATCCCGAACTGGATCGCCTCGGGGAACAGCTCGGGCTTGACCTTGTCCCACGGGGGAACGCCGTCATAGGGCCCCGTCCAGTCGGCGAGGAGGACGTTGTTCGGAACCGCGGCGGCGGGCCCCGCCGGAGCGGCCTGGGCGGCGACGGCCGTGTCGAGCGCGAGGCTCGCGGCGCCGGCGAGGGACAAGGCGGCGGCGCCGCCGAGAAGGAAAGTTTTCAAGAAAGGTCTCCCCGGGAAAGGTTCGGCGCCGGCTATAGAGGCAGCCACGCCGCGTCGGCAACTTGTCCGCGCTTGCGAATCTCTCACGCCCGCGCGGCTTCCCACGCCTTACGCTTTGCGACATGATCGCCGCATGTACGACGGCGCCTTCACCGCCGAGCTGAGCGTCGACCGGCTCATCGCCGAGCTGCCCTTCCTCCTGCTCGTCCTCGCCATGTTCTGGAGCGGCGCCAACCGGATAAGGGCGGCGGTGGCGGTGGCGGCCCTGGTCGGCTTCGCCCACGCCCTTCTCGTCGCCAAGGCCGCGACCGTCGCTTTCTGGTGGGGCCTGCTGCTTTTGGCCTGTCTCATGCTCCTCGCCCGCAAGCTCCATCGCGACCGAAGCGTCCGCTTCACGCCCGACGAGGAGGCGATGGTCGCCGCCCTGCTTCCCAATCTCGAGCCGGCGCGGGCGCGGCACCTGCTCGACCAGGGCTTCTGGCTCAACGGCGAGCGCGGCGACGTCCTCACCCGCGAGGAGGAGCCGGTCGGCCACCTCTACTATCTCGCGGCCGGCGAGGCGCGGGTCATGAGCCAGGGCCGCCAGGTCGGCACCTGCCGGGCGGGCGACCTGATCGGGGAGGTCACCGTCCTGTCGGGCGAGCAGGCGAGCGCGACCGTCGTGCTCGCCGGCCCGGCCCGCTTCTGGTGCGCCCCCGCCGACATGCTCCGCCCCTATCTCGACGCGCATGAGGAGGTGCGCCACGCGCTGGAGCAGGGCTTCGCGATCGCGCTCAAGTCGAAGCTTCGGGCGACCAACCGGACCATCGCCGAGGGCGGTCCCGCCCCCGGGTGACTCGTTTTGGCGCGGGAAAGGAATCACTCGCCGCAAATTTCCAGTAAAGCCATGGCTTTAGCCCTGTGGATAAGTCAGCTTTCGAGCGACGTTTCTGTCGGGGGAGTGGCGGTGCTCAACATCCTGGTCGTCGAGGACGATCCCTTGCTCGCCGAGACGGTGAAGAGCCTGATCGAACTGAACCCGCGCTTCCAGGTCACCGCCGTCGCCAACGACCTTCCGAGCGCGGTCGCCGCCGTCGGGGAGCGCCGGCCCGACCTCGCTTTGGTCGACCTCCAGCTCGCCAACGGGAGCAGCGGCTATGCGGTCGCCGCCCGCCTGCGGGATGCCGGCGTCGCCTGCCTGTTCACGACGGCCCGGGCGCCGGGCTTCGCGGTCCGGGACCTCGCCATCGGCTGCCTCCAGAAGCCGTACCGGGAGGAGGACCTCGTCCGCGCCCTGACTGAGGCCGAGGACATTTTGAAGGGACGCCCCAAGCTGGTGCTTCGCCAGCGCCTGCCCGAGCCGCTCGAAATCTACGGCGAGGAGGAAGGGTCGGCCGAGCCCGCCTTCACCCTCGGGGTCAGCCGCCGGACCTCGTGGATGGCGAAGCTCAGGAAGCTGGTTCGAAGGCCGTCGTCCTTCCGAAGCGCGGCGGCCTAGCTACTCCCCCATCTGCTTCAGCGCCGCGCCGGCGCCCCGGCGGACGACGAGGTTCCTGATCTCCGTCATGTCCTCCATCGCGAAGCGAACGCCCTCGCGGCCGAGGCCGCTGTCCTTGACCCCGCCATAGGGCATGTTGTCGACCCGGTAGCTGGGGACGTCGTTGATCACGACGCCGCCGACCTCGAGCCGGTCCCAGGCGTCGAACATGCGGAACAGGTCGCGGGTGAAGATTCCGGCCTGGAGGCCGAACCGGCTGTCGTTCACCTCGTCGAGCGCCGCTCCGAAATCGTCGAACCGCGAGAGGATCGCGACCGGCCCGAACGCCTCCTCGCGATAGAGGGTCGCCGAGCGGTCGACGTCCTCGAGCAGGGTCGCCTCGAGCATCGCGCCGTCGCGCCTGCCGCCGCACAGCAGCTTCGCCCCGCCCTCCACCGCCGCCCGGATCCAATTGTCGAGCCGCTGCGCCTCCTTCACGTCGATCATCGGCCCGATGAAGGTGTCGCGGTCGTGCGGGTCGCCCGCGACCAGCGACTTGGTCTTGCGGACGAGGCGCTTCTTGAGGTCGTCATAGACATCCGAATGGACGATGATGCGCTGGACCCCGATGCAGCTCTGGCCGGACTGGTAGAAGGCGCCGAACGCGATCCGCTCGACCGCGTCGTCGAGGTCGGCGTCGGCATCGACGATCACCGCCGCATTGCCGCCCAGCTCCAGAACCACCTTCTTCTTGCCGGCCTTGGCCTTGAGGTCCCAGCCGACGCCCGGCGAGCCGGTGAAGCTGAGCAGCTTGAGCCGCTCGTCGGTGGTGAAGAGGTCCGCGCCCTCGCGGTGCGCGGGAAGGATCGAGAAAGCGCCCTCCGGCAGGCCGGTCTCGGCCAGCACCTCGCCCATGATGATCGCGCCGAGCGGGGTCCGGCTCGCCGGCTTCATCACGAACGGGCACCCGACCGCGATCGCCGGCGCGACCTTGTGCGCAGCGAGGTTGAGGGGGAAGTTGAACGGCGAGATGAAGCTGCACGCCCCGATCGGGACACGCTTCCAGAGGCCCTGGTAGCCGCGCGCCCGCGGGCTGATGTCGAGCGGCTGGACCTCGCCCGTCATGCGCACCGATTCCTCGGCGGCGATCCGGAAGGTGTCGATCAGCCTCGTCACCTCCCCTTCGCTGTCCCTGATCGGCTTGCCGGCCTCGACGCAGAGCGCGAAGGCGAGCTCGTCGAACCGCTCGCGGAACCGGTCCACGCAATGCTGGAGCACCGCCTGCCGCTCGTAGCCCGCCATCCGCGCCATCGGCTCCGCCGCCGCAGCGGCGGCCGCGATCCCGGCGTCGATCGTGGCCGCGTCGGCCTGGGCGCAGCGGAAGGCCACCTTGCCGGTATATTTGTCGGTCACCTCGAGGTCGGCATTCGGCTGCTTCGCCCTGTTGGCGAGATAGAGCGGGTAGACGTCGCGCAGCTTAGTCATCGTCGGGCCCCTCCGGCTCAACGTCCGGATAAATGTCGAGGCTGAGCGAGACCCGGCACTCGGCGAGCCTTCCCATCAGGTCCCAGTCCAGCACATCGCCCGAATTCCGCTCGAAATGCCAGCCGACGAACAGCTCTGCCGTCCCGCCCCCCTCCACGAAGGCGGCGATCTCATCACACACCGGCTCCAGCCTGAACAGGATCTTGTGCAGGCGATGCGCGAGCGTCGTCCCTTCGGTGGGCATCGAGGCATATGCGTAGGAATCGGGCCAGAAGCCTTCGAGCGGCCACCCGGCCGGGGTTGCCCGGGGGGTTCCGGCGACCCACGACCGGCCGACCTCGAAACCCCATTGCTCGAGAAGCGCGCCGACGTCCCGCTCGGCGTGGCGGAGGCGCAGGGATATTCCGGAGACGTGGTAATGCATGGTCAGAGCGCCGCGCTCAGTTCCTTGATCTCGTGGTTGAGGATGCGGTCGTTGTCGCCATAGTCGACCGGGCAATCGATCAGATGGACTCCGGGCGTTCCGAGGCAGTGCCGAAGCAGCTCCGGTAAGGCTTGCGCGCTCTCCACCCGGTGGCCGTTCGCTCCGTAGCTCCCGGCATAGCTGACGAAGTCGGGATTGCCGTAGGTGAGGCCCCAGTCGGCGAAGCCCATGTTCGCCTGCTTCCAGCGGATCATCCCATAAGCGTCGTCGCGCAGGACCAGCACGGTGAGGTCGAGCTTCAGGCGGACCGCGGTCTCCATCTCCTGGCTGTTCATCATGAAGCCGCCGTCGCCGCAGACCGCCATCACCTTGCGCTCGGGATGGACCATCTTCGAGGCCATGGCCGAGGGCAGGCCGGCACCCATCGTCGCCAGGGCGTTGTCGAGCAGCACGGTGTTGGGACCCCGCGCCGGATAATTGCGGGCGAACCAGATCTTGTAGACGCCGTTGTCGAGGCAGAGGATGCCGTCGGCCGGCATCGCCTCGCGGACCTGCTCGACCAGGCAGGCCGGGAAGATCGGGAAGCGCAGGTCGCCGCACAGCGAGGCGGTGTGCTCCTCCTCCGCGCGGCGTGCGCGCATCATCGCCCCGAAGTCCCAGCCCGCCGAGGGGACGACGGCCTCCTTGATCTGCCAGACGGCGTTGGCGATGTCGCCGGTCACCTCGATCTGCGGGAAATAGACGGGATCGACCTCGGCCGTCTTGGTGCTGAGGTGGATCACCTCGGTGCCGCCCGCCTTCATGAAAAAGGGCGGCTTTTCGATGACGTCGTGGCCGATGTTGACGATGAGGTCCGCCGCCTCGATCGCGCGATGGACGAAATCGCCCGACGAAAGCGCCGCGCAGCCGAGGAACTTGGGATGGGTCTCGTCGATCACCCCCTTGCCGAGCTGGGTGGTGACGAAGGGGATGCCGGTCTTCTCGACCAGCTGGAGGAGCATCCGCGAGGTCATCTTGCGGTTCGCGCCGGCGCCGATGACGAGCACCGGCGACCGCGCCGCCTCGATCCTCCCCACCGCCGCGCGGACCGCCTTCTCGTCGGCGGCCGGCCGGCGGACCAGGCTCCGGCGGAGCGGCCGGGAGTCGGTCTGCTCCTCGGCTATGTCCTCGGGGAATTCGAGATGGACCGCGCCGGGCTTCTCCTCCTCGGCGAGGCGGAAGGCCTCCCGGACCCGGCTCGGAATATTGTCGGCGGAGGCGAGCTGGTGGGTGAACTTGGTGATCGGCCCCATCATCGCGACGACGTCGAGGATCTGGAAGCGGCCCTGCTTCGACTTCTTGATCGGCTTCTGGCCGGTGATCATGAGCATCGGCATTCCGCCCAGCTGCGCGTAGGCGGCGGCGGTGACGAGGTTGGTGGCGCCGGGCCCGAGCGTCGCCAGGCAGACGCCGGTCCGCCCCGTATGGCGTCCATAGGTCGCCGCCATGAAGCCCGCGCCCTGCTCGTGGCGGGTGAGGATCAGCTCGATCTTCGAGGAGCGCGAGAGGCTGTCGAGGAAGTCGAGATTCTCCTCGCCGGGAACTCCGAACACATATTCGACCCCTTCCTCCTCGAGGCAATGGACGAACAGGTCGGATGCCTTCGTCATTTCGCGTGTTCCTCGGCAGGCGGCGGGTCTAGTCTTGTTTCGCCGGCATGTCATCCGCCCGCAGCCCCGATCAACTCGCTTGAAAGCGGTTCGCGCTTTGGCACATAGTCGCTCTTCCTGAGGGGTGTTGTTTCCAATGGGGGCGAGCCGCAATCTGGCGATCGGCGCACTGGCGGCCTCCCTGCTCCTCGCACTCGCCGTCTTCCTCTCGCCCGCCGGCGCCCAGCAGAGCGCCCCGGCCCATTATGTCGGGGTCGCAACCTGCGGCGGCTCGACCTGCCACGGGCGGAGCGAGGCGAACGGCAAGATCGTCCGCCAGGACGAGCTGAGACTGTGGCAGGACCCGTCGAGCCCGGCGGGCGCCCACAGCCGAGCCTGGCAGGTCCTCGCCGAGCCCCGCTCCAGGGCGATCGCCGCCCGGCTCGGCATCGGCGAGGCGGCGAGCGCCCCGATGTGCCTCGGCTGCCATGCCACGCCGGCCAGCCGTGCGTCCGACGGAGTCGGCTGCGAGAGCTGCCACGGCGCCGCCTCGGGCTGGCTCGCCAGCCACTATGCGGTCGGCGGCACCCATGCCGCCAACGTCTCGCGCGGCCTCGTCCCGCTCGACAACCCGCGCGCCCGTGCTGCCAGGTGCCTCGACTGCCACTTCGGAAGCGACGAGGCCGGCCGCTTCGTCGACCACCGGATGATGGCCGCCGGCCACCCGCGCATCAGCTTCGAGCTCGACCTCTTCTCGACCCTCCAGCAGCACCACAATGAGGATGGCGACTATGTCCAGAGGAAGGGCCGGTCGAACGGGGTGACGACCTGGGCGGTCGGCCAGGCAATGGCGCTGGAGCGCTCGCTGACCCTGTTCGCCAGCACCCGCGGGACGGCGGGAATGTTCCCCGAATTCTACTTCTTCGACTGCCACGCCTGCCACCGCCGGATCTCCGACGATCCCCGCTTCGAGCCGAGCGCCGAGGGCAATCCCGGGCGCCCCATCCCGGCCGGAACGCCGCCCTATAACGACGAGAACATGATCATGCTCGCCGCCGCGGCGCGGGTGGCGGCGCCGGGCGTCGCGCCGCGCTTCGAGCGCGACAGCCGCGCCTTCCACGCCGCCTTGGCCAAGGACCGCGCCAGCGCCCTCGCCGCCGCGAGCCGGCTCAAGGAGAGCGCCCGGGCCGTCGCCGCGGACCTTTCCCGGGGAGTCACGCGCGCCCAGGTGTTCGACATCATCGACAGCATCGCGGGCAAGGCCATCTCGCCCCGCTTCACCGACTATACGGGAAGCGTCCAGGCGGTGATGGCGGTCGACACCTTGTTCTCGTCGCTTGGCACGGCGGCACCGGATTCGATCCGGGCGGACATCAACAGCGCCTATCGCGCCGTGCGCGACCCCAATGCCTACGATCCGCGCGAATTCCGCTCGAGCCTCGGCCGCGCCGCGGCGGCGATCCGAAGGCTGAAATGATGAGGGCGCGCGCGCTGCTCGGCATTGCCGCGCTCGTCACCGCTTCCTGCGGGGGCGGGGGCGGAGGAAGCCCGCCCCCTCCCCCGCCGCCTTCGCCACCGCCGCCCCCGCCGGCGGCCGGAGTCTATTCCGTCCCGGCGCCGCTCGCGCTCAGCCAGGCCGAGGTTCAGCAGGTCATCGCCCAGGGCGTCGCGGAAGCGCAGGCGCGCGCGCTTCCGGCCACCTTCGCCGTCGTCGACCGGGTCGGCAACGTCCTCGCCGTGTTCGCGATGACCGGCGCCAATCCGCGCCTGCAGGTGCCGCGCGGCCCGAACGGAAGCGTGCACGACCTCCAGGGCGTCGACGTCCCCGGAGCCGCCGCCGGAGCGATCGCCAAGGCGATCACCGGCGCCTATCTCTCCTCGGGCGGCAACGCCTTCTCCACCCGGACGGCGAGCATGATCGTCCAGCAGCACTTCCCGCCCTCGGCCGCTGCCCTCGGGCTGGAGAGCGGTCCCCTGTTCGGAGTCCAGTTCAGCCAGCTCCCCTGCTCGGACCTCGCCGCCCGGTTCAACGGCAATGTCGGCGCCCCGGCCTTCATCGGGCCGAAGCGCTCGCCGCTGGGCCTCGCCGCGGATCCCGGCGGCTTCCCGCTTTACAAGAACGGCGTGGTGGTCGGCGGCATCGGGGTGATGGCCGACGGCGTCTACGGCTTCGATCCGGAAGTCCAGGACGTCGACCAGGACAATGAGGAGGCGATCGCGCTCGCCGCCGGCACCGGCTTCGCGGCGCCGGACGAGATTCGCGCCGAGCGGATCAGCGTCGACGGCACTTTGCTCCGCTTCTCCGACGCGACCGCGGGGGACCTGCGCTCCAACCCGGCCGCCGCGCCGCCCTTCGCCTCCCTCCCGGGCGCCCTCGCCAGCGTCCGGGGCTATTACGACGCGACGGCCGGCGTGCTGGCCGGGCGCGCCTACGGGACGGAGGCCTCGGGGATCCGCGCCGCCACCGCCGGCGAATTCTCAAGCCCCGACGCCTTCGTCCTGTCGAACGGCGCCGGCGTGGGACGCTATCCGGTCCGGGCCGGAACCGACGGCGCCCTCACCGCCGCCGAGGTGACGGCGCTGCTCGAGGAAGCCTTCAAGGTGATGAGCGCGGCGCGGGCGCAGATCCGGCGGCCGCTCGACAGCCGCGCCCAGGTCAGCATCTCGGTGGTCGACACCAACGGCGCCGTGCTCGGCCTGGTCCGCTCGCCCGATGCGCCGATCTTCGGGATCGACGTCTCGCTCCAGAAGGCGCGCACCGCCGCCTTCTTCTCGAGCGCCACTGCCGGCGCCGTGCTTCAGGCCAATCCCGATCCCGACGTCAGCATGTACGTCCAGTCGGTCCGGACCTTTCTCGGCGATCCCAATGCGCTCAACGGCCAGTTCGCTTTCTCCGACCGCGCCAACGGCAACCTCTCCCGCCCCTATTTCCCGGACGGGGAGCTCGGGCGGCCGCCGGGGCCCTTCTCGCGCCCGATCGCCGAGTTCAACCCCTTCTCGACCGGCCTCCAGTCGGCCCTGGTCGAGGCGGACGTCGAGAGCCATGTCGGCTTCATCCTCGGCGGCCCCGACACGCCGGCCCAGTGCACGCACACGCCGCGCCTCGCCAACGGCATCCAGATCTTCCCCGGCTCGGTGCCGATCTACCGCGGCTCGGTGCTGGTGGGAGGGATCGGCGTCTCGGGCGACGGCATCGACCAAGACGACATGATCTCCTTCCTCGGCACCCACAATGCGGGCCTTCGCCTCGGCTCGATCGGCAATGCCGATCCCGCGCGGCGCGCCGACCAGATCGTCGTCGCCGTCGGCAGCGGGGTGCGGCTGCGCTACGTCAACTGCCCGTTCGCCCCCTTCCTGGGATCGAGCGAGCAGAATGTGTGCCAGGGGAAATGAGGCTCCGCGGACTTCTCGTGCTGCTTCTTGCGACGGCGGCCTCGCCGGTCCTGGCTCAGGAACCGCCGCCCGACGATCCGCTTCCAACCATTCCCGACGAGGAAGGCCGGCGCCGCCCGGGCATCCCCCAGAGCGAGCTCGAGGACCCGGTCACCCGGGACAATCCCGGCGCGATCCGGGCGCCGCCGCCCGAGGCCTTCCCGACTGACCAGATCCCGGTGCCGGACCGCTGGCGGCTGATCGAGAGCCTCGGCGTCGTGAAGGAGCGCTGGTTCGACCCCTACAACCAGAATCTGCTCAAGGGCGACCGGCCGATCTGCCTCCCGACCGAGGAGGAGCAGGCGAAGCGGCGCGCCGAGGGCCGGCCCAAGTGCCGGACTCCGCGCTTCCTCGGCCTCGAGGGCGACGACTGGTTCTTCGTCGTCAACGCCGTCTCCGACACGGTGGTCGAGCCGCGCACCTTCCCCATCCCGGTCGGCGTGCAGACCACGTCGGGGCCCGGAAGCCTCGACGTCTTCGGCAAGAATGACAGCCTCGTCCTGTCGCAGACCTTCATCGCCGGATTGGCGCTGATCAAGGGCTCGACGGCCTACATGCCGCCCCATATCGAATACCGGCTGACGCTGGCGCTCAACGTCAATTACGCCGACGTCTCCGAGCGGCGGGTGCTGTTCGTCGAGCCGAGCAAGGGCACCAGCCGCCTCGACTATGCGCTGGGCGTCCAGGAAGCCTTCGTCGACTATCACCTGCGCAACGTCTCCGACCGCTACGATTTCGACAGCGTCAGGGTCGGCATCCAGCCCTTCCAGCTCGACTTCCGCGGCTTCCTGTTCAACGACCAGCAGCTCGGAATCCGCCTGTTCGGCAACCGCGACAACAACCGCTTTCAGTATAATCTGATGGCGATCTGGAGGCTCGAGAAGGACACCAACAGCGGCCTCAACAACATCCTTCAGGCGCCGCGCAAGGATTGGGTGCTGGCCGCCAACCTCTACCGGCAGGACTTCCCGTTCGTCGGCCTGACCAGCCAGGCGAGCCTCACCTTCAACGTCAACCGCGAGCGCGGCGACATCGAGGTGGACGATAACGGCTTTCCGGTACGGCCGGCGCTGATCGGCAACCTTCGCGCCCGCAATTACGAGGTCGCCTATCTCGGCTACAGCGCCGACGGGCGGATCGGCCGGATCAACCTCACCGCCTCGGCCTACGGGGTCCTCGGCCGGGACCGCGACAGCATCTTCACCGGCGAGACCGGCAAGGTCCGCGCCTTCTTCCTCGCCGCCGAGCCGAGCTACGACATGGACTGGATGCGCTTTCGCGGCGCTTTCCTGTTTGCCAGCGGCGACGGCGAGCCGTTCGACGACAGGGAAACCGGCTTCGACGCCATCTTCGAGAACCCGGTCTTCGCCGGCGCCGACACCAGCTACTGGATCCGCCAGTCCATCCCCTTCGCCGGCGGCGGCCGGGCGGTGTCGATCAACGGCCGCAACGGCATCTTGAACGCGCTGCGCTCGTCCAAGGAGCAGGGCCAGTCCAACTTCAACAATCCCGGCACGATCCTGGTCGGAGCGGGTGCCGATTTCGACCTGACCCCGCAATGGCGCCTGAGCGGCAACCTCAACCACCTCTGGTTCCACAAGACGGCCGTGCTCGAGGCGCTGCGCAACGAAGGCTCGATCCCGCGCGACATCGGCTGGGACGTCTCCGCCGCCGCCATCTGGCGCCCGAAGATGACCCAGAATATCGTCTTCCGCGCCTCGGCGGCCCTGCTCCAGCCCGGCGCCGGCTTCCGCGACCTCTTCGCCAATTCGGACCGCGACAAGCGCTATTATTCGGTCCTCTTGAACGCGATCGTGACCTATTGATGCGGCGCCTTCTTCCCCTTCTCCTCCTGCTGGCGACCCCGCTCCTCGCCTCCGAGGGCGAGAAGCCGGTCGAGCGCGACTACAGCCTCGTCCGCGCCGAGCCTGCGCCGCGCACGCAGGAATGGGACGCCGCCGAGGCGAAGAGCGCGGGCTGCGTCTCCTGCCACGTTGAGACCGACCGCAAGACGATGCACGCGACCCCGGCCGTCGTGCTCGGCTGCGCCGACTGCCACGGCGGCAACCCGGCGATCCTCGGCGATTCCGCCCTGCCGCAGGACGACCCCCGCTACGTCGCCGCCCGCGACCGGGCACACGTCCTGCCCAAATATCCCAAAGCCTGGCACTGGCCGTCCAGCGCCAACCCCGAGCGCAGCTACACGTTGCTCAACGTCGAGAGCCCCGAATACGTCCGCTTCGTCAACCCGTCCGACTATCGCGTGGCGCGCGAATCCTGCGGCGCCTGCCATATCGAGACGATCGAGGCGGCGGAGCGGTCGCTGATGGCGTCGGGGGCGATGCTGTGGGGCGGGGCCGCCTACAATAACGGCATCCTGCCCTACAAGAACTACGCGTTCGGCGAGGCCTATACGAGGCATGGCGAGCCGGCGAGGATCGTCTCCCCGCCCTCGCCGGAGGCGGTCACGCCCGAGCAGAAGGCGCGCGGGGTGCTCGCCGAGCTCTATCCGCTGCCGACCTGGCACGTCGTCCCCCCGGGCGACGTCTTCCGGGTGTTCGAGCGCGGCGGCCGGACGATCGGGACCCAATTCCCCGAGATCGGCCTCCCCTCCCCCTCGGGCGCGATCCAGCGGCTCGAGGAGGGGGGCCGCCCCGACATCCGCCAGTCGAACCGCGGCCCCGGCACCGGCCTTCGCGTCGCCATCCCGATCCTCAACATCCACAAGACCCGCCTCAACGACCCCTTCATGTGGTTCATGGGCACCAACGACCAGCCCGGAGACTACCGCCATTCGGGCTGCGCCGGCTGCCACGTCGTCTACGCCAACGACCGCGAGCCGAGGCACAGCCTGACCTGGGCGGCGGCCGGACGCGACGGGCAGACCCGTACCGTCGACCCCACCCTCGCCGGCCGGACCGAGAGCGGCCACCCCGTCGAGCACGCCTTCACCCGCTCGATCCCCACCGCCCAGTGCATGACCTGCCACATGCACCAGCCCAATATCTTCCTGAACTCCTTCCTCGGCTACACGATGTGGGACTATGAGGCCGACGCCGACCTGATGTGGCCGGGGCCGGAGAACCGGCTGGCGCGGCGCGGCGCCTCGGAGGAGGGGTTCGGCCGCCAGCATTATCCGGATGCGGCCGAGACGCTCGACGTGCTCGACCGGAACCCCGAGGCCGCCTCCCCGCGCGGCCTGTGGGGCAATGTCGGCTTCCTGCGTGAAGTCTACGACCGAGTGAACCCCGAGGCCCGCCACACCCAGTTCGCCGACTATCACGGCCACGGCTGGAACTTCCGCGCCGTCTACAAGCGCGACCGCGAGGGCAACCTGCTCGACGCCGAAGGCCATGTCGTCGCCCCCGACGACCCCGAGAAGTTCCGGCGCGCCGGCGCGCCCGACTTCGTCCCGCCGGGCGCTCAGAAGGGCAAGGCGGTCCACCTCATGGACATCCACGCCGAGAAGGGGATGCAGTGCGCCGACTGCCATTTCGCCCAGGACAGCCACGGCAACGGCTTTATCTACGGCGAGGTCGCCAATGCGGTCGAGATCGGCTGCAAGGACTGCCACGGCACCGCCTCCGAATTTCCCAAGCTGCTGACCTCAGGCCCGGCCGCCCCGCCCAAGGGCACCGACCTCGCCCTGCTCCGCAACGCCGACGGCCGCCGCCGCTTCGAGTGGATGCAGGCCGACGACGGCCGCCGCGTGCTGGTCCAGCGGTCGATCGTCGACCCGGACCTGGAGTGGGAGGTGTCGCTGGTCCGCGACACGGTCGACCCGCAGAATCCGCGGTTCAACCTCAGGTCCGCTCGGGCGAAGCTGATGTCCCGCGAAGGGGCGGAGAGCGGCCGCTACGTCTTCGGATCGGGAGTCGCGCCCGAAAATCTGGCCCACAAGGACGATGAGATGGCCTGCTTCACCTGCCATCTCAGCTGGACGACGAGCTGCGCCGGCTGCCACCTGCCGATCGAGGCGAACTGGAAAACCAAAAGCCACAAGTATGACGGCGTCGAGACCCGCAACTTCGCCACCTACAACCCGCAGGTGGCGCGGGACGACATGTTCCAGCTCGGCCGCCACCAGACGACCAAGGGCAATATCGTGGCACCGGTCCGGTCGACTTCGGCGCTCGTCTTGAGCTCTACCAACATCAACCGCGAGCGGATCTACGTCCAGCAGCCGCCGATCAGCGCCGCCGGCTTCTCGTCCCAGGCCTTCGCACCGCATTTTCCGCATACGGTGCGCACGACCGAGACGAAGACGTGCACGGATTGCCACCTGTCGCAGCGCGACGACAATAATGCGATCATGGCCCAGCTGCTCCTGCAGGGCACCAACTTCGTCAACTTCGTCGGCCTCCATGCCTGGGTGGGTCTCGACGGCGGCTTCCAGGCGACTCGGGTCACCGAATGGGACGAGCCGCAGGCCGTCATCGGCTCCTACCTCCAGCGCTTCGCCTATCCCGATTTCTGGCGCCTCCACGTCGACCGCAACAAGCGCGAGCTGGTGAACTGGACGCGCAGCGGACAGGGCTCGCGCGAGCAATTCGCTAACGTCGTCCAGGACACGGACGGCCCGGTCCGCTGCCTCCAGCAGCGCGGCGAATATATGTTCGTCGCCGAAGGGAAAGGCGGCATCCGGGTCTACGACATCGCCAGCGTCGGCAACAAGGGCGTCTCGGAGCGGATCGTCACCGCGCCCTTCTCGCCGCTCGGCCAGGACACCCGGGTGAAGACGAGGAACGCCACCTGCGTCGCGCTTCCGACCAACCAGCCGATCAGCCTCGAGCGCAACGCGGCGATCCGCCGCGACCATCCCGAGAATCAGGAGCAGGCCTTCCACCCGCTCTACCGCTACGCCGTGGTCACCGATGCCGAGGAGGGGCTGGTCCTCATCGACGTCGAGACCCTCGCCGACCGCGAGCCGCGCAACAATTTCCTGAAGCGCGCGCTGACCTGGAACGAAGGCGGCGTCCTGGACGGCGCCCGCCACGTCACGCTGGGCGGCCATTATGCCTATGTCGCGGCGGCGGCCGGCCTGGTCGTGGTCGACCTCGACGACCCGCTCCACCCGCGCCACGTCGCCACCCTCCCCTTGCGCGACGCGCGCGCCTCGGCCCTCCAGTTCCGCTATTTGTGGGTGACCGACGCCGACGGCCTCAAGCTGTTCGACGTGACCCGGTTGGAGTCGCCGCGGCCGCTCCCCTCGGCAACCCTCCCCTTGGCCGACGCGCGCAAGCTCTACGTCGCGCGCACCTATGCCTATGTGGCGGCGAAGGGAGACGGGCTGGTCATCGTCGACGTCACCCGGCCCGAGGCTCCGAGCGTCTACCTTCGGACGACCTTCGGCGGGAAGATGACCGACGTCGAGGACGTCGTCGTCGCCTCGACCAACGCCTCGCTCTTCGCCTATGTCGCCGACGGGCGGAACGGGATGAAGGTCATTCAGCTGACCTCGCCCGACAGCCAGCCCGCTTTCTACGGCTTCTCGCCCGCCCCGAAGCCCGAGATCATCGCCTGGGCGAGGACCCCCCGCCCCGCTCTGGCCCTGTCCAAGGGCCTCGACCGAGACCGCGCCGTCGACGAGACGGGCGGCCAGATCGCCGTCTTCGGCCGCCTCGGCTCCCGCCCCTTCACCCGCCCGGAGATGGAGCGCCTCTTCCTCAACCGCCGCGGCCTCCCCTTCAAGGTGCGCGACACGGGCGGGATGGAGGACTGGGTGAGCTAATGCCTTCGACAACGCGCTGTTGTTTCACCCAAAGCACCAAAGCACCAAAGGTGCTGCGGCGGGGTTCCTTGTCCGAGGCTGGACGATCAGGCTTCGATTGAGCGACGAAGTCGCTCCTTTGGAGATATGGCGATCATCGAGCCGGCTCCGTCCGCCTCACCGTTCCGGACTCTTCGGTGCTTTGGTGCTTTGGGTGAAATCAGGCCGAGGGCGCCACATAGTTGCTCCGGTTGTTGATGATCCGCTTGAGGCCATCGCGGAACATGCCCCCGCCGAAGTTCATCAGCAGCCCCACGGGCTGGTCCATCAGGCGGAGATAGGTGAGCAGCTGCTTCGAATGGACCGGAGCCAGCCGCTCGACCGATTTCACCTCGATGACGAGCCTCTCCTCAACAAGAAGATCCGCGCGGAAAGCGTCGCGGATCACCACGCCTCGATAGGTCACAGGCACAGGCTTTTGAACTTCGGCGCGGAGGCCGCGGTCGGCTAAGCGCACCGCGAGAAAGGCTTCATAGGCCGTTTCGAGCAGTCCCGGCCCGATGTCGTCGTGCACCTGAAAGCCGCAATCGATCGCGATCTTCGCGAGCCGTTCGATGTCATGATGATCCATTGCGTCCGAATTAGATGCTTTAAGCGAAAAACGCAATTCAGGTAAATATTTTCACCCAAAGTACCAAAGGCTTTGGCGCGGGCGACTCGTCCGGGACTGGACGATTGAGCGTCGATTGGAGTGACGCATTCGCTCCTTTAGGAGTGCGGCGATCCGGGAATTGGGTTCGTCGGCCGGGACCGCTCCGGACTCTTTGGTGCTTTGGTGCTTTGGGTGAAACCGGCGTCGGTCGCGGCTTGCGTCGGGAGGACGTCAGCCCTTCTCGTGCAGAAGCAGTCGCACCAGGGGCTGCATTTCGGGGCCGTAGGAGGCGAGGACGGGGTGGTCGGCGGCGGTGTCGAAGTGGCTGACCAGAGTGTCCCCGTTCCAGACGTGGATCGCGTACCAGGGGGGATCCGCGACGATCATGGCGCGGCCGTCGGGCGAGTCCGGGTCGATCGCCTCGAAATCCATCGCGACCTGGGGCGCGGTCGCTGGGCAGATGGCGAGCGTCGTCCCCGCCCAGCGGGTCACGACCGGACGATGGAGATGGCCGGCGATCATGGCGACGATGTTGCCGTGGGCCGAAACGACGGCCTGCAGCCGCCGCACCCATGGGGCGTCCGGATTCTCGGTCATCCAGGGATGGCCGCTCTCGATCGGCGGGTGGTGGAGGACGAGGAGCGTCGGCCGGCCCGGCGCCTCGGCGAGGCGGGCGCTGAGCCAGGCGGCGCGGGTTTCGCAGAAATTGCCGCCGTGGCGCCCCTCCTCGAGGGTGTCGAGGACGAGGATTCGAAGGTCGTGATCCTCGATCGCATATTGAAGGAAGCCGTCCGTCATCGGCGCGTCCGGGAAATTGGCCCGGAAGGCCTCGCGTCCGTCATGGTTGCCGAGCGCGTAGTAGACCGGGAAGGGCAGGCGGGCCAGCGCCTCCTTCAGCCGCGCATAGGATTCGGAATCGTCGCCGGTGTCGGCGAGGTCGCCGGTGGCGAGCAGCAGGCTGGGGCGAGGCGTCATCTCGCAGAGGGTGCGCAGCACGCGGCCGAGCCGCTGGCGGTTGAGCTCGTCCCTTTCCAGCACATTGGGATCCTAAGCTTAGAATTCCACGTGGACAAGTTGTCG
>JADMIO011478704.1_pt1 | contig 20747 bp, 19 predicted proteins | sample 8958161 | NCBI WGS metagenome assembly JADMIO01 (sample SAMN16585339, study PRJNA669376) | soil metagenome | isolation source: Crop rotation soil | place: USA: Cullars Rotation, Alabama | collected 2011 | reverse complement strand
GCCGCGACTTCAAGTCACGTGAATTCCAAGCTTCGGATCCCACTGTGCTGGAAAGGATCTTACGAGCGCGGGATACAATTCGTTTGTCCTCTTCGCTTAATTCATCCATACCCAAAATTGCGATGATATCTTGCAAGTCTTTGTATTTTTGCAACACACCTTGCACAGAACGAGCAACTGCATAGTGTTCAGCGCCAATGACTTGCGGATCCAAGATACGCGATGTTGAATCCAACGGATCCACCGCTGGATAAATTCCAAGTTCCGCAATCTGACGGGACAATACGGTTGTCGCATCCAGGTGCGAGAATGTGGTTGCAGGAGCAGGATCGGTCAAGTCATCCGCAGGCACATAAACCGCTTGAACGGAAGTGATCGAGCCTTTTTTGGTCGATGTAATACGTTCTTGCAACATACCTAAGTCAGTTGCCAGGGTCGGTTGGTAACCTACAGCGGAAGGAATGCGCCCGAGAAGAGCGGATACTTCAGAGTTGGCTTGAGTGAACCGGAAAATATTGTCAATGAAAAGAAGTACGTCTTTTCCTTCTTCATCACGGAAATATTCAGAAACAGTCAACGCCGTCAAACCCACGCGAGCACGGGCTCCTGGTGGTTCGTTCATTTGTCCGAACACCAGGGAAGTTTTGTCGATTACGCGAGATTCTTTTCCGTTGGCTTCCTTCACAACGGATTCTTTCATTTCTTCCCAAAGATCGTTGCCTTCACGTGTGCGTTCACCTACACCACCGAATACGGAGTAACCACCGTGTTGCTTTGCAATGTTGTTGATCAATTCCATGATCAAAACGGTTTTGCCCACGCCAGCACCGCCGAATAATCCGATTTTTCCACCACGTGCATAAGGAGCAAGAAGGTCCACAACCTTGATGCCTGTTTCAAATGCTTGAATGGTTGTGTCTTGATCTTCATAAGATGGGGGAGCACGGTGAATTGGAAGATGTTGTGTGCCTTTGATTTCACCGGCGTCATCCACTGGATGACCAACAACATTCATAATGCGTCCCAAAGTTCCAGGACCAACCGGGATTGAAATGGGTTTGCCAGTATTGCGCACGCTCATGCCGCGAACAAGGCCGTCTGTTGTATCCATGGAAATGGTTCTTACGGTGTTGTCACCTGTGTGCTGCGCAACTTCCAAAACCAAGTTGTCTTTTTGATCGTCGATGGATGGATTGGTGAGCGTTAGTGCTGTGTAAACTGGAGGAAGTTCGCCTTTTGGGAACTCAACATCGACCACGGCGCCGATGACTTGTTTAACTCTACCTTCAGTTGATGTTACTTTTGTTGCTGACATATTATTTCTCCTTAAAATCCCATGCGACCCAACGGGATCGCCAAAAATTAAATTATTGAATCGCTGCCGCCCCCGAAATAATTTCCACGAGCTCGTTTGTGATCGCCGCTTGGCGAACACGGTTCATGTTTAATGTTAATGAATCGATCATTTCGCCGGCATTGCGGCTGGCATTGTCCATTGCGGCCATGCGAGCACCGAACTCACCTGCAAGTGAATGCAGGGCAGCCACAAAGAATCGGATGTCGATCGCTTTGGGTACGAGTTCATTTAAAATTGCGGCTTGATCGGGCTTGAACGTGTAACTGACCGGAGCCAAAGTTTCTTGTTTTGCGGGGGCCGCCACCGGAATCAATGTCATCAAGGTCGGCTTTTGGGTCATGACTGAAATGAATTCATTATAATAGACATCAATTTGATCGAATTCCTTGTTCATGTACAAACCAATCAATCTCTCGATCAATTCATGGGAAGTTTTGTGGTCAAATGTCGACCAGAATGCCTTCATGTTTTCATGAATTGGAAATTTTCGGCTTCCAAAAAATGAAGCTGCGCGTTTACCAACCGGAATCACGGATGTTGGAACGGATGACTGATTCAAATCTTTCATCACGGTTCTGAACAATCCTGAGTTAAACGCTCCGCAAAGACCACGATCTGAAGCAATCACCACAACAAGACGTTTGTGAACTTCACGCTTGGTAAGCAACGGATGATTGGTTGTTGTTTGGGTCAGACGAGCGAACAGTTCCTCAATTTTCTTTTTATATGGAGTTGATTGAACGACCTTTTCCTGGGCTCTGCGCAAACGGGCGGCCGCAACCATTTTCATGGCTTTGGTGATCTTCTGTGTGGACTTCACACTTCTGATCCGGTTCCTTATTGCTCGCAAATTCGCCATTTACGTTATCCTTATGCTTTGATCGATTTGAATGTATTTTTGAATTCAGACAATGCAGTCGTCAATGCACCTTTGACTTCGTCCGTGATTTCTTTTTTCTCACGAATGGTGCGCATTAATTCTGCATGCTTGTTTTCCATGAACGAGAACAGTTCTTTCTCGTATTGTTTCAATGCCCAGACTTCCTGTCCATCCAAGTAACCGTTGATCGCAGCGAAAATGATGATCACCTGTTTTTCAACAGCGTAGGGTTCATATTGACCTTGTTTCAAGATTTCAACCAGACGCTCACCGCGGGCAAGTTGTTTTTGTGTGGATGCATCAAGATCGGAACTGAATTGGGAGAACGCTGCCAATTCACGGTATTGTGCAAGTTCCAAACGAAGTGTTCCTGCTACTTTTTTCATCGCTTTGACTTGAGCCGATCCACCTACACGCGAAACGGAAAGACCTACGTTGATCGCAGGACGAACGCCCGAGTAGAACAAATCCGCTTCGAGATAGATCTGACCATCGGTGATTGAAATCACGTTGGTTGGAATATATGCAGAAACGTCACCCGCTTGGGTTTCAATGATTGGAAGCGCTGTCAATGAACCGCCGCCAAGGCTATCGTTCAATTTGGCCGCACGTTCCAAAAGACGGGAGTGAACGTAGAATACGTCTCCAGGATAAGCTTCACGACCTGGGGGTCTGCGCAGCAATAGAGATAATTGTCTGTATGCAACTGCGTGCTTGGAAAGATCATCGTAAACAATCAATGCATGCATGCCGTTGTCACGGAAGTATTCACCCATGGAAACTCCGGTGTACGGAGCCAAAAATTGCATCGGTGCAGACTCAGAAGCATTCGCTGCAACAACAGTTGTGTATTCCATTGCGCCGAATTTTTCGAGCTTGGCCACAACTTGTGCAACAGTGGATTGTTTTTGCCCGATCGCTACATAAATGCAGTAAACGTTCTGACCTTTTTGGTTGATGATCGTGTCCAAGGCAACGGCTGTTTTGCCGGTTTGACGGTCACCGATGATCAATTCGCGCTGGCCACGGCCGATCGGCACCATTGCGTCGATGGCTTTGATGCCGGTTTGAAGGGGTTCTTTAACTGATTTTCTGGTCACGATACCCGGAGCTTTCACTTCAACACGGCGTGTTTCGTTGGTTTTCAAGTCGCCTTTGCCATCGATCGGAATTCCCAATGCATTCACCACACGTCCAACAACGCCCTTGCCTACTGGAACCTCAGCGATTTTTCCCGTGCGTTGTACAATGTCGCCTTCTTTGATTTTGATATCGTCACCGAGAAGGGTCACACCCACATTGTTTTCTTCCAGATTCAATGCAAGACCGTAAACTCCATGCGGAAAACTTAGAAGCTCTCCCGCCATCACGTTTTCAAGCCCGTAAACACGGGCGATACCGTCACCAACACTGATGACTGTCCCGGTTTCCGAAATCTCCATGCGTTTTTCATAATTGGCAACGCGGGATTTGATTAACTGGGTGATTTCTTCTGGTCTAATGTTCATAACGAGAACTCCTTCTGCAATCGCAGCAAATGTCCTTGGATGGAGGAATCATAAACGACCCCGCCAACCTTGGCGCGGATGCCGCCGATCAAGTCGCGATCAACTGTAACATCCAATAAAATTTTGTTTCCAACACGTTTTTCAAACGTTTCTTTGATTTTTTTCTGCTCGTCGTTCGACAGCGGATAAGCGGAAGCGACTTCCACTTTGGTCTCTTCGTTTTTTTCTCGAAGTTCGGCGGCAAAATCTTTGGCGATGCTCTCCATGAGCGAAAGCTGGTCAAGGGACAGCAGCGTATCCACAAACTGCTTCGTTTCATTTCTGAACGAGTGTTGGGAAAAAATATCGTCCAAAACAGCTTTCTTTTCATCCAAATGGAAAACCGGATTCAAAAAGAAGCTATCAAACGGATCCTTGGAAAGGATGGCAAGCGTTTCCAATTCTTCTTGGGTCTTTTTCAAACCTGCAGCATCCGCCGGATTCAGCGCCTTTAGAAATGCGCGCGCATATTTTTTGGAATATGTCTCAGTTGATGTCGCCATGTTGCTTTTCCATTTGTGCAATAAATTGCGTTGTGAATTGTTGATGATCTTTTTCGGATGCTTTGTCTTTCAAGATTTTCAATGCTTCTGCAATGACTTTGGACATCAGTTCTCGCTGCAACAGATCCTTTTGTTTCAAAAGTTCCCGTTCAGCCATGCTCTTTGCGTTTTCAATGATTTGCGCTGACATTCTTTCGGCGCGCGCCAGAATTTCGATTTTTTCTTTTTCGCCGTCTTTGCGTGCAACTTCCATCATCTCTTTGATTTCTTGATCGAGTTTGGCGAGTTTGCCTTCGTAGTTTTTCAGCAAAGTGAGCGCTTCCTGCTGTAATCTTTCACTCTCTTCCACATTTTGCTGGATTTCATCGCTTCGACTCGCCATGAATGTTTTGATCGGTTTTTTGGTCAAGAACACCAGCGCTCCGATAAGCACAAGAAAGTTAACGATGGCTGCAATTTCTGGAAGTGATGCGTGCATGTTACATTCTCGATTCTGAGGATTTGCTTGCTGACGTTCCGGTTGGTTTATTCACACCAGGTGCCAGGACTTCATCGACCAGTTGCGCAACCAAAGGGCCGCTGGATTTCACAAGATCTTTTTTGGTTTCTTCGATTCGGGCATGGATTTCTTCCATCGCAATTTCCAAATCCTTTTGGGATCTTTCTTTCGCCATCTCCAAAATCTTTCTTTCTTGTTCTTCAGCTTCCATGGCGATTCGTTCACGCTGTTTCATGGCTTCAATACGCGCAGAAAGGATGCTTTGCTCATAGGATTTCAGGATATTTTCTGCGTGAATTTTGCGTTCATCCGCACGTTTTCTTTTTTCGGTGGTCTGCTCCACGCGCTCATTGGAAATGGCTGCAAAAGGCTCGAAAATGGTGTGCTGAAAAATAACGACAAGCGCTAGGAACATCAATCCAGATACGATCAAAAGATCAGGTGTTGGAAGCCCGATGGCTCCCCAAAAATTAAATTTTTCCAGAAGTTTGGCCGCAGCTACAAAGATGAGTGCGATCGCAATCGTGTCAAAATTTTTCCGAAACAAGCAAAACCTCTTTTACAAAATGTAAAAAAAACCAAACTGCAAATGAAGAATGGGTTTGTTAGGCCGAGGCTGTGAGGCCAGTGCCAGTAACTACTTTGGGTTTGTCAGAATTTATGTTCTTGAACTGGCCCAATTCTTTACTTAAGCTGTTTGAATCCATGACGGCTCTTCCGTCGAATTTCACGCCATCTTCGATGGTCAACGATGGAGTGTAGATGTCGCCTTTAACAACGGCGCCTTTATGAAGTTCAACTTTGGTTTTTGCTCGGATATCACCAACAAATGTTCCACTGATGGAAACAGAACCTACTGTGGTGGTTCCTTCTACCCGGCCACTTTCTCCGATGACCATGTGGGATTCAGAAAAAATTTCGCCTTTGAACTTGCCGTCGATACGTACTGTTCCTTCAAAGGTCAATTTACCTTCGAATTCGCTTCCGCGATCCAAAATTGCATTAAAACCGCTTGCATTTGTTGAACTTGGGGTTGTTCCGTAACCACGAGTGGAGGTTGATGGTTCATCTTTGGTGAGTAGGCCCATGGGTTTCTCCTTGGCTTGATTTGTGTTGTTTCTATTAAACATCCTAAATACTTGAAAAATCTAATTTTCTTTAAGCCTCAAGTATTAAAATAGCGCGGACTTGTCAAGGGGATTTACTGATAACAAAGAACCCAAAAATTCAGTGCAATATCAGCTACTCACATCTCGAAAATGGAACGCCAACAAGGTGTGGAAAAGTGCTGTCCGCTGCACACCAAACATTGGTAAAATCCCAAGTCGACATCGCTGCCGCAGTCGCCAATTGGAACGTATCGGAATTTGCAAGGCTGGTTGTTCCAGGATTGGCTGAACAGTTTTGGCAGGTTTGACTGTTATCAAACGCTACATTGGTAATGGAAGCCTGATTTCCATAAACACGACCAATGTTTGAAGATCCGCCAACCGAAAGAATGTCTGAAGATGTGTAGCTGTTTTTGATCGGTTGATTGCAAGTGCTGTATCCAACCAATCCACCCACACCACCAACAGTTGTTAATCCGTTAACTGTGCCAACAAATGCTGTGCGATCCAACAGACCGTTGTTCTCACCGGTGATTCCGCCGACATGTTGATCACCCAAAATTGATGCGTCTTGCACATTGACATCTTTTAGTTCTGCATTGCTTTCAGTATTTCCCGAAAAACCACCACAACGGTTGGTGCAACCTGTGATGCTCACATCGTTGACTTCAACATTGGTTGAATCGGTTTGTGTCCATCCAACCACACCGCCAACATTTTCAGAATCATCACCATGAATTGTTACATCTTCCACATGAACATTTTTCAGATATGAAGTTGCGCAAGTTGGAACTTGTTGTTCACCGACAAGTCCTCCGAGTCCGTGAAAAACTTGTCCATTGTCATCGATACTGATGTCTTCAGCATAAATATTTTCAATTTTGGTGTTGATTGCTGTTCCTGCCAAAGCCCCCATGCGAGCGGGGTTGGTGCCATTGCCCTGACCGATATTCGCCGTCAATGCAAAATCGAACAGATTGATGTTTTTTAGGTGTGCGCCATTGGTCCAGCTGAAAAGACCTTTTCGTCTGGTTTTTGTGGCTGCGTTTTGATCCGACGTATAGTTAAGAATGAAATATCCGTTACCATCGTAGGTTCCGGTGAACGAAGCGCCCGGTGTCCCAATGGGTGCTGGATCCATACCCGAATAATCCAAATCACAGACTTGTTTGTAGTATTTGCTTAGGGTTGAAACGGTTTCGGTCAATGCAAAATTGTTGAGTTGTGTGGAGGTGTAAACAAGGATTGGATTGCCGGATGTTCCGGTTCCAACGCCAAGAGATCCATCGTGGCAAGAGCAGGTTAAAAGCACATTCGTGACATTGGCATTGGGAATGCTGCCACTGTCATTTTGAAGTGAGCACGTGTATGCACCGTCAAGATCGGTTTCAATGTCGACATCGTAGTGGTCGTTATTTTCAAAATGTTGAGGGAAAGTGAATGGGCCATTTGCTGCGATTGTGTAATTATGTCCGTTGATGGAAAGAACAACATCTTTTCTCATCGGAATGCCACTCGCATGACCACCGACCGTGAAAACGACTGAATCAGGATTACCGCCATTTGTATTGGGATTGCCTGTTGTCGTGGTTGGATTATCTCGAACTTGCAATCCGCAGGCTGAGATTAAACTGATGGATAATAGAAAAATGATTTTTTTCATGGTGCTTCCTTGTATCAAAATGGTCCTTTATATATATGAAAATCTCAATTTTCGCAACACAGCGCGTAATAAACGTACCAATTTTTCTTGAACACACTTATATCAAATCTGATGAGGATTTCCTAAAAACTCTGCAATCGAAATGCCAAAAAGCTACATCTTATTCGATAGATACCTAAAGCTTCTTGAATAAATCCACAATTCGGTTCAGATCCGCTGGATTGAAATATTGAATACGGATCTCGCCTTTGTGATTCGCTTTTTCAATGATTTCGACCTTGGTTCCCAGTTTTCGCTGCATTTCTTCACGGACAAACGTGACATTGGGATTTTCTCGTTTGGCCACAAGAACAGGTTTTTTCGGAGCCGACAGCTGTTGGACCCTCTTTTCGGTTTGGCGGACAGATAAACCGTTGGCCAAAATCTCACGAACCAGTTCCAACTGAGCATGCTCTTTTTCCAAAGACAATAATGCCCGCGCATGACCCATCGACAATGTTCCACGCTGCAATTCCTGCTGCACAACCAATGGCAATTTCAGCAATCGAAGTGCATTGGTGATGGTGGTGCGGTCCTTGGAAACTTTTTGGGAAATCTGTTCGTGCGTCAGCGCAAATTCTTTCTGCAGTTTTTCGTAACCCTTGGCTTCTTCAACAGGATTCAAATCGGATCGGATCAAATTTTCGATCAACGCAATTTCGAGTTGTTCTTGATCTGATGCTTCCAAAATTCGAACAGGCACAACCTTGAGCCCAGCAGTTTTCGCTGCACGGTAGCGTCGCTCTCCTGCGATCAATTCATAATGCATGCCTTTTCGACAAACAAGCAACGGTTGGAGCACTCCTTTTTCTTTTACAGAATTCACAAGATCAGCTTGCGCGCTTTCTTCAAAAACTTTTCTGGGTTGGCGCGGATTCATTCGGATGCGATCGATTTCAACAAACAATGATTTTTCATTAGAACGATTGTCTGTCGTAACAGGGGTTGATTGTGCAGGAGGAGTTGTCTCCACAATTGTTTTCGGTTTTGAGGGGATTAATGATGAAATCCCTCTTCCCAATACTTTTCTGGTTTCTTTAATTTCGCTCATGCTACTGCTCCCTTGGTAATATTCTGTGAAATTGTTTTTTCATTAAGTTTGGACTCAAAGTGATTCAAAAATTCGCGCGCCAGATTCAAATAACTAACCGCTCCTGTGGAACGAACGTCATACAAAAGAACGGGTTTGCCAAAGCTCGGCGCTTCAGACAATCGAACGTTTCTTGGAATTTTGGTTTCCCATAATTTTTCCGGAAAATGTTCCTTCACTTCATTGTAAACTTGATGGGAAAGGCTGTTTCTTTGATCAAACATCGTCAACACAATGCCTTCCAATGTGAGATTCGGATTAACGGACTGTTGAATCAGTTCGATGGTTTGTAACAATCGACTCAATCCTTCCAATGCATAATATTCGGATTGGAGCGGAACGATGACATGATTGGCGGCCGTAAGTGCGTTGACGGTTAGAAGACCAAGCGATGGAGGACAATCGGTGATGATGTAATCGTATTCATGCTGAACGGTTGCCAGTGCTTTTTTCAAACATTGTTCCCGTTCTTCCATTTCTATGCCTTCAATTTCAAAACCGATCAAGTCACTGCTTGATGGCGCCAGTGTGACAAAAGGCACTTCGGTCTTTACAAGAATTTCTTGTAGGGACTTTTCACCCAGCAATGCATGATAAATTTGTGCGCTTTCAGGCTCCAAATGCACGCCAACACCACTGGATGCATTTCCCTGAGGATCGAGGTCCACAAGAAGAATTTTTTTCTCAAGAGCACCAAGCGAAGCGGCAAGATTGACGGATGTCGTTGTTTTGCCAACGCCACCTTTTTGATTCGAAATCGTAATGACTTTAGCCATGTACATCCTCTTTCGCAGATTTCTCGCCCATGCGACTACCACTTTCTTCTTTAAACTTCCGCAGATAAACGCTTAGCACTCCGACAGCTGCAGGTGTGATTCCTGAAATTCTGGACGCTTGTCCCAGGGTTCGGGGTTGAATCTTAACCAGTTTTTCTCGAACTTCGGTTGAAACACTGGGCAAAGATCCAAAATCAAAATCAGTTGGAATAATCTGTTCTTCATCACGAAGCGTGCGGGCAACTTCATCTCGCTCCTTTTGGATGTAGCCTTCATATTTGGAAGTAACTTCCACTTGATTGAAAATTTCTTCAGAAATATCCGTAAGTGTTGAATCCAATTGAATCAATGTTTTCCAATTGACTTCAGGACGTTTCAAAAATTCATAATAGGAATTGGGACTGCGAAGAGTTGTAAGTCCGAGAGCTTCGATTTTTTGGTTGGTTTCAAACGTTGGAGTGAGTCGAGTGTTTTCCAAACGTTCAACCGTTTGTTTGATATCCATCATCTTTTTTTCGAAAAGATCGAATACTGTTTTGGAAACACTTCCCAATTTATATCCATAAGGAAGGACGCGTTGATCGGCATTGTCTTCTCGCAGATGCAAACGATGTTCTGCGCGTGAAGTGAACATGCGATACGGTTCATTCACACCTTTGGTCACAAGATCATCGATCATCACACCGATATAGCTTTCGGCTCTTGAAAGTACGAACGGATCTTTTTGCGAATCCAAAGAAAGAACAGCATTGATGCCGGCCATGATGCCTTGGGCACCTGCTTCTTCGTAACCTGTGGTTCCATTGATTTGTCCTGCGTGGAACAAACCTTTGATTTTTTTGGTTTCAAGCCAAGGATGCAGTTCAGTTGGATCCACAAAATCATATTCGATGGCGTAGCCCGGACGCATGACTTCGACATTTTCCAAACCCTTGATGGTTTTTAAAAATGCGACTTGAACCTCAAACGGCAATGAGTTGGACAAACCATTTGGATAAATTTCTTGGGTCGATAATCCTTCGGGTTCCAAAAATATTTGATGCTGCGTTTTATCCGCAAAGCGCGTGATTTTGTCTTCAATGCAAGGACAGTAGCGTGGCCCGGTGCTTTTGATTTTTCCGCTGTACATCGCCGAGAGATGCAGATTGTTGCGAATGAGGTCATGCGTTTTTTCATTGGTGTAAGTGATGTGACAAGAAACTTGTTTCACAAGCTTGCGTGGATGAAAAAAAGAAACCTTGGGTGTGGGCAAATCTCCGGGCTGTTCTTCCAAAGATGAGTAATCGATCGTTTTGGCATCGATTCTTGGAACCGTTCCGGTTTTGAGCCGCCCCATCCTAAAATCAAATGAGCGAAGACTGTCGCTCAATCCCATGGATGCTTGGTCGCCCGAACGTCCCGCAGATTCAGTATAGGTGCCGATATGAATCAAACCCTGCAAAAATGTTCCAGTTGTGATGATCACCGTTGGAGCGAAGATCTTTTCGCCCATCAATGTTTCAACACCGATGATTTGATTGTTTTCAACCAGAAGTTTTTCAGCCATTCCTTGTTTCACAAAAAGGTTTGGCGTGTTCTCCACCACATTTTTCATATGATGCGAATACAAATGTTTATCGGCTTGAACTCGTGTAGCCCAAACGGCCGGGCCCTTGCTTGCGTTCAATGTTCGAAATTGGATTCCCGTTGCATCGGTTGCTTTTCCCATTTCACCACCGAGAGCATCGATTTCTTTTACAAGATGAGATTTTCCCAAACCACCGATGGCTGGATTGCAGGACATGTGTCCGATGCGATCCAAGTTGCTGGTCAGCATGCAAACCTGTGCGCCCATGCGAGCCGCTGCCAGTGCGGCTTCAATGCCTGCATGTCCAGCGCCAATTACAATCACGTCCTTCTTCATTTCAATCTCTGATCACTGTTTTGGGTGAATAATATTTTTTTCGAACGGCGATTGCTGGATACACCATGCATTTGGGTGCAAGCAAAACTCCAGGATTTAAAACGGAATTACATCCTGTTTCACAATAATCACCGATGATTGCGCCCATCTTGCGAAGTCCTGTGGAAATATTTTCATCTTCAATTCGCAAAATAATTTCATCATTCGTCATTTTCAAATTTGAAATTTTTGTGCCCGCACCAAGATTCACATGATTGCCAAGAATTGAATCACCAATATAGGCAAAATGTCCGGCCTTGGCTTCATCACAAAAGATAGAGGATTTCACTTCGGTAGTGTGACCAATGACACAATTTTTGCCGGTGATGACACCGCCACGAATGTAGGCTCCTTGTCGAATCACAGTACCTTCTCCAAAAACAGCAGGTCCATGAACATAGGCTCCAGGCTCAACAACAACATTATCTTTAAATTCAATATCTAAAGATGCTATATAACTACCTGATATTACTGTGAAAAATCCTGTTTTGGTGGCGATCTTTTGGGTCTTGGTGACAAGTCCATCTTGTGTGTGGATTTTGTCTGCATTCGGAGTTGTATTTGTAGCAATCCACTCTTCTTTGAATTTGGGTTTTAAAACTTCCCAAGGATGCTCAACCGTAGAGAAAAGGGAAGAAAACCAAAGATTCTCAATAGTTATATAGTGCGAAGTTGTAAATGTTTCACGTGGAACCATATTTTTCCTGTCATTGGCGACAATAATCTACTGTTTTAAGAACACAAGAAAAATCTTATTGGATCGGGTCGCAAAAAAATCCTTTTTTATCATTATGTTACCGTACGCATCGACAGCAAGTTCGCATCCAGTGCGGATTTGCGCTGAATCAAAGCATTCAAATAATTATAACTAGCTAATATAATTGAATTTTAATTGGCACGGCTATTGGAATTAAAAAGTTGTGGTTCATGCTGCGAATCATAAGGGGTAAATATGAAAGTACTGCTAGGTTTAATCGTGTTAATTGGAATGGGTTTTAGCTTCAATGCAAATGCCGAAATTCCATCTAAGAAACAAAGAAATCCAGGTCTCTCAGAAATTTTGGCTGGGAAAGCGGCTGTAAATAAGGTCAGTAAAAGAGTGGCTGAAGTTACACGTCATCCCAAATTCATCAATATCTCTTAATCTTAATTCTAATCGAAAGGGAATATATGAAGAAAATTTTCAAATCAACTGTTGTTTTGTCCTTTTTTGCCGGCTCGGTCTTTTTGATGGGTTGCGGGGACACCATCAATAATTACTATGGAGAATCTGGACAACTTCAAGGGGAACAAGCCACATATCCAGCTGAACCTGCGATGGATTCTGGTGTTTCTCAACTTCCAAATGTGGTTGAACAATGCATGAATGAATTTGGTGAAATTATCGATTGTGACCAAAATCCATAATGCCTGACTATTGTTCCACGTGGAACATACATTAAGGGATGGGATGATCGATGGTCTGCTCTTCAACAATGCAGAGTGGTTTGTAGAATTTGTCCGGACCGGTCATTCTACCTCTGGCTCTTAATTCATCAACATCGATGATCAAAGTGAACATTTTACCTTGGACAGGTTCTGTAACAGGAATGTATTCGCCAGTAATATAAATTCGATAGTTGCCGCAATTGGTATACATGACGGCATCGGCACCGCTCCCGTTAATATCGTGTGGAAGAATGTCGCATTCTCCATCTGGAATTGGAACCACACCATTCCAATCGAAGGTCCAAACTTTCCCGGAAATTTCATAAACATTGGGATTGGAAACAGGTCCATTGTTTGTTTTGTAGACTCTTGTAACGCTATGATGATGGATGGTTACCAATGCATTGATTCCAACCCATTCGTGAAAAGAATCATTTTGCGTACACTCAGATTTTTCCGGGGTTTCCGCATGAGCCACCGAAACCAAGAGAAAAATGGCGGTTAAAAATTTTAGCAACATACAACCTCTGCGAGCCGTTGTAGCACAGAGATTGAATTTATCCAAGAGAATTTAGCGCATCGCGCTATATCAAATTATTACAATAATATTAATTAGTTATCTGCAATCCATGCCCCTGCGCTGCGCTTCAAAAGGATGCTCTGCAATTTGAGCATCCATAAAACCAATTTCACAAACGGATTTGCCTTCGCCGGCAAATATATTTTTGCCGCCGGTAAGTTCGTCTGATTCAATAACCAAATTGATACGATAACCTTCACGTGGATTTTTTTCCGTTTGCGTTTGAATGGATGTGTAAATTCGGTAATCACCGCACGAATCATAAATTGATCCATCAGATCCATTGCTGATTGTGCGTCCGATTAAATCACACTCTTTGGTTTCAATCTTGGCGGCGGGTCGAGAGATAGGGGCTTTCACTCTTCCGGAAATATTGAATTTGGTTAAATTGCCATCATCATTAACTTGTTTGTAGTTAATGCACACCCAGACTTTCTCATTATCCGGTTTCGATGGATTCGATGTGATGTACCCATTGATCCTGCAACCTTGAACATTGGGTTCAGGATGAAGCATGCATTCTGCTGCAAATGTATTGAACGAAAATAAAAAAATGATGGAAAAAATATATTTCATGGAAATCCCCCTGCATTATGAATTCCAGAGTGGAGCATTAAAAGCAAGATAGAAAAATTTAACGATGCATTAAAAAAACTTATTCTTATTTTCCCACGCAGAACTTAGAGAAGATCCTGTCGTACATGGCTTCCATATCTTCCTCTTTGCCCAGAAGACGATTGAGGGCATGATAGGATTGACGAAACTCAACGGCTGTCAATTCAGGTGGTTGATGGGTTTGAATCATTTCCATGGCCTGTGAACAATGAATCAATGTTTGCTCAAGCAATTCCTTTTGGCGATCATTGGAAATTCCCCCGCCAAAATCATCCATCGGCAGGGTTTTGAGTCGGTGCTTAATTTCTGAAAGCAGATCATCAATGCCCGTGCCTACAATGGCGGAGATATGAAATGTATGCTGAAATTTTCGATCGAAAGTTCTGTTTGGCTGCTTCACATCAACTTTGTTCCAAACCAACCAGCAGCGGTCTTCATCCACATCCTTTATAGGAAGTAATTCAACATCATGATGCTCGTCAGTTGCTGATCCCATCCAGAGAATCAAATCCGCTTTCTTGATTTCCTGTGCTGATCTTGAAATCCCCTCTTTCTCAATTTCATCATGAGTTTCGGATCTTAAGCCCGCAGTATCAAAAAATTTTACTCGATATCCATCCAGAATGATTTCTTCCGACAACACATCGCGCGTTGTTCCGGCTTGGGGGTTAACGATGGCTCTATCGTTCCGTAAAATTGCATTGAACAGCGATGATTTACCCACATTGGGTTTCCCCACCAGCGCAATTCGAAAACCTGTGGCGATTTTTTGATTTTGATTGAAAGTCGCAAGAAGTTGTTTGGTTTCAAATGCGATGGTTTTGATCTGGTTGATCATTTTATCTTGTGACTTTGGATTAATCCTCTCATCTGGAAAATCTACATCGGCTTCGATCTCCGCCAAAACATCGATCACGTCATCTCGCAGTTTTTCCAATAGAGAAGAAAGTTTACCATCCAGCCGCATGCGCGATTGACGAGCTTCCATCACCGATTGACTATGAATGAGCTCCGAAACGGCTTCGGCTTGAAGCAAATCCATCTTGCCATTTAAATAGGAACGCTTGGTAAATTCACCAGGCTGTGCAAGCCGTGCTCCATGTTTCAAACAAAGTTCGACGACGCTGGAAAGAAGAAATGGATTTCCATGAAGTTGAAGCTCAACAACATCTTCACCGGTAAAAGAATGTGGAGATTTGAAATAGACGGCGTAGCCATCGTCGATGTTTTCACCGTTGTCGGGATTACGAACGCATCCGTAATAAAGTTGAGAATGAGTCCAAGTTGTTTTGGAGTTGGAGGAGAAAATCTTTTGCGTAATGGAGAGAGCGTCAGGACCGGACAATCGCACCATTCCAACACCACCGATTCCCGGTGGTGTTGAAATAGCGACAATTGTTTCTTTATTTTTCGTCATCATACTTTGAATTTTCAAAGTATTCTTCAGGGTTATCCCCGAAAACTTCGCTCTTTGGAAGAGCAGGCACATCATAAGAATCGTGCATGCGTGAATTTCCATCATTTACACGAGGAGCTTGATCTTGGTTGCGACCTCGGCCTTGATAACTGCGACCGGAACCACGTCCACCACGACCTCTTCCTCCTTGATCTCCACCACTGCGCCCACCTTGTGCTCGACGTTTCGGTACAATCAAAACACGACGGCTTGAACCTTCGCCTACGCTTTTGGTTTCAATGCCAGGCTCTCCTTTAAGTGCCATGTGAACAATTCTGCGATCCATGGCATTCATCGGTTCAACACTTACAGGTCGGCCCTCTTGACGTGCTTTCTTTGCAAGTTTGCGTGCTTTGGATTCAATCGTTTCTTCACGGCGTACACGGTAATCTTCAGCATCAACAACCAGATTTTTTCCGTCTTGGAATTTGATTTCCAAGATTTTCTTCAACAAATGTTGGATGGAATCCAAGGTTTGACCGAATTTACCGATGAACAATCCAGATTCAGAACTGATGATTTCCAAACGGATGGTCTTGTTGGTTTCATACAATTCAATGCTTGCATTGGCTTCGATTTTTTGAACGATTTGCGCCAAAATTTCTTTTGCCTTACGTCCAAGATCGGTTTCTTCTTCGATTTCCTCTACAAAGTCCTCTTCTTCGGCACGGTTTTTTTGCTGTGCTTCGTATTGATCGTTGTCATAGTTGTTTTCGCTGCTGTAACCACGACCATTGCGTTCGGTGTTGAAGTTTGGTTCGTCATTTCCTTCTTGCGCGAAATTTTCATCGGTTTGTTCTTCCGTGCGAGGTGTATTTCTAGAAGTTTTTTTCGCAGGCCTTGAATCCGGGCGGGCATTTCTGGAATCTCCGCGCGAATCATTGCGATCACTTCTTGGATTGTTGCGTCCACCTCGAGCAGGGCGCGCTGATTGTCCGCCTCGTGCTGGTCTTGCTTGCTGCGTGCGTGGTTGAACAGGTTTTGCTATTTGGCCTTCTTCCGAAGACTTGCGTGCACGAAGTTTTTTTCCATCCTTGGAAAGAAATTTTACTTCCAAGTGAGTTGGATTGGTGTTGAGCGCGACACATGCGCGTTCAATCGCTTCGTCTTGGGACGAGGCGGATACCTCGATCCATTCATCATCGATGAATTTCGAAGTTGCTTTTTCTTCTTCTTTTTTCTTACTTCTGAACAGGTTAAATACACCCATAAAATTACCTCAGTTACGTTGTTTGTTTCTGAACCATATATTGTTGGACAATTCCCCAAAGCGTACTCACAAAGATGTACAGGTTGAGTCCCGATGGAAGGAAAATCATAAACACGGAGAACATGACGGGCATGATTTTCATCATGGTCTGTTGTGCCGGGTCCGCCATCGGAGTCGGGTTCAGTTTAGTTTGGAAATAGAATGTAATGCCCACTAACACGGGCAGAACAAAATATGGATCATGAGCTGATAGATCATGAATCCAAAACCCAAATGCTGCATGTCTCAACTCAATGGAGTTGTAGAGCACGCGATACAAAGCGATGAAAACCGGAAACTGGATCAACAGCGGCAAGCAACCGCTCGCCGGATTGATCTTGTGGGTTCTCATATAGCTCATTAATTCACGCGAATATGCTTCACGATCCTTGCTGTATTTTTCTTTCAATGCGTCCATCGCCGGCTTATGCGTCGTCATTCGTTTCATCGAACGCGCTTGCATTTGTGCGAGCGGGAACACGGCCAGACGAACCAGCACCGTCAAGATGATGATCGCCCATCCGTAATTCGGAATGAATCGGTAGATCCATGCCAAAAGCTTGTGAATTGTACGTGCAAGTCCGCCAATCCAACTTCCCAGGTTGATCGCCCGGTCCAGCGTTGGGTTGACGCTTTCCAAAACTTCAATTTGTTTCGGTCCAGCATACAGTTTCAAAACATATTCGATGGTCGCACTTGAAGGAAGGGATCGTTGGGGGTATTTCATGGTCAAGGATCCGGTTTCATTTTGATAGTTGCCGGTTACGCTGTCCCAAACACCTTCCACGGGGATGGCTGCCAATAAAAAATACTGCGAGGCAAATCCGGTCCATGCAATGGGCGGTGTTGTGAACTGACCCTTTTTGTCCGTCAGTTTTTCCAATTTCAAATGCTGGGATTCATCTTGAGCGTAGGTGACGGCTTGTACATCGGGGTTTTGCGGCGATAAAAACGAGGATTTTTGTCCCGCTTTCGGAATATGAGTCGAAAAAAGCGACGTATTGGCATCCACAAAATAATTTTCCTTGGATTTGTTTTCAATGCGAAGCACATGCTCAATCACAAAAGGATCTTTGGTAAACCGGTAGAACTTCTCAATGTTTACGTTGGCAACAGGAGTAGTTGCAAAAGCGACCTCAGTCGGCGTTTTTTTGGTCCAGGCATAACCTATATTTTGATCATTGACCGTAGCCACAGCATCCGAAGATGCCGCAGACGTTTTAAGGGAAAGATTCCACAGCAACGGGGCCTGTGTGGGTTGTGCCAAAGGAATCACCGAAACCGATTTTGAATCTTTTTTCTGCTCTTGAAAGTAATGCAACAATTCTACCGATGTGATGGATCCAGCTTGATTGCTAAATACCGCATGAAAATCATCAGTTGTGGTTTCAAACGATTCCGCTGGTGCATTTTTTTGTGCATTGACAGCAGGAGTTGGTGAAGTGGCAGGGCTGGTTGTTTGAGCGGAAGTTGCCGCCGGAGTTTCGGTTGATGCAGTTGTGGTTGGAGCAGGTTGGGGTTTGGGAGCAAAATATTTGGTCCAGACGAATAAAAATCCGAATGTCAAAAACATCGCCAAAAATAATCGTTTGGAATCGTTGTTCATTTCTTATTTCCTATCTTAACCGTGTCAACTCCACCTTCATGAAAGGGATGACATTTGGACAATCGCACCACGGCTTGAAAAATTCCCGCAAAAATTCCATGATGTTCAATGGATTCAATTGCATAGGAAGAGCATGTGGGATGAAAACGACATCGCGTTCCAAGCATGGGTGACAAAAATCGCTGATATGCTTTGATCAAGAATATGAAGATGATTTTCATTTAATTCTAATTCTTCCTATAAGACTCATTAGTTCAGTTCGAATGCTTTCAGGAGGTTGATCCTTTGTCGTCGATTTCACCACAAACACGTAGTCGGTGGCTGTGTGGAAAGTTTCATTGTTCGTTCTAAAAAAGTCACGAATGATTCTTTTCCAGCGGTTTCGTATGACGGCGGAACCTGTTTTGCGCGTTACGATCAGTCCGATTCGAGGATACGAAAGTGAATTTCTGTGGAACAAGCAGATCAGGTTTTTACTGAAAACCTTTCGGCCTTTATCCCTACATTCTTGAAATTCTGCAGCTTTTCGAATTCGGTGCTGAGGTCGCAATCGCATCGACCTCGTTTTCGTCACTTTTTAGGTACACTCACAACCAATCGTGCACGTCCTTTACGACGGCGACGAGCCAATACTTTACGGCCTGATACTGTAGCCATGCGTTCTCTAAAACCATGCGTTCTTTTTCTCTTAACCTTACTAGGTTGATATGTTCGTTTCATTATAAGTCCTGAATAATATTATATAATTTCTAAAAATGATTTACGTTATTATTTGTGTAAAAAATGTACGCTACTTTCATCATATAGCAAAGCCACTGTCAAGGCAGGAAATCAGCTTAAATAAGGCACATTTGGATCGTGGGTTCGCAAATGGATCTGGCTCCGCCAGGCCATTTGCATGGCGAATGCGAGGCGACGGCCTCGCCAACCTAAAAAAATGAAAAATTTCCCGATTTAATCGATGTAATAAAATAAACGCCTCTGCGGTTCTTTGCCCTATTGATAGCTACAATTATTCCAATTGAAAAATGTTATCCACAGGCACCTTACACACCTACGCACCGGAAACCATATCCACATTGATTCATATTTGCTCTTCCTAAGATAATCAGAGAAATCAATCGGTTGTAAAAATGCATGGATCAAAAAAAAATTTTGTTCAGTGAAAAATTTTTAAAAAACAAAAAATACGTAACGAAAATGCGGAAAAAACAATTTGTTTTATTTTTTTTGCAAAAAATAATTTTCTTTCTTGACGAAACTTTCTCAACTTAAGTACTTACCACTCTTTGCTTGCGAGACGACGGTCTCGCCAAACAAAAAATCGAAAGGGATTTACTCAGAGCTGAAATATGATTGATCGTTGGGAACAAACGCTAAACACGCTGAAATCAGAGGTTTCACCGCATACCTACAATACCTGGTTCAAACCGCTTCAATACAAAACCTTCGATCAAGACAAAGTTCTTATTGAAGTCCCAAACACCTATTACAAAGAAAAAATCCAAAAAGAATACTCAAATATTTTGTTGTCACATCTGCGACAAGCAACAAGCAATCAAAATGTTCAACTTTCTTTTATTCTTTCGGAAGAAAACGCGCCAACCGTTGAAAAAAACTTTCAACCCACCGTTGAAGTGAAAGAAAAAGAAGCAAAAAAAGAATCAGCTGTTAATTCCAAATATACATTTGATTCTTTTGTTGTCGGAAACACCAATCAATTTGCACATGCAGCTTGCCAAGCGGTCGCCAAAGATCCGGGCAAGATTTACAATCCGCTTTTTCTTTATGGTGGAGTTGGACTTGGAAAAACCCATTTGCTTTGTGCCATTGGAAATGAAATTTATCAATCAAAACAAAAACTTAGGGTTGTTTATCGATCTTCGGAACAATTCACCAATGATCTGATTAATTCCATCCGATTGGGCAAAATGGAGGAATTTCGATCCTTATATCGCCATTGTGACGTTCTTCTTTTGGATGACATTCATTTTTTCACAGGAAAAGAACGGACACAGGAAGAATTCTTTCACACTTTCAATGCTTTACACCAAAATGGCAAACAAATCGTCTTGACCTCCGATCGCATGCCGAATGAAATTCCAGATTTGGATGAGCGTCTTCGGTCCAGATTCCAAGCAGGATTGTTTTGTGACATTCAAAAGCCAGACGTCGAAACACGTGTTGCAATTTTGGAAAAAAAGACGGAAGAACATGGGCTTACCATCTCCAACGAAGTTCTTTTTTTTATCGCTGAATCCATGGATTCCAACATTCGTATCCTCGAAGGTTGTTTGACAAAATTAGCTGCCACCGCTTCATTAACAAAACGTTCAATCGATATCGATCTTGCCAAAGAAGTGGTTTTTTCTGTAACAGCCCGCGAAAAGCAAATTTCAACGGAAGAT
>JADMIO011113585.1_pt1 | contig 20750 bp, 19 predicted proteins | sample 8958161 | NCBI WGS metagenome assembly JADMIO01 (sample SAMN16585339, study PRJNA669376) | soil metagenome | isolation source: Crop rotation soil | place: USA: Cullars Rotation, Alabama | collected 2011 | reverse complement strand
GGCCGCACGACGAGGGCGGCCGCAATGGCCATCCGCCGGTGCCGATCGAGAAGCAGGTGTTCGAGGGCCAGCCGCTGATGGTGCAGGTGATCAAGGACCCGATCGGCACCAAGGGTGCACGGCTGTCCAGCCAGATCAGCATCGCCGGCCGGCTGCTGGTCTACCTGCCGCAGGACGACCATGTGGGCGTGTCGCAGAAGATTCCCAGCGCCGACCGCGACGCCCTGCGGGCCCGCTTGCAGAAGCTGGTGGGCACGCACGAGACCGGCGGCGGTGGCGGCTTCATCCTGCGCACCAACGGCGAGGACGCCAGCGACGCCGAGCTGGCCGAGGACATCGCCTACCTGCGCAAGACCTGGACCCGCATCAAGGAAGCGTCGGTGCGGCTGCCGGCCGGCTCGCTGCTGCACCAGGACCTGAGCCTGCTGCAACGGGTGCTGCGCGACCTGGTGACGGACCAGACCCAGACCATCCGGCTCGATTCGCGCGAGCAGTTCGGCATCCTGCAGGCGTTCGGGGCCGAATTCATGCCGCAGGCGCTGGAGCGGCTGCAGCTGTACAACGGCGAGCGGCCGATCTTCGACCTGTTCAACATCGACGAGGAGATCGCCAAGGCGCTGGGGCGCCGGGTCGAACTCAAGTCGGGCGGCTACCTCATCGTCGACCAGACCGAGGCGCTGACCACGGTGGACGTCAACACCGGCGGCTACGTTGGCGCGCGCAACTTCGACGACACGATCTTCAAGACCAACCTGGAGGCGGCGCACGCCATCGCGCGGCAGCTGCGGCTGCGCAACCTGGGCGGGATCATCATCGTCGACTTCATCGACATGGCGCGCGACGACCACCGCGAGCAGGTGCTGTCGGAATTCCGCAAGCAGCTGGCGCGCGACCGCGTCAAGACCATGGCCGGCGGCTTCTCGCAGTTGGGACTGGTGGAGATGACCCGCAAGCGCACCCGCGAGTCGCTGGCCCACATGCTGTGCGAGCCGTGCCCGGCCTGCCAGGGCGCAGGGCAGATCCGCACGGCGCGGACGGTCTGCTACGACATCCTGCGCGAGATCCTGCGCGAGGCGCGCCAGTTCAACCCGCGCGAGTACCGCGTGGTGGCCTCGCCCAAGGTCATCGAGCTGTTCCTGGACGAGGAGAGCCAGCACCTGGCCGGCCTGTCGGACTTCATCGGCAAGCCGATCTCGCTGCAGAGCGAGAGCGCCATGGGGCAGGAGCAGTACGACATCGTGCTGCTCTGAGCAGCACCGGAACCGAGTGGGCTAGCGCCAGCGAAAGGCGCCGTCGACGCGCTCGCCATGCAGCGTCATGCCGTAGCGGGCCAGCAGGTCGTCGCGCCAGCGCGCCTGCTGCCGCTTGCGGTGCCAGCGGTCCAGCTTGCGGCCGAGGAACGACTGGCCCAGCACCTTGTAGGTGTCGCGCGCGCTCAGGCCCTCCTTCTGCGACAGGCCGCGTTCGCGCTTGAGGGCGCTGAGGGTGATCGATCCGTAGTGGTGCAGCCACGACGCGCCCACCTGGCCGCAGGGGATGCCGGCGCGGTCGAGTTCGTGGAAGAACACGCTGTCCTCGTAGCCCCACAGCCTGGGCGTGGCCCGGAAGTAGCCCACCTCGTCCCACACCGACCGGTGCACCGCCATGCACACGGCGTGGCGCGCGCCGCGCAGCACGACGTCCTGCATCTTCACCGCGTCGCGGGCGCGGAAGCCCTCGAGGTCGTAGTCGAGCGCGCCTTCCACCAGGGCCGGCGAGACCACCTTCAAGCCGTGGGCCTGCGCCGCACCGACCAGTCCGTCGAGCCAGCCGGCGGTGACCACGACGTCGTTGTTCATGATGACCGTCCAGTCGGCCTGCAGCGCGAGCGCGCCCTGGTTCCAGGCCACGCCACAACCGAGGTTCTGGCCGTTCAGGATGCGGCCGCCCAGGGGCAGGGAGGCGAGGTAGTCGCGCGTGCCGTCGGTAGAGCCGTTGTCCACCGCCACCAGCCAGGACAGGTCGAAGCCGGTGCGCACCAGGCTGTCGACGCACTGGCGCGTGTAGTCGACCTGGTTGTAGCAGGCGAAGGTGACGGCGACCGTCGGAGCGCTCACCTTGGCTCCCGGGGCAGCGCGCCCGCCGCGAAGACGGCGACGAGCAGGGCGTAGAACGAGGCGGCGTAGATCAGGTTGGTGACCTCGGAGGTGAGCCCCGCGGTGACGTAGCCAACCACGACCACCAGGCCAAGGTAGCCGTTCTGGCGGGTCTGCGGGAACGGCGAGCGGCAGGCCCGGACGAAGACCCACAAGGGGACCGCATAGAGCAGGACACGCGACCCCAGGCCCAGGATGCCCATCCGCATCATGGCCTGGAGGAATTCGTTGTGGACGCCGGCGCCGACGAAGTAGGACTGCAGGGCCGGCGTATAGAACGGCATGACGGCGGGGATGGTATGGATGTCTGGGAGCGACTCGAACCCCCAGCCGAGCAGCGGGTGCTCGGCGAACAGGAGCAGGGCAGTGCGGAACAGGGACAAGCGCAGGCCGACCGAAGTGTCCAGGTTGGCGCCGGTCGCGTATTGGGCGATGTCGATGCCGATCTGGTCGATCCGCGCGTGGATCACGGTGGAGCCCCAGTACGCCGCCGCGCAGGCCAGGATGACGCCTCCGGCGCAAGCGCAGACCTGCATGGCCGTCACGCGCTTCCCGCGCATGAGCCAGATCGTGGCCAGGATGGGCACCATCAGCCACCCGCCGCGGGACTGCGTGCCCAACGCCACCAGCAGCGCGAGCCCGATGCCGACCACCTTCACGACCGACTTCCAGACTGGCTCCGGAGCGCCGGGATGGATGAGGAAGAGGCAGATGAAGGCCGCGATCAGCACGTGCTGGCACAGAAGGATCGGGTCGATGAAGTAAGTGGCGAATCGCCCGTCCCAGTAGAACTGCACCGACTGAGGCACCAGCATGACCAAGCCCGCGCAAAGCGCGATCGCACCGGGAAAGGCCAGGCCGGCCACGGGGGCGAAATCGAGTTTCCGGCGACGTAGCTCGAGGAAAATTGCGAACGCAAGCAGGAACCTCAACGCTGCGTCGAACGAGCGGGCGACCAGCTGCTGGTGCCCGGCGTTGACCAGGATGGCTGCGGCCAATGGCGCGAGCAGCGCCAGCGCCAGCCAGCGAACGCCCCGCTCGCGCAGCGAGTCGCGCGTTTCGCGCGCATGGACGATGCACGACCCCGCACAGAGCAGGCCCAGAACGACCAGCGAAGCACCCAGCCATCCGCGAACTACGAAATAGAACAGGATGGCCACGCCGATGGAGGCGACCAGCACGCGGTCGCGCGGCAGGCCGGTTCCGGGCCGGGTGTCGAAGCCGGACGGATCGACAGGCAGCGGGCTGGAAGACATCGAAGCCAGTCTACCCCCCACTCATCCGTGCCTGGCTCAGCGGCAGAGCGGCTTGCAGCCCGGTGTGGCGCAGCGCCTCGAGCGGCGTCCCGGCGTCGAGCGCGGCCCGGATGGCGTTGAAGAATCCGGCCTTGACCCGGGTGTTGTCGTTGTAGCTGACGCCGCCGACATGGATCCAGCGGCCGTCGACCAGTTCGACCGGCCGCGGCGATTCGTCGGCCGAGGGCTGCACCTCGACCAGCTCGCGGCGGGCGAAGCGCAGCGTTGTCCGGTCGAGCTGCGAATACAGCGGGTTCCAGTTGCGCCCGCCGGTATCCAGGCCGCGCGAGAAGTCGTACAGGAAATTGAGCGGCCGCTGGCGCACCGCATCGAGCCGGTACAGGCAGTAGCCGGCCCAGAGCGACCAGCAACCGAAGCTGCCTTCGTTGGACAGCCCGAACACCGGCTGCGGGCCGAGCCGCTCGGCGAAGTCGACCGGTGCCACCGGGATCAGGTCATGGTCGAGAAAGGCGAACAAGCCCGGAACCAGGCCGAGCACGATGTGCTGGAACACCCAGGACATGGCCATCCCATGGGACCGGTTGGCGTGCCGGGTGCGATAGGGCGGCAGGCCGAAATAGGGCGCGCCGTGGCGGGCGCAGACAGCCGCCACCTCGTCGCGCGTGGGCTGCCGGCGCGAATTGTCGGCCACCAGCACGGTGACGCCCGGCAGGTGCCTGGCCGCCGCGGCCAGCAGCCAGTCGAGGGTCCAGGTCTGTTCGAAGGCGATGACCAGGGCCACCGGCCGGCCGGCCAGGCGCCGATGGGCGGCCAGGAAGGTGTCGAGTTCGGGCGGCCGCACGCGCAGGTAGCGGGCCAGCAGGGCGTCATTGCGCAACTGCTTCAGGCCTTGCCGGAGCGGCTCGAGCCGCAGCCATTCGGAGCTGCTGAACTGGTGGGCGTGGCGCATCGTGCGGCGGTGTTGCTTCAGGCGATCGGGAGGACGCGGGCGGCTTCGGCCAGCACGCGCGCAGGGATGATTGCGGGCAGGCAGTCGGCCCGGCTGTCGCGGTGGTCCTCGCAACCGGCGCGCCCGCAAGGCACGCAGGGCAGGTCGCTCTGCAGCAGCGTGACATTGCCCACTTCCTGGCGGCCCGCCGACCGGGTCCAGGCGACCGGCTGCGCCGATCGGGCCGGCCACGGCGCCCAGCGCATCGGGTTGCTGGGCCCGAAGACGGCCACGACCGGCACGCCCGAGGCGGCCGCCAGATGGGATACCGAGGTGTCGGGACCGACATAGAGGGCGGCGCGCTGCAGCAAGGTGACGATCTGCCGGAAGCCGAGCCGGCCCGAGGTGTCGAGGAGCGCCGGCGCCGAGCCCAGCGCGCGCAGCGGCGCGATGCAGTCCTGGTCGCGCGGGCTGTTGCTGCCGGTCAGGACCACCTGGCGGCCCTGCGCCAGCAGGGTGCGGACGACCTCGGCGTAGTGCGCAGTGGGCCACTGCTTGTACGCCCACATCGACGGTGCATGGACGACCACCGCGCCTGGGAGTACCGCGGTGTTGAGGTCGGGCGGCAGCGGCTCGGATTGGGGCACGGTCACGGGCGGCACGGTGTCCGCGGCGCCCAGCCAGGGCGCGAGCAGGGCGTGCTTCTCGGCCACCGTGTGCACGGTGCCGCGGTCACCGGCGGCGAGGATGGCGTGGTGCAGCAGGAACTGCTTCCAGCGCGTGCTGCTTTCCCGCGGCGGCACGATGCCGCTGCGGCGCCGGCCGGCAATCCAGCCGAGCGCGTGGGCGCGGTCGCCGCCATCCGTGATCAGGGCGAGGTCATAGCGGCGCCAGAGTCGCCGGATGGCGCTGAGCGCACCGCGCCAGCCCAGCCGGGCCGGCAATTCGATGGTGCCGTCGACATCGGCGTTGCCGGCCAGCATGCCCAGCGTGCCGGTGAACCCCAGCACCTCGATGCGGGCCCGGGGCCAGCGGGTCCGGGCGGCGCGGACCAGCGGCGTCGTGAGCAGCACGTCGCCGATCTGCCGGGTGGCCACCACGAGGATGGCGTCGAAGGTCGCCGCGCGGTCCATCAGGTGCCGAACTGGAGCGCGTGCAGGCGGGTGTAGATGCCGCCCAGCGCGAGCAGTTGCTGGTGCGTGCCGCTCTCGACGAGGCGGCCTTCGTCGAGCACCGCGACGCGGTCAGCATGCTCGATGGTCGAGAGCCGGTGGGCGATGATGAGCGTGGTGCGGCCGGCCATCAGGTCCTGCAGGGCGTCCTGCACCAGCCGCTCGGATTCGGTGTCGAGCGCGGAGGTCGCCTCGTCCAGGATCAGGATCGGGGCATCCTTGTAGAGGGCGCGCGCGATGGCCAGCCGCTGGCGCTGGCCGCCGGACAGGTTGGCGGCGTTGTGCCCGATGACGGTGTCGATGCCTTGCGGCAGCTGGTCGACCAGGTTGCCCAGGCGCGCCGCCTCCAGCGTGCGGCGCACGCGCTCGCGATCGAGCGGGCTGCCCAGGGCGACGTTGGCGGCCAGCGTGTCGTTGAACATCACCACGTCCTGGCTGACGATGGCAAATTGCCGGCGCAGGGCCTGCAGGTCCCAGTCCTGCACGCGATGGCCGTCCAGCAGCACTTCACCGCTGGTGGCATCGACGAAGCGGGGCAGCAGGTTGGCCAGCGTCGTCTTGCCGGAGCCGGACGGGCCCACCAGCGCCACCACCTCGCCCGGCCGGACCTCGATGGACAGCGCGTCGAGCGCGGGCCGGCCCGTCTCGGGATACCGGACGGTGACCTCGCGCACCTCCACCCGGCCGGACGCGCGCGCCACCGCATGCGTGCCGCTGCTCTCGGCCGGCTCGCGCTCCAGCAGCTCGCGCACGCGGTGCACGGCGGCCAGGCCGCGCGTGATCGGGTTGGCCGCTTCGGACAGCCGCTTGATGGGGGCGATGAGCATCAGCATCGCGGTGATGAAGGAGGCGAACGTGCCCACCGTGATGCCGTCGCGGCTTTGCCAGAGCGCCACGCAGATCACCAGCGACAGCGCCGAGGCGGCCAGCATGTGGGTGAGCGGCGTGATGGCGGCGGACGCAGCGGCAGCCTTGAGCGCCAGCCGCCGCAGCGAGCCGCTCAGGTGGGCGAAGCGCCCGGCTTGCGCGGCCTGGGCCTGGTGGATGCGCACGACGCGGGCGGCCAGCACGTTCTCCTCGACGACATAGGCCAGGTCGTTGGTGGCGGTCTGGGTGCTGCGGGCGATGCGGTACAGGCGGCGCGACAGCGTGCGCATCACCCAGCCGCCGGCACCACCAGGAACACGACCAGCGTGAGCTGCCAGTTCAGGTACAGCAGGTAGGCCAGCAGGGCCACCAGGCTGAGGCTGTCCTTGAGCAGCCCCATGACCGAGTTCACCAGCTGCGTGAGGCCGTTCTGCACCTCGTACACCACGGTGTTCGAGAGCGAGGTGGCGTTCTCGCGCCGGAACAGCGCCAGGTGGACGTCGAGCAGGCGCCCGAACATCGCCCGCCGCAGCGCCAGCAAGCCGTCCTGGGTGATGCGCGCCAGCGCCAGGTCGGCCAGGAAGCCGGCCACGCCGCGCAATGCGAACACCAGCAGCAACACCGCCGGCACGATCCACAGCGGCAGCCGGCCCTCGCCCGTGAAGCCGCGATCGAGCAGCGGCTTGAGCATGGCCGGCACGGCGGGCTCGAGCGCGGAACTCACGAGCGTGCACAGCGCCGCCACCAGCCAGTAGCGGCGCGAGCCCCGGAAGAAGGGGGCCAGCCAGCGGAAGGCGGCGAAGTCGATGCCGGTCACGCAGCCCCGACCGCCCGGTGGAGCTTGCGCTCCCATTGCCAGGCGTGGGCGATGATGGTGTCCAGGTCCTCGTACTGCGGCTTCCAGCCCAGCTCGGCCCTCGCCCTCGCCGCATCCGCCACCAGCACCGGCGGATCGCCCGCACGCGGCGGGTCGTCACGCAGGGGGATCGGATGCCCCGTCACTTTCCTGGCCACCTCGATCACCTCGTTGACCGAATGGCCCCTGCCATTTCCGAGGTTGTAAACGGTGGTCTGTGCGCCTGCCTCCAGCGCCCGCAGCGCCGCCAGGTGCGCCGCGCACAGGTCCTGCACATGGATGTAGTCGCGCAGGCACGACCCGTCGGGCGTGGCGTGCGTGGAGCCGTAGCGGGAGATGAACTCGCGCCGGCCCGAGGCAACCTGCAGCACCAGCGGGATGAGATGGGTCTCGGGCTCGTGGCGCTCGCCGATCGACGCATCGGGATGCGCGCCGGCGGCATTGAAGTAGCGCAGCGAGATGGAGCGCAGGCCGTGTGCCTGGCTGTAGTCCTGCAGCGCGTATTCGACGGCCAGCTTGCTGTGGCCGTAGGGATTGATCGGCCGGGTGGGATGGTCTTCCGGGATCGGCACCTCGATCGGGTCGCCGTAGGTGGCCGCGGTGGACGAGAAGATGAACTGCCTGACGCCGTGCTCGAGCATCGTGTCCAGCAGGTTCAGGGTCTGCACCAGGTTGTTGCGCCAGTACTTGCCCGGCTTGCTCATCGACTCGCCGACCAGGCTGGAAGCAGCGAAATGCATCACGCAGCGGGGCTGGTACTCGCGCAGCACGGTGCCCATGAACTCCGTGTCGCCGATGTCGCCGACCTTCAGGATCTCGCTGCCGGCGGCCTCGCTGTGGCCGGTGGCGAGGTTGTCGACGACGACGGGCCGCCAGCCGTTGTCCCGGAGCATCCGCACCATGTGCGACCCGATGTAGCCCGCGCCTCCCGCGACCACGACAGTGGGTGTTTGGTCCATGGATGAGGGTGCAATAATGGTTCGTTGATCCAGTTCGATTATGCCCGCGTGCCTTTGCGCCGACGGCCCGCTGTGAGCGCATGAAACGCCTCTCCGTCATCCTCATCACCCACAACGAAGCGCACAACATCGAGGGTTGCCTGGAGAGCGTCTCATTCGCCGACGAAGTGGTGGTGGTCGACTCCGGCAGCACCGACGGAACCGTCGCGCTTGCGCAGGCCCGCGGGGCCCGCGTCGTGTGCACCGGCGACTGGCCCGGATTCGGGCCGCAGAAGAACCGCGCGCTCGATTACGCGGTGGGCGACTGGGTGCTGTCCATCGATGCCGATGAACGCGTCACGCCGGAATTGCGCGCCTCCATCCTCGAAGTGCTCGCGCAACCGACGTTCGACGCCTGGGCGCTGAACCGCCGCTCGAGTTTCTGCGGCCAGTACATGGCCCATTCGGGCTGGTCGCCCGACTGGGTGGTGCGCCTGGTGCGGCGCGGCACAGCGCGCTTTTCGGCCTCGCTGGTGCACGAGAGGCTGGAGCCGTCCGGGCCGGTCGGGCGGCTGCGGGGGCGCCTGCTGCACGAAAGCATGCGCGACTTCGAATCGGTGATCGACAAGCTCGACCGTTACTCCACCGCGGGCGCGCAGGCCCTGATGGCGCGCGGCGTGAGGGGCTCGATGGGCAAGTCGCTCGGACATGGCCTGTGGGCCTTCATCCGCACCTACTTCGTCCGGCTCGGGTTCCTGGACGGGCGCCTCGGGTTGGCACTTGCCATCTCCAACGCCGAAGGCACCTACTATCGCTACCTCAAGCTCTGGCTGATGCAGCGCCCGGGCGGCAACGATGCCGGGCGCCGCTGAACCAAACCACCATCACGCGACTCCAAGCATGTCCATGACCCTTGCTCATCCTTGGCGACGCCGTCGCATCCTCGCGCTCCTGGGCGCCGCCGCGGCCACGCCGGCCGCCCGGGCCCAGTTCCGGGTCGAGGTCACCGGCGTCGGCCTCACGCAATTGCCCATCGCCATTGCGCCGTTCCGCGGCGAGGCCGATGCGCCGCAGAAGATCTCCGCCATCGTGCATGCCGACCTCGAACGCAGCGGCCTGTTCCGTGTCGTGCCGCAGCGCGCGACCCAGATGGACGAGACCTCGCGTCCCGACCTGGGCGCGCTGCGCGTCGCGGGCGCCGACTCGCTGGCCGTGGGCAGCATCGCGCGCCTGGCTGACGGCCGCTGGGACGTGCGCTTCCGGCTGTGGGACGTGGTGCGCGGCCAGGACCTGGGCGGCGAGAGCTACGCCATGGCCGTGGGCGACCTGCGGCTGGCGGCACACCGCATCGCCGACTTCATCTACGAGAAGCTCACCGGCGAACGCGGCATCTTCTCCACCCGCATCGCGTACATCACGCAGAACGGCACCCGCTTCAACCTGTGGGTGGCCGACGCCGACGGCGAGAACGCGCAGTCGGCGCTGGCCAGCGGCGAACCCATCATCTCTCCCGCCTGGTCGGCCAACGGCGCGCAACTCGCCTACGTGTCGTTCGAGTCGCGCAAGCCGGTGGTCTATGTGCACGAGGTGGCCACCGGGCGGCGCCGTCTGCTGGCCAACTTCAAGGGCTCGAACAGCGCCCCGGCCTGGGCGCCCGACGGCCGCACGCTGGCGGTCACCCTGAGCCGCGAAGGCGGCTCGCAGCTGTACACCATCGACGCCGCCGGCGGCGAGCCCCGCCGCCTGCTGCAGTCGAGCTCGATCGACACCGAGCCGGTGTTCGCGCCCGATGGCCGCAGCATCTACTTCGTCAGCGATCGCGGCGGGGCGCCGCAGATCTACCGGGTGGCGGCCACCGGCGGCTCGCCCGAGCGCGTCACGTTCACCGGCAGCTACAACATCTCGCCCGCCATCAGCCGCGACGGGCGCTGGCTCGCGTACATTTCGCGCGTCTCGGGCGTCTTCAAGCTGCACGTGATGGAGCTGCCGTCCGGTACGGCCACTGCCATCACCGACACCACCGCCGACGAGAGTCCGAGCTTCGCGCCCAACGGCCGGCTCATCGTGTATGCCACGCGCCAGAATGGACGCGAGGCGCTCATGACGACGACGCTCGACGGCAAGATCAAGGCCAGGCTGGCCGGGCAGGGCGGCGACATCCGCGAGCCCGACTGGGGCCCCTTCCAACGCTAATCAACAAGAGAGGAATCTCGATGTCCCGACGCATCCTGAGCGGCGTGTTGCTGGCCGCTCTGCTGGCCGGCTGCGCATCCGGCGTCAAGCTGAATGACGTGCCGGTCGAAGACCGCACCGGCAAGGCCGTCACGCCTGGCGCCTCCGGTGGCGCCACGCCCGGCGCCGCTGCGCAAAGCCAGGTGGCCCCGGTGGTCACCGACCCCACCCGCGGTCCCAATGCGGGGCCGGCCAACGTGGCGCGCCTGCTGTATTTCGACTACGACAGCTACGAGATCAAGCCCGAGGCGCAGGCCCTCATCGACGCCCATGCGCGCTTCCTGAAGGCCAATCCGCAGCGTCGGGTGGCCCTCGAGGGGCACACCGACGAGCGCGGCGGCCGCGAGTACAACCTGGCGCTCGGCCAGCGCAGGGCCGAGGCCGTGCGGCGCGCGCTGGCCCTGCTCGGGGTGGCGGACAACCAGATGGAGGCGGTGAGCTTCGGCAAGGAGAAGCCCGCCGTCGTCGGCGCGGACGAGGCCGCCTGGGCCCAGAACCGCCGGGTCGAGATCGCCTACCGATGAGGGCCGCGCATCCGCTTGCCGCCCTGGTGATGGGCGTGGCGCTGCTGGCGCCGCTGGCCGGGCACGCCGCGCTGTTCGAGGACGACGAGGCGCGCCGCGCCATCCTCGACCTGCGGCAGGCGCAAAAGCAGCAGTCGGACCGCCAGGCCGAGGAGGCTCGCCGCGCGGCGGCCGACAACGAGCAGCTGCGCCGCAGCATGCTCGACCTGCAGAACCAGATCGAGTCGCTGCGTGGCGAGCTGGCCCGCCTGCGCGGCCAGGACGAACAGCTGACGCGCGACGTCACCGAGCTGCAGCGCCGCCAGAAGGATCTCGCGCAGGGCGTCGAGGACCGCTTGCGCAAGGTGGAGCCGACCAAGGTCAACGTCGACGGCCGCGAATTCCAGGCCGATCCCGGCGAGCAGCGCGACTTCGAGGCGGCGCTGGCCGTGTTCCGCAAGGGCGACTTCCCGGGCGCGCAGGCCGCGTTCGGCGAGTTCCTGCGCCGCTGGCCGCAAAGCGGCTACCGGCCTTCGGCCCTGTTCTGGCTGGGCAACGCGCAGTACGCCAACCGGGATTACCGCGGCGCGCTGGCCAACTTCCGGCAGCTGCTGCAACAGGCGCCCGAGCATGCGCGCGCGCCCGAGGCCGTGCTGTCCATCGCCAACTGCCAGATCGAGCTGAAGGACAACGCGGGCGCGCGCAAGACCCTCGACGACCTGGTCAAGGCCTATCCGCAATCCGAGGCGGCCAGTGCCGCCCGCGAGCGGCTCGCGCGGCTGCGGTGATGCTGGCCGACGCGCTCGCGCCCGACCTGGCACGGCGTTTCGGCGGCCTCGAGCGCCTGTACGGCGTCGCGGGCGCCGCGGCCATCCGCCAGGCCAGCGTGGCGGTCGTGGGCATCGGCGGTGTCGGTTCCTGGGCCGCCGAGGCGCTGGCGCGCAGCGGCATCGGCGCGCTGGTCCTGGTCGACCTCGACCACGTGGCCGAATCCAACATCAACCGCCAGGTGCACGCACTCGAAAGCACCGTGGGGCAGGCCAAGGTCGAGGCCATGCGCGAACGCATCGCGCACATCCATCCTGGCTGCGAAGTGCACGGGGTCGAGGAATTTGCCGAGCCGTCCAACTGGCCGGCGCTGCTGCCGAGGCGTGTCGACGTCGTCATCGATGCCTGCGACGAGGTCAAGGCCAAGGTGGCGCTGGCGGCCTGGGCGCTGGCCAGCCGCACGCTGTTCATCACGGCCGGCGCGGCTGGCGGCAAGCGGCTGGCCCACAAGGTCGACATCGACGACCTGGCGCTCACCACCCACGACCCCTTGCTGGCCCAGGTGCGCTACCGGCTGCGCAAGGACCACGGCGCCCCGCGCGAAGGCAAGCGCATCGGCGTGCCGTGCGTGTTCAGCCGCGAGGCGGTCGCGCCGCCCGACCCGTCGTGCGCCATCGACGACGCCGACGGATCGCTCAATTGCCATGGCTACGGCTCGGTGGTCGCCGTTACCGCCACCTTCGGCCAGTGCGCGGCAGGCTGGGTGCTCGACCAGCTGGTGCGCCGGAACCCATCCGCCACGAAGCTATAATCGCGGGCTTTGCTGCAAGCCCCGTGTGAGCAGCAGGAGAGTGTGGGACGTTAGCTCAGTTGGTAGAGCAGCGGACTTTTAATCCGTTGGTCACAAGTTCGAATCTTGTACGTCCTACCACCAACACGGCGTCAGCCGATGAAGCCCGCTACCGGCAAGGTGGCGGGCTTTTTCAATGGTGTTGGTCACGCAGTCAGTTGCGTCTGCGCGTCACCACACCGGACCGCTTTCCATCTCCAGATGTTTCTGCGATAAACCCACTCCCAAAACAGGAGGGGATAGCAGTGAAAAAAGGTCTTGCGCTGGCGGCGGTCTGCGCCGCGGTTCTCGTTTCGGCATGCGGAGGCGGTGGTGGTGGTGGCGGTGATGGTGGCCGGGCACTGGACTCTCCCACGGCCGGCAGCACCGCCGGCTTCTGGACGGCACCACGTCCACCGGCCTGGAGTTGACGTCCGTGGTGTTCGCGGACGGCACCGCATGGGCGGCCTATGCCGGTGCGGGGACGCTCGGCTTCGTGCAGGGCGCGATCAACGGGGCGGCCAAGGACTTCAATTTCAGCACCGGCACCATCACCGACGTGACGCTCGCGGCCACGGCGACCACCAGGAGCCGCATCAGCGGCACCATCAGCACGCCCGGCGCCGCGGCCGTGACCTTCAGCGGCACCTACGACGCGGACTTCGAGCAAGCGCCCAGCCTGACCGCCGCCGCCGGGACATACACGGGGGTGGGACCCAGTGCCGGCACCACGGTTACCCTGGCTGCCAGCGGGGCCGTCACCGGGGCCACCGGCGGATGCACGTTCACCGGCACGGCGACCCCGCGCGCCGACTCGAACATCTTCGCCGTGACGCTCACCTTCGGCGCGGCACCCTGCGCGCTGCCGGGTGTCTCGGTGACGGGCATCGCCAACTACGACCCGACCGAGAAGGGGCTGCTGGCGGCGGCCGTCAACTCGACGCGAACGGCCGGCACCATTTTCCTGGGCACGAAGCCCTGATCGTCAGCGGAACGGCTGTCCCGCCGCCCACGCCACCAGTGAGCAGCGCGTGCCCCGCGTGACGGGGCGCACGCGGTGGCCCATGAACGACGGGAAGAACGTCGCCGAGCCGAGCATCCGGCTCTGCTCCATCGGGTGCAGGCCGACGAACTCCAGTTCGCCGCCTTCGTAGTCGTCCGGCTGCGACAGCTGCAGCGTCATGGACAGCTTGCGCAGGCTGGTCTGCTCGCGGCCGATGTCCATGTGCCACTCGAAGTGCTCGCCGGGGCCGTACTCCGTGAACTGCAAGGCATCGACCAGGCCGACGATGTCGAAGCCGTAGTGCCGGTTCATCTCGGTGAACAGCACGCCGAGCTTGTGGTACAGCCACTGGTTCTGCGGTTCGGGCTCGATCCAGGTGATGTGGCTGAGCCGATAGCTGTCGGCGCCCAGTTCCACCCGGCCGTCCAGCCGGGGCAGGGCGCGGCCGGCGGCGACCACGGCGGCACATTCCTCGGCTGTCAGGACATTCGGCTGCCACTGGACGGCAGAGATGGTGCTGTTCTGGCTGGCGACCGTGGTCTGGCCGAACGGTCCCTGGCCCGGGCGCCAGTTCAGCGCGCCGACCCCCTCCGCTTGCTGGCGGACCCCGGACGGGAACCGGTACTGCAGGGCGACGGCATCGTTGCCGGCGAGGGACACGGGAGGGGAGCTCGACATGTTCGGGTCGCAACTGTTTCGGATGGGCTGAAGTGTCGCAGCAATCGTGGCATCGGTAACGAGGGCGCGCGACTGCTGGTGGCACCGGCCCGCCGGCCGGCCGTGCCGCCGGGCCCAGCTGACGCGGCCCGGCGCGCTGATGCCGGTGTTGCGCAGGCACGTCGGCGTGTTTCCGAAGCTGAGCCGTTGTTACGCTGAGGCACACCGCCGGCCGGGTCCATGGGTACGATTCCCATTCGCCCTCCACCGACCATGCTCCAAGCCGCCTCCCGCTTCCGTCTTTCCCAGTCCGGTGCCACGCCGGGACGCTCGCCGCGCACCGAACAGGCAATCCAGGTCGTGCTGCGGCTGCTGCGCGAGCAACTGGGCATGGATGTGGTCCACGTGGGCCACTACAGCGAAGGCGACCGGCGCTTTCGCGTCGTCGAAGCGCTGCAGCACGGCCCGGCGGCGGCGTTGGCCACCGCGTCCGACCGGCGCACCGCCGCCGGCGGGACACTGATCGAGACACCCATCCAGCTGCCGGACGGCCGCATCCACGGCATGCTGTGCTGCTGGTGCCCCGGCGACGACCCCGGCCAGGCGGAGCGCCACCTTCGCCTGCTGCGGCACGGTGCCCGGCTGGCGGCGCGCCTGCTGCACAACGAGCAGGTGCTGCGCGAGCTAGACCGGCAGGCGCGCAGCCACTGACGCCTGCGGCGGCGGCAGCGCCAGCCGCGCGTCCTGCACGACCCGCACGCAATCCTTGATGTGCTCCTCGCCGAGGTAGCGCAAAGCGGCGTAGCCCATCACCGCGGCCACCGCCTGGCCGGCCATCGGCACGTAGCGGGCGGCCTGCTTGGCGCTCATCCGCAGGCCGATCGTCCTGGCCAGCCGCAGCACCAGGTCCCGCGTGACCAGCCGGCCGATGACCATCGAGCCGACCACGGACACGGCCTTCTGCACCTTCTGGCGCTCATGGGCCGGCAAGCGCTCCAGCTGGTCCGGCGTGAGGCCGAAGCGGGCGTTGATCTCTGGCAGCAGATTGGCCAGCAGTGCGGCGTCGACCGCGAAGTCGACGCCGGGCAAGGGCACCGCGCTGGCGGCCGCGCCGACCAGGGCGCGCTGGTTCAGCAGGCGCCGGCAGACCTGCACCCGTTCCATCAGGGCGGGATCACCGGCAGCCAGTTGGAGCGCGCTGGGCATGTCCGATGCTCGCGCCCCGCAGGCGACTGCGCAAGGCTGGACTTCCCGGCCCGCCGCACCGCGTCAGCGGCCGCCGGACTCGATCGCTTCGATCTCGCCCGACAGCGCCAGCCAGCGCTCCTCGTCCGCTTCCAGGGCCGTCAAGGCCTGCTTGAGCCGTCGGCCCGCGTCGGCGATCTCGCCGGCCGGCAGCGGCGCGGCCAGTTGCGACTCCAGCGCCTGCTTCTCGGCCTGGCGTTGCGCCATGCGGGCTTCGATGTCCGCCAGTTCCTTCTTCAGCGGCCGCGTGCGTGCCGTCAGTTGCTGGCGCGCGGCGGCATCGAGGCGCCTCTGCTCCTGAGGCGGCGAAGCGGGCGCGGGCGCGGCTGTGGGTGCCGGAGCGGCGCTCGCGTTCGCACTGGCCCGAGCTGCGTCGCGCACCCGCTTGGCTTCGTCCAGCAGGTAGCGCTGGTAGTCGTCCAGGTCGCCGTCGAACGGTCCGATGGCGCCGCGGCCCACCAGCCAGAACTCGTCGCACACCGCGCGCAGCAGCGCCCGGTCGTGGCTGACCAGCAGCACGGTGCCCTCGAATTCGTTCAGGGCCACCGACAGCGCCTCGCGCGTGGCGAGGTCCAGGTGGTTGGTCGGCTCGTCCAGCAGCAGCAGGTTGGGGCGCTGCCAGACGATCATGGCCAGCACCAGGCGTGCCTTCTCGCCGCCGCTCATGGTGCCGACCGCCTGCGCGGCCATGTCGCCCGAGAAGTTGAAGCTGCCCAGGAAATTGCGCAGCTCCTGCTCGCGGCCGGACGGGCCGACGTCGCGCGCCAGCCGGATCATGTGTTCCAGCGCGTTGCTATCGGGCGACAGCACGTCGAGTTCCTGTTGCGCGAAGTAACCGATGTGCAGGCCCTTGCCTTCGGTGATGGTGCCTTCCAGCGCCGCGATCTCGCGCGCGATCGTTTTCACCAGCGTCGACTTGCCCTGGCCGTTGGCGCCCAGGATGCCGATGCGCTGGCCGGCCAGCACCGACTTGCTGACCCCGCGCAGCACCACCTTGTCCGGGTAGCCCAGCACGGCGTCGCTGATGGCCAGCATCGGGTTGGGCAGGTTGGCCGGTTCCTTGAACTCGAAGTTGAAATCGGCCTCGGCCAGCACCGGCGCGATCTTCTCCATCCGCTCCAGCGCCTTGACCCGGCTCTGGGCCTGCTTGGCCTTGCTGGCCTTGGCCTTGAAGCGGTCGATGAACTTCTGCAGGTGGGCGATCTTTTCCTGCTGCTTGGAGAACGACGTCTGCTGCAGCTCGAGCTGCTGGGCGCGCATGGTCTCGAACGCGCTGTAGTTGCCGCCGTAGCGGGTGAGCTTCTGGTTCTCGATGTGCAGCGTGACGTTGGTCACCGCATCCAGGAATTCGCGGTCATGGCTGATCACGACCATGGTGCCGGCGTAGCGCTGCAGCCAGGCCTCCAGCCACACCAGGGCATCCAGGTCCAGGTGGTTGGTCGGCTCGTCCAGCAGCAGCAGGTCCGACGGACACATCAGCGCGCGCGCCAGCTGCAGGCGCATGCGCCAGCCGCCCGAGAAACTGTTCACCGGCTTGTCCAGCTCATTGACCTGGAAGCCCAGGCCGAGGATCAGGGCCTGCGCGCGCGGCACGGCGTCGTGCTCGCCGGCGTCGGCCAGGTCGGAATAGGCGTGCGCGATCGCCATGCCGTCCTCCGACTCCTCGGCGGCGGTGAGTGCCGCGCGCACCTCCATCAGGCGCGAGTCTCCGGCCAGCACGAAGGCGGTGGCGCCCTCGTCGGTCTCGGGCATGTGCTGCGCGACCTGCGACATGCGCCACTGGGCCGGCATCGAGAACTCACCGGCGTCCTCGTGCAGGCTGCCGTCCAGCAGGGCGAACAGGGTGGACTTGCCGGCACCGTTGCGGCCGACCAGGCCGACCTTCTCGCCCGGATTGAGCGTGACCGAGACGTTGTCGAGCAGCACCTTGGCGCCGCGGCGCAGGGTGAGATTGCGAAGCGAGATCATGGAATGGCGAGGGCTTCGCGGGTAAGGAGCAGGACCTGGTCGGCGCCGGCGCTGGTGTCCAGCCACACGGCTTCCAGGCGCGGGAACGCGGTTTCGAAGTGGGCGCGCTCGTTGCCGATTTCCAGCACGAGCACGCCGTCCGGTGACAGGCGGGAAGGAAGGTCGGCGAGCAGCCGGCGGATGAAATCCATGCCGTCGGTGCCGCCGTCCAGCGCCAGGGCTGGTTCGGCCCGGTACTCGGCCGGCAAGGCCGCCATGCTGGCGCTGTTGACGTAGGGCGGGTTGCACAGCACCAGGTCGTAGGGACCGGGCAGGGCGGACAGGCCATCGGAGGTGACGAGGCGGATCCGATCGCCGAGCTGGTGGCGGGCCACGTTCTTCGTTGCCACCGCCAGCGCATCGGTCGAGATGTCGGCCGCATCGACAGTGACATCGGGATAGGCCATCGCCGCCAGCACGGCCAGGCTGCCATTGCCGGTGCACAGGTCCAGCACCCGCTGCGTCCGTTCCGACAGCCAGGGATCGATGCCGCCGTCGGCCAGCAGTTCGGCGATGAAACTGCGCGGCACGATGGCGCGCTCGTCGACGTGGAACGGCACGCCCTGCAGCCAGGCCTCGCCGGTCAGGTAGGCGGCGGGCTTGCGGGTGACGATGCGTTCCTCCACGAGCGCAGCGACTGCGGCGGCCTGCACCGTGTCGACGGCGTCGTCGGCGTGCTCCTCAAGTTCATCCAGCGGCACCCCGAGCTTCCACAGGACTAGCCACGCCGCTTCGTCGAAGGCATTGGTCGTCCCATGGCCGAACGCGACGCCAGCCTCGGTGAGGCGGGCGGCAGAACGTTCGATGAGGTCGTGGAGGGTCATGGGAAGGAAATCGTCATGCCGGGCTCGACCCGGCATCCATCTCCGTAGCCAAGCCGAATCCCGATCGTCGCGCAGGAGCTGGATTGCGGTTCAAGCCCGCAATGACGCCCCATGGAGCAACTCCAGCGTGCGCCGGTAGATGTTCTTCAGCGGCTCGATGTCGGCCACGCGCACGTGTTCGTCGATCTTGTGGATGGTGGCGTTGACCGGGCCGAACTCCACCACCTGCGGACAGATGCGAGAGATGAAGCGGCCGTCGCTGGTGCCGCCGGTGGTGGACAGCTCCGTCTCGACGCCGGTCTCGGCCCGGATCGCCTGCCGCACCGCCTCGACCAGGTCGCCGGGTGTGGTGAGAAACGGCATGCCGCTCAGGTTCCACTCGACCGCATGGTCGAGGCCGTGGCTCGTGAGCACCTGCGCCACGGCGTCCTGCAGCCGCTCGGGTGTCCAGTCGGTCGAAAAGCGGAAGTTGAAGTCGATCACCACCGTGCCGGGCACGACGTTGGTGGCACCGGTACCGCCATGGATGTTGCTGACCTGGAAGCTGGTGGGCGGGAAGTACGCGTTGCCGCGGTCCCACTCGCGCGCCACCAGTTCCTGCAGCGCGGGCAGCACGAGGTGGATCGGGTTCTTCGTCAGCTGCGGATAGGCGATGTGGCCCTGCACACCACGCACCGTGAGCTTGCCGCTCAGGCTGCCGCGGCGGCCGTTCTTGACCATGTCGCCCAGCCGGTCGACCGAGCTGGGCTCGCCGACGATGCACCAGTCGAGCCGTTCGCCCCGTTGCTCCAGCACCTTGCAGACGACGGCGGTGCCATCCACCGACGGGCCTTCCTCGTCGCTGGTGATGAGCAGGGCGATGGAAAAAGCCGGGTCGGGCTGGGCCGCGAGAAATTCCTCGACGGCGACCGTGAAAGCAGCGATGGAGGTCTTCATGTCCGCCGCGCCGCGCCCGTAGAGCTTGCCGTCCCGGTGTGCCGGCACGAACGGGTCGCTGGTCCACTGCTCGAGCGGGCCGGTGGGCACGACGTCGGTGTGGCCGGCGAACACCAGCGTCGGCGCATCGGCGCGGGACGACGGCCGCTTGGCCCATAGATTGGTGACGCGGAACGAGTCCGGCCCACTCACGATGGATTCGCACACGAACCCCAACGGCGCCAGGCGCTCGCGCAGCGCGTCCTGGCACCCGCCATCTTCCGGCGTGACCGAACGGCGGGCGATCAACTGCTCGGTGAGGTAGAGAGTCTTCATGTCGCGTGCTATCGCCCCTTCCAGCCGCCACCATGGCACCGGCTTTGCCGGGCACTGGTGGCGCCCCCCTGACGGGGAGGCGGCCGAAGGCCGCGTCGGGGGGAGCCTTAATGTTTGACGTCGAGCGTGATTTCCGTAAACGACGGCTCGTCGGCCAGGTCTTCCTCGCTCGCGCCTTCCTCCGGCCGCGACGACGCGCCGGCGCCGGCGAAATCGTTCTGCAGCCGCCATTGCAGGTTGGTCGGCGAGTCGGCGTTGGCGATGCCTTCCTTCTTGTCGACCGTGCCGTCGATGATGTGCTTGGCGATGGCGGCCTCGAAGGTCTGCGAGCCCTCGGCCATGGACTTCTCCATCGCTTCCTTCACGCCCGAGAAATCGCCCTTCTCGATCAGCTCGGACACCAGCTTGGTGTTGAGCATCACCTCGACCGCCGGAGCGCGGCCGCCATGCACGGTGCGCAGCAGGCGCTGCGAGACGATGGCCTTGAGCGCCGCAGCCAGGTCGCCCAGCATGGTGGGACGCACCTCGACCGGGTAGAACGACAGGATGCGGTTGAGTGCCTGGTAGCTGTTGTTGGCGTGCATGGTGGCCAGGCACAGGTGGCCCGACTGCGCGTAGGCGATGGCGGCCGACATGGTTTCGCGGTCGCGGATCTCGCCCACCAGGATGACGTCGGGCGCTTGCCGCAGCGCGTTCTTCAATGCTGTCTGCATCGACTGCGTGTCGGTGCCGACCTCGCGCTGGTTGACCACCGACTTCTTGTTCTTGAACAGGAATTCGACCGGGTCCTCGATGGTGAGGATGTGGCCCGAGACCTTCTCGTTGCGGTAATCCATCATCGACGCCAGCGTCGTGCTCTTGCCGGCCCCGGTGGAGCCCACCATCAGCAGCAGGCCGCGCTTTTCCATGATCAGGTCGCCCAGGACCATGGGGACGTTCAGCGACTCCAGCGGCGGGATCTCGGTGGTGATGTAGCGGATGACGGCGGCGTAGGTGCCGCGCTGGCGCATGGCCGAAAAGCGGAAGTTGCCCACTCCCTCGATCGCGTGCGCCATGTTCAGCTCGCCGGTCTCCTCGAGTTCGGTGATGCGGCGCGCCGGCAGCACTTCCGACAGCAGCGCCTTGGGCGCGTCGGGCGGCAGCAGCTGGTTGTTGATCGGCACGCACTGCCCGTTGATCTTGATCAGCGCCGGCGCATGCGCCGACAGGTAGACGTCCGAGGCCCTTTCCAGCACATTGGGATCCTAAGCTTAGAATTCCACGTGGACAAGTTGTCGCG
>JADMIO011216381.1_pt1 | contig 20773 bp, 18 predicted proteins | sample 8958161 | NCBI WGS metagenome assembly JADMIO01 (sample SAMN16585339, study PRJNA669376) | soil metagenome | isolation source: Crop rotation soil | place: USA: Cullars Rotation, Alabama | collected 2011 | reverse complement strand
GCCGCGACTTCAAGTCACGTGAATTCCAAGCTTCGGATCCCACTGTGCTGGAAAGCCCATTCCTGGTGAAGCTCCTCGTTGACGGCGCACTCGAGCGCTTTCTCGTACACGAGGACGCCGCCGCGCTCGTGCTCGAGGGACTGGAGAAGGAGCTCGTTCATCTGTTGTTCGTTCATCGGAACCTCCGGCTTGTCTGGAACGTCAGGTTGCTCATGCGCGCAAGCGATGCGCGAAGCCGCGCAGCGATGCGCTGGAACGAACAGACTAGCTCCGTGTGGATGACGCTTGCACGACCGTGCGCGACGATATGGCCCGCATCCGGGCGGGCCTTCGCGCAGATTGCGCCCGCCTAGGGGAACAGGCGTGCCCGAGCTTCCGGACATCACCGTGTACTGCGAGGCGCTGCGGCGCCGCCTCGTGGGGGAGACCCTCGAAGGCGTGACGATCAAGGGACCGTCGCTGCTCAAGACCGTGGCGCCGCCGCCATCCGATTGCGTCGGAAAGCGCATCGTCGCGATCGAGCGCATCGGGAAGCGCATCGTGCTCGCTCACGAGGGAGAGATGTTCACGGTGCTGCACCTGATGATCGCGGGCCGATTGCACTGGAAGAAGCCCGGCGCGTCGCTTGCGGCGCGCAACATCCAGGCCGCCTGGAGCCTTGGCCGGGGGACCCTGGTGCTGACCGAGGCGTCGTCGAAAAAACGCGCCTCGCTGTGGATCGTGGCAGGCCGCGATGCGCTGGCGGCTCACGATCCCGGCGGCATCGACGTCCTCGGCGATGGCGAAGCTGCATTTCGCGAGCGGCTAGCGAGCGAGAACCATACGCTGAAGCGCGCGCTCACCGATCCGCGCCTGTTCAGCGGCATCGGCAACGCTTACTCGGACGAGATCCTGCACCGGGCGCGGCTCTCGCCTCTCGCGCTTTCGCAGCGCCTCGACGACGGTGAGATCCATGCGCTGTTCGAGGCGACGCGCGCCGTGCTCGGCGAATGGACCGAGCGGCTGCGTTCCCAGACCGGCGACGGCTTTCCCGAGCACGTGACGGCTTTCCGCCCGGAGATGGCCGTGCACGGCCGCTATGGAAAGCCCTGCCCGGACTGCGGCAGCCCCGTGCAGCGCATTGCCTACGCAGACAGCGAGACGAACTACTGCGCGCGCTGCCAGAACGAAGGCCGGCTGCTGTCCGATCGCAGCCTCGCCCGGCTGATGCACGACGACTGGCCGCGAACCCTGACCGAGCTGGAAGAGCGTCAGCGTCGCTAGCCCTGAGCGACAGCGTCGCTAGCCTTGGCCGCGCGCGCGATGTCAGATCGCGCCGTGCGTGCCGCTTCACGAGCCGGCCGGCGGGCGGAAGCCGCACCTGCATCTACCGGCGCATCCGAAGAGACCATCTCGTTCCCGCTGTCCAGGCTTCGCTCGGAGAGCCTCGGCGCGCTGGCGCTGCTGCTGCTCTACCTCGCGACGATGAGCGGACATCTGTCGAGCATGGATGGCATCTACATGGAGCGGCAGGCCCAGGCGCTGCTGTTCGATCATTCGGTCAAGTTCCGCACGCCACTCTGGACCTGGCGGCGCGAGCCCACGTGGAACAGCATCTACGGCATCGGCCTCTCGCTGACGTACCTGCCGGGCATGCTGATCGCGGCGCCTCTTCGCGCGCAGGTGCCGGTTTCGATCGAGCCGCCACGTGATCGCAACGGATTCTACCTGCGCGAGCTGTACGAGAATCCGCTCTACACTGTCGGCGCTTCATGGACGCATGCCGTCGTCGTCGCGCTTACCGCGTGGCTGGCGGCACGATCCGCGTTGCTGCTCGGGTGCTCGCAGCGCGCCGCGCTCTGGGGCATGGCCTTCTTCGGCATCGGGTCGCCGGCTTTCGTGTATGCGCGCGGGGATTTCGCGCAGCCGCTCGAAGCGTTGTGCTGGACTGCCGCGATCTGGTCCGCAATTGCATGGACTCGCAGCGAGGCGACGCAGAAGCTCGCGATCTGTTCGGCGTCCATCCTGTTCGCGATCCTCGCGCGCCCGATTGAAGGCATCCTGCTCGCCCCGGCCGCTGCTGCGCTGATGTTTGCAGCGGCGCCTCGGGAACAACCGCTTGTGCGGCGGCTGTTGCCCGTCGGCATGCTCGCGATTGCGGCGATTGCGGGTGTGGCCGGCACCTTGTTCGTCAACTTCGAGCGCTTCGGCAACCCGCTCGAGTTCGGTTACCCGGAAGGAAATTTCTGGGTCGTTCCCGGACTGGCTCGCTGGGCTGCCGTGACGATCAGTCCCGGTCGCGGAATCCTGCTCGAGTTTCCCGCCATCGTGCTCGCGCCGCTGGGCGTGGTTGCGCTGGCGCGCCGTGCGAGGGCCGCGCAGGCAGGCATCCTCGCGCTGCTCTGCTTCCTGCTGCTTCTCAATGTGGCGTCGTGGGCGGCCTGGTGGGGCGGGTGGTGCTGGGGGCTCAGGCTTTTCGCGCCGGCCGTGCCGCTGGTCTCGGTGCTCGCGGCGGCGGGAACCGAACGTTTGTCCGGAATCACGCGAAGGCTCGTTCCGGCCTTCGTCCTGCTTGCCGGATTTGCCTGGGCGCTGCCCGGCGTCGTGACCGACCTGCTGGGAGGCTACGCTTCCGGCATGGACAGCGAAGCGTTCACCTGGCAGCTGTCGTCGTATCCGCCTTACGGGGCGTGGCGCTTCCTGCGCAGGCTTTTTCCCGCCTCCCTCGTGGATGCGAACACGGTCGACATCCTCTGGTTCCGGCTCGCCCCGTCCACGGGCTACGGTTCGCTCGTGGTCGGAGCGCTGCTCCTCGTCATGGCCGTGGCGCTCGTCGTGCTGGCCCGCGGTCGCATCGGGAAGGACGAGGCTGGCGACGACATGCTCCCGCAGCCGGTCTCGATCGGGACCTCGGCCTGAGCGCCCGAGGCGGGTCTGGCCACGAGAAATGGGCGCAAGGGCCGCAATGCTGGACTATTGACCCTCCTGCCGGGCACAATACGGAAGACGCGGGCGCCGCCCGCATTCCCGGTCCCGATCTCCGCAACCGTTTCCCAAAGGACGAGCCATGGCAGTCAAACCCGTAGATCGCATCCGAACGATGATCAACGAGCTCGAGCGCGGCGCCCGCAACCTGGGTGACGACATTCGCAAGCGGGCCGGAAAAGTGGACGTGTCCTCCGACATCGAGGCGGCGCTGCGCCGGCTCATGAGCGGCCTCAGCGACATCGCCGCGCAGCTGGAGAAGGCAGCCGGAGAGCTCCGGCGCTACCTCGAGTCGAGCGCGAAGGGGCGCGCGAAAGCCGCCTCGCGCAAAGCGCCCGCGAGGCGCGCGAAAGCCAAGAAGAAAGCGAAGAAGGCCGTCAAGGCGATGGGGAAGAAAGCACCGGCGCGCAAGTCGCGTTGACGTCGGCCACTTGCGGGGACCGGGGGGTTCACACCGCAGTGTGCGTATGCGCAGGACGATTGTGAAGGCTCGGAAGCTCTCCTAGAGTGCCGCGCCTGTGGGGAACGTTCCGAGGAACGCAAAGAAGGAGACCAACGAAATGATCAGATCAGCATCGGCCTTCCGCGCACTCGCCGTCACGGCAGTCGTCGTGCTCGCGGGTTCCACGCTGGCGCGCGCAGCGGAGACCACCGTCACGACCACGGTCGAGACCAAGACCGAAACCAAGTTCATGCCCACCATCTACTTCGGCCCGGGCTTCGGCTGGGGACACACGGACGACGACGACAGCTTCGCCTGGTCGATCTGGTCGGCGATGCGCCTGTCCGAGTATGGCGCGATCCAGATCGAGTATTTCGACGCGGGCGGCAACGGCATCGAAGGCGGCTACTTCGGGCTCATGCCGATCCTGCCGGTTGCCCACGGCTTGACCGTGTTCGGGCAGGTAGGCCTGGCGGTCGCGGACGCAGGCGATGACGTGGCCGGCGGCGGCGGCCTGATGTACGTGCTGCCGATCGAATGGTTCGAAAAAAACCACGTCGACGTCACGGCGCGGCTCGACTACAAGTATCTGAACCTCGACGACGGCGTCCACATGCTGACCTTCGGTTTCATGATGGGCCTCCACAAGTAGACGGCGCTTCGGCGCAGCCGCGAAGAGGAACAAGGTAGCGGGGGGAGCACGGGCTCCCCCCGCTGCATTTGCGGCGTAATATCCGACCATGGCTTACCATCACGGAGACCTCAGGCGCGCGTTGCTGCAGGGAGCGACCGAGCTGCTCGCCGAGGGTGGCCCCGCAAACCTGACGATGCGCGCGGCGGCGCAGCGTGCCGGCGTTTCGTCGGCCGCCCCGTATCGCCACTTCGCCGACAAGCGTGCGATGCTCGCGGCCGTGGCCGAAGAAGGTTTCCTCGCGCTCGAGCGCGCATGCTCGGCTCCGCTCGAAGGCGGCCGTGAGGATCCTCTCGAAAGCTTCTGGCGCGGCGGCGTCGAGTACGTGCGCTTCGCGATCGAGCACCCCGCGCACTACCGCGTGATGTTCGGTCCGGAGATCCCCGACAAGAGCGCGTACGCCGACCTGCATCGCGCCGCGATGGCGTCCTACGATGCCCTGCGCAAACGGCTGCGCGCGTGTGCGGCGGCAGGATTCTTCGGTGAGGACGAGATCGAGATCCGCGCGATGCGGGCCTGGGCCCTCGTGCACGGCCTGTCGTCGCTCTACATCGACGGCCAGATCCGCGTGGGCGACGTGCCGGCGAAGCAGCAGTTCCTGGACCGGGTCGCGGCGCTGCTCCGCATCGAAGCGCGCGAGGTCGAAAAGGCCGCCTCCCGTCTTTCTCGCTCGGACGACCCGGCGGTATAATGAACACTTGATGTCACGCTTCGTGTGACACCGAGCGTTTCCGGAGGTCCGCCCGCGATGCCGCGACGTTCCCGTTTCTGCCTGTTCCTCGGCCTCATCCTTCCGCTCTGGCTGGCGGCACGGCCGGCCTGGGCCACGTCGCAGGCCGAGCTCGAGGACCGTACCGTCCGCGCGGGCCAGGTGTTCCGCGAGCTGCGCACGATGCCGGACCACGAGATCCCGGCCGATCTGATTGCCCGAAGCTACTGCGTTGCCGTCATTCCCAACGTCATCAAGGCCGCATGGGTTCTCGGCGGCTATTACGGAAGAGGCGTCCTGAGCTGCCGCGGCAAGACCGGCGAGTGGAGCCCTCCGGTGCACGTCCTCATGACCGGTGGCAGCCTCGGGCTGCAGGTCGGCGCCAGCTCCACGGACGTGGTGCTGTTCTTCATGACGACGAGGAGCGTGCACTCGATGCTTCTCAACAAGATCAAGCTGTCCGGAGAAGCTGCAGTGGCAGCGGGGCCCGTCGGTCGCGACACCCAGGCAGCGACCGACGCGAGGTTCACGGCGCAGATCTATTCCTACGCGCGCTCGCGCGGCCTGTTTGCCGGCGTGTCTTTCGCGGGCGGCTATCTCGGCGTGCAGACAGAAGACACGCGCGACTACTACGGCGCGTCGTACTCACCGGCCGCCATCCTGTTCGACCACAAGGTCACGAGCGTGCCGAAGTCCGCGTGGACCTTCCTGTCGGCGCTGCCGCATCCGAAAGGCGTCGTCGTTGGTGAAGCACCGCCCGCGGCGGCCAGCCCTGCAGCGAAGACTGCCGCCAAAGGCCCGGGACCTGCACCGGCCGCGAATCCCGTACCGATGGGTCCGCCGCCTGCGGCCGAGACCGTGCCTCAGGCGCCGCCTGCCAATTCCACCGTGCTGACACCCGCGCAGCCGCTGCCGCCTGCTGCTGCAACGCCCGAGCAGCGAAAGGCCGCGGCCCAGGCCGGCGCGAACGCTCCGGCAAACGTCGAAAGCGTCGCGCCCGCCGCGCCGCCGATCGCTCCGGGTCCCGTCACTGCTCCGATCGAGCAGCCACCGTCCTACGGGCCGGCGTCACACTGAGCAGGGTTCATGGCAGCCACTTGCAGTGGCTGCGCTCGGTGATTCCCGCGGGGACGAAGAGCGTGCGGTAAGCGTACAGCGAATCGAGATGCTCGCGGATCTCGACGATGAGCCCGCCGCGCACGCGAAACAGGAAGTGATACCAGTTCTCATAGCCGGCGCCGTCCGCCGCCGCCTTGCCACGGATCATCAGCTCGGCCGCGACGCGGTCGTCCTCCGCAGTCAGTGACTTGATCTCCACCGACAAACCGGCGTCCGGATCGTAGAGTCCGACCGATTCCGTGAAGAGCTTGAGCACCATCGCCTTGCCGCGGAACTCCACGCCGTCGGGAAGCGACGGCGGAACCCAGAATACGGCGCTGTCGTCGAGAAGCGCTGCAATCGTGTCCATGTCCCCGGCATTCACGGCGTCGAAGTAATGCTGGACGACGGATTTGTTCTCGGCAGCTCCCATGTTTCCTCCAGGCGTGGCGTCGATCGGAATTTCAGATCCGGCCCTGCTCGCGAAGGAAGGCGAGCGTTTGCTCGAGGCGCTCGTGGAACGAGCGCGGCTTCCATCCGAGCTCGCGCTTCGCTTTCTCGCCCGAAGGATTGGCGCCGTACTGCAGGAAGGTGAGCTGGCCTTTCGGAAGAAGCGGGGGTCTGCCGGTCCAGCCCGAGATCATCTCGCCGACCGAAGCCACCACGCTCGCGATGCCGATCGGCATCACCGGCGGCACCTTGCTCGCGCGGCCATCCCGCGCCGTCAGCTCGTGGACAGCCTTGGCGATCGCCGTCAGCGAGTGCGTCGACTCGCTGAGGATGTAGCGCGCGCCGACCGGCGCTTTTTCTTCGGCGAGAACGTGCCCGAGCGCGACGTCGTCGGAGTACACGACGGGAATCGCGCCGGGGAGCAGCATCGGGACCTTGCCGCGCACCAGATCCGCGATCAGATGATTGGTGCCGGGAGAGGTGAGGGGACCGGGTCCGTAGATTCCGGATGGATGCAGGAAGACGGCGGGCAATCCCTCGCTGACGGCGCTGGTCACGAGCGCGTCGGCCTTCTGCTTCGAGCGCTCGTAGGCCGTGGCTTTCGGCGCGGCATCCAGCTCGCTCTCGTCGAAGGGGCGGCCCGGAGCAGCAAAACGGAACACGTCGATCGTGCTGGCATACACGAAGCGTCGCATGCCGGCGGCCGTGGCAGCCGCGATCACGTTGCGCGTGCCGTCCACGTTGACGCGATCGAACTCGCTCTGGTCCTTGAGCCACTGCTCCGGCAGACCCGACGCATGATAGACGACGTCGCATCCTTCGGCTGCGCTGCGCACCGACTGTGCGTCGGTGACGTCGCCCTTCACGAACTCGCACGCGCCCGGCACTACCGCTGCGGCTCGTTTCGGATCGCGCACCAGCGCGCGCACGCGGCGACCGGTCGCAAGCAGCTGCCGGGCGATGGCGTTGCCCAGAAGACCCGTTGCCCCGGTCAGAAGGACTGCGTCGGCCATGACAATCTCCTTTTCGGAATGCCGGCGAGTCCTACCACATGAGTGGCTGGAAGCCAGGAAAAGGCTCTGGCTGGCGTGTTGCGCTCCGCTTAAGATGTCTGCGTGCGCCGGGCCGGGAGGCGAGGCGCGGGAGGGGGAAGAAATGAAAGCATCGTTCAGCCTCGCGGCGGCCGCATCGTGCGTCTTCGCGCTCGCAGTTGCCGCGGCACATGCGGATCCGGCAGCGGATCGCTGCGGCGGAGCCAAGCTCAAGGCGTCCGGCAAATACGCGCAGAGCGTGCTGTACTGCTACGCCGCCGCCACGCGCAACAACACGGCAGTCGAGACCGACTGCCTGAACAAGGCTTCAGACAAGCTCGCGTCCGCGTTCAACAAGGCGGAGGACTCGGGCGGCTGCGTCACCTCCGACGACGAAGGAACCGTCGGCGGCGCCATCGATAGCGACGTCGCGGACCTGACCGCGTCGTTCACCCCCGCCGACGATGACGACGCCCGCGCCTGTGCATCGATCAAGATGAAGGGCGCTGCCCGGCAGTACCGCCAGGTCCTCGGCTGCTTCGGTGCGCGCGCCAGCATGAGCAAGGGACCGAGCGCCGACTGCATCGACATGGCGCACTCGAAGCTCGTCAAGGCGTTCTCGCACGCCGAGGCTCCCGGTGCGTGCACCACGGTGAGCGACGAGGAGCAGACGAGCACGACGGATACCGAGGACGCGGAAGATGTCGTGCGCAGCCTCTCGCCCGTCTGCGGGGACGGCATCACCGGCCCCACGCAGCAGTGCGAAAGTGGCGACGATGCCACGTGTCCCGGCCTTTGCAGCGCCGAATGCATCTGCGTGTATCCGCCGGAGTGCGGCGACGGCGTCGCCGAGTATCCGGAGGAATGCGACGACGGCGGCGTCGATCCAGGGGACGGGTGCTCGCCGTCATGCCAGCTCGAGAACACGAGCGCGCTGTGCACCGGAGTCGCGCATACCGCGGGAACTTCGATCGATACGGTGCTCGTGAGCGACCAGTTCAACCAGCCGATCTACGTGACGGCGCCGAAGCTCGACGCGAAGCGGCTGTTCGTTGTGGAGCGCGACGGCCGCATCCGCATCGTGAACCTCGGCGACGACTCGATCCTGCCGACCGACTTCTTCGACATCCACACGCTGGTGACGACGGAGGGAGAGGGCGGCCTGCTGAGCATGGCCTTCGATCCGGACTTCGAGAACAACCGCCGGTTCTTCATCGACTACACGAACCTCGCCGACCAGACGGTGATCGCCAGGTACGAGGCGGACGCGGGAAATCCGAACGTCGTGGACATGAGCACGGGCCACATCCTGCTGACCATCGACCAGCCGTTCACGAACCACAAGGGCGGCCAGCTGCAGTTCGGATCCGACGGCTACCTGTACGTGGGCATGGGCGACGGCGGCGGCGGTGGCGATCCCGAGGAGAACGGGCAGGACGTCACCAAGCTCCTCGGCAAGATGCTGCGCCTCGACGTCAACGTGAACGCCGCGCCGTACTACGCCGTGCCCGTGACGAATCCGGATTTCGGACCGGGATCGCAGCCGCTCATCTGGGACAAGGGCATGCGCAATCCGTGGCGCTACAGCTTCGACCGCGCCAACGGAAACATGGTGATCGCGGACGTCGGGCAGGACCTGATCGAAGAGATCGATTACGAGCTCGCGACCGACGGCGGCAGGAACTACGGGTGGGACGTCTTCGAAGGCGATCAGTGCTACGAGCCGGATCCCGATCCGGTCTGCCCGTCACCGCCGACGGGCTTCACGATGCCGATCTTCGAGTACTCGCATTTCGGAGGCTGTACTTCGATCACGGGCGGCTACGTGTATCGCGGATGCGCGCTGCCGGACCTGGCCGCGATCGGCCGCTACTTCTACTCGGATGTCTGCCACAATTTCCTGCGCACCATCGACATCGTCGGCGGCGCGGCGACGAATGCGCACGATCATACGTCGGAAATCTCGGCGAGCCCCGGCTCGACCGCGTCGTTCGGGGAAGACGCGCGCGGCGAGCTCTACATCGTCGACCTCGGCGGCTCGGTCTACCGCATCGTACCGGGGAGCTGACGGGGACAGGTACGGGACAGGTACGGGACAGGTACGGGACAGGTACCGCTGAGAGAACAGGCAGTCGTACATCCGGTCGTCGCTACTCGAGGCAGCGACGGTACCTGTCCCGTACCTGTCCCTAACCGAACAGCGCGCGCTCCTCGGCGATGAGGTTCGAGAACGACGGCCTGGCCATCATGCGCTCGAGGTAAGCGGCCAGCTTCGGCCAGCGTGACTTGTCGACGCTGTACTGCGCGTGCGAGAGGTTCACGAACTGGCTCGTCACGGCGATGTCCGCGATCGAAAGCGAGCCGTCGACGAGAAACTGGTTGCCGCCCGCCAGCAGGCTCTCCAGGTAATCGAGCACCGCAGGCGCATCGTTGTCGATCGCCTTCTGCACCGCGGCCTCGTCCGTCGGCTGCCCCATGAAGCGCGGGCCGACGATGCGCTGGAAGAAGATCACGCCGGTCAGCTTGGCCGAGATGCCGCCGTCGGCGTATTCCTCGAGGAACACGGCGCGTCCGCGGTCCTTTGCGTCCTTCGGGAACAGCGGCGGCGTTGGATGCGAGACTTCCAGATAGTCGAGGATCGCGGACGAGTCGGGCAGGTAGTAGTCGTCTTCCTGCAGCACCGGGATCTTTCCGAGCGGGCTGATCTTGCGGAACTCCGCGCTGACCCCGAACGGGAAGACCGGCTCGAGCTCGTAGTCGAGACCTTTTTCCGCCAGCGCCACGCGCACTTTGCGTACGAACGGCGAGGCACCTACTCCGTGGACCTTTCTCATGCTTGTGTTGCTCCTTGCGGCTGTGGTCGGCAGCCGAGGTGCAACTCGGCCGGCGTGTCTTCTACTTTTTAGCCCGTCCGGAAGTCAAAATTTTCGCTCCCGATCCGGCCCGTGTAGTGGGCCCGGCCACCAGCCTGCGGCAAAACCCCTGCCCAGCGGCTGCCCGGGGATGAGTACGATACCCATCCCCGAATCGGGTGTGCGCGTGGATTTTGCCGGGCAACGAACCAAAAGGAGAGGGCGCATCGGAAGCGCATCGCGGGCGGGCTGGAGGAAGAAATGGAACTGGTGCTCGATCACATCGTGCTGGCGGTCAGCGACATGGACGCGATGCTTCGTTTCTACCTGGAAGTCATCGGTCTGGCTCCGCACCGCGTCGCGGAGTACCGCGCAGGCACGGCGCTGTTCCCGTGCGCACGCATCAACGCGACGACTCTCGTCGACCTGCTTCCGCCCGCGCTCTGGAAAGGCGGCGACGACGGCCTGCGCACGCGCCACAACCTCGATCACTTCTGCATTGCGCTCGACAGGAACGAATGGGACCCCGTGCTCGCGCGGCTCGGGGCAGCGGGCGTCGAGATCGAAGCCGGACCGATGACGCTTTCCGGCGCGCGCGGCGACGGGACGTCCATCTACATCCGCGATCCCGACGGCAACAAGCTCGAGCTGCGCTACTACGACTGAACGCGATTGCGTCGGCGCCGGCCGTATGGTCATCGTGAGCCGATGCGAATCGGTGCCGCCATCGCCCTGATTCTCGCGATGGCTCTTCCCTCGCGCCCGGCGCTCGCTGCCGATCCCCCACGTCCCGCCGCCGCGCCTTTCCTCGGCATGCCTCACCTTGCCGAGCTGCCCTCCACGGGCGGCTACGATGTGGCCGAGGTGTTCCCGGCGCTCACCTTCAACGATCCCGTCTTCCTCGTTCCCGAGCCCGGCACCAACAGGCTCTGGGTCTGCGAGCGCGAGGGGCGCATCGTCTCGTTCCAGAACCGGCCGGACGTGCAGAAGAAGCGGCTCGTGCTCGACATGCACGATGTGACCCAGGGCGACGGCGACTCGGGCATGCTCTCGATGGCGTTCCATCCGCACTACGCCGATCCGGATTCGCCCGCCGAAGGCATGATCTTCGTCGGCTACGCGCACATCGACGAGAGCGGCGCGCCGCTGCATTTCCGCGTTTCGCGCTTTCACGTCGACCGCAGCACCGGCAAGGCCGATCCGAAGAGCGAGCTCGTCCTCGTCGACCAGCTCGACGAGAACTCCTGGCACCAGGGCGGCGCGATGTTCTTCCATCCGAAGGACGGCTTCCTGTACGTGACGGTCGGAGACGAAGGCGGCGGGCGCTGCAGCTTCGGAAACTGCCAGCGCATCGATCGCGACCTCTTCGCCGGCGTGCTGCGCCTCGATGTCGACAACATCGGCGGCGCCACCAGCCATTTGCCGCCGCGCCAGCCGAAGACCGGCAGCACCGGCCACTACTCGATCCCGAACGACAATCCTTTCGTCGGCATGCCGGGCGCCCTCGAGGAGTTCTACGCGATCGGCCTGCGCAGCCCGCATCGCATGACTTACGATCCCGTCGACGACGTCGTGTGGATCGGTGACGTGGGCCAGAGCGCGCGCGAGGAGATCGACATCCTTTCCAGGGGCGCCAACTTCCAGTGGAACATCATGGAAGGATTCATCCCGGTCGGCGATACGACGGATCCGCCGGACCCGTTGATCGGAACCTGGACCCCGCCCATCTACGATTACGACCGGACCGTCGGCGGAACGATCATCGGCGGCTACGTGTATCGCGGCAGCAAGCTTCCCGAGCTGCAGGGACGTTACGTCTACGGGGATTTCCTCAACGGCCGCATCTGGGCGCTGAGCTACGAGAAAGACGGCGGGAAGATAAAGCCGACCGGCAACGTGGAGCTCGTACACACGACGCTTCGTGGCCGCGAAGACGGCATCACGTCGCTCGGCGTCGACCAGGCCGGCGAGATCTACGTGCTGTCGCTCGGCGAGGCCACGCCGCTGCACAAGCTCGTGGCAAAGGACCCGAGCCCCGGGAACCTGCCGCAGACGCTGTCGGCCACCGGCCTTTTCCAGGATCTCGCGACGCTGACGCCGATTCCTGCTCTGGTTCCGTATTCCGTGCGCGTGCCGCTGTGGTCGGACGGCGCTGCCAAGCGTCGCTGGATGTCGGTGCCCACCGGCAGCGTGATCGAATACGCGCCCGACGTGCCTTGGCGGTTCCCGCCCGGAACCGTGTTCGTCAAACACTTCGAGATGCAGCTCGATGCCGCGGATCCGCAGTCCGTCGAGCGCCTCGAGACCAGGGTGCTCGTCGTACAGGAGGACGGCCGCGTCTACGGCGTCACATACAGGTGGCGCGACGACGGCAGCGACGCCGATCTGCTGGTACAGGACGGCTACCGCAACCTCACCATCAAGGACGAGGAAGGCGCGTCGCACGAGCAGCGCTACCTTTTCCCGGGCCCGGTCGACTGCCTGACCTGTCACGACCAGGGCGCGAATTTCGTGCTCGGCCTGCGCGCGCGCCAGCTGGACAACATGTCGAACGGGATCGTGGACGACGAGCTCGGCTGGCTTGCGGGCGCCGGTTTCCTCGATACCGATGCGCCGGGCCTGCGTCGCGACGACATTCCGGACTTTGCCGCACTCTCGGACGAGAGCGCTCCGGTCGCGCTTCGCGCGCGCTCCTATCTCGACGTGAACTGCTCGCACTGTCACGGCTCGCAATCCATCGATCGCGCCGCGTGGGATGCGCGCATCACCACGCCGCTCAGCCGCCAAGGTATCGTGAACGGCCTCGTGCTCGGCGACTACGACGGCGACGACAACCACGTGATCACGCCGGGCGATCTCGAATCTTCGATCCTCTACCAGCGCGTATCGAGCACCGACAAGGACTTCCGGATGCCGCCGCTGCTGAGGACGGTGAACGACGGGAATTTCCTTCCGGTGCTCGAACAGTGGATCGAGGGAATGACCGACACGACGCTGCCGCCTCCGCTCTGCGGTGACGCAGCGTCGCCGTTTGACAACGGCAAGGTCACGACCGGTGACGCGCTCGGCGTACTGCGCGCAGCGCTCGGCGGCTTCCAGTGCGATGCCTGCGTCTGCGACGTGAACGCGGACGGTCACGTCAGCGCGACCGACGCGCTGCAGGTCCTGCGCGCGGCCGTCGGCCTCGGCGAGCTCGACTGTCCGCCCTGCACCTGAGCCGCGCGTTCCTGCGCGCCGGAGACGGCTGCGCCCCTCTCCTTTACTTGGACCCGCCGGCCGGCTAACTCGCGCCGATGGAATTCAATCTTGCCGAGATCCACGAGGCCGTAAGCGAAGCCTGCGCCGAGCGCGAATGCATCGTCTGGCGCGACCGCCGCCTGTCGTACGCGCAGGTCACCGACCGCACGCGTCGTCTCGCGAACCTGCTCGCAGGGCACGGTCTCGGCGTCCGGACCGAGCGCTCCTCGCTGCAGGGCTGGGAATCCGGCCAGTCGCATCTCGCGCTCTACCTCTACAACTGCAACGAGTATCTCGAGGGCATGCTCGGCGCGTTCAAGGCGCGGGTCGCGCCGTTCAACGTCAACTACCGTTACGTCGAGGAAGAGCTGCTGTACGTGTTTCGCGATGCGAACGCGGAGGCGATCATCTATCACGCGTCGCTCGCGCCGACGCTCGCGAAGATCCTGCCCGAGCTTCCGGGAATCCGCCTGCTGATCCAGGTTGCCGACGAGTCCGGCCATCCCCTGCTGCCCGGAGCGATCGAGTACGAAGACGCGCTCGCATCCTCGTCGCCCGCGAAGCCTCCCGTGACGCTTTCGCCGGACGACCTCTACATTCTCTACACCGGCGGCACGACGGGCATGCCGAAGGGAGTGCTCTGGCGCCAGTCCGACATCTACTTTGCCGCGCTCGGCGGAACTCTCCCCGGGGCAGGCGAGCACGAGTCGATGCAGTCGGTCCTGTCGATGACAGCTGCCGGAGCGCGCGCGCTGCCTGCGCCGCCGTTCATGCATGGCGCCGCGCACTGGGCCGCGCTCAACAACATGGGAATGGGCGGCACCATCGTCATCCAGGGCGACACCAAGCGGCTCGACCCGGAAGACATCTGGGGCACCATCGAGCGCGAGAAAGTCCAGATGATGCTGATCGTCGGCGACGCCTTCGCGCGTCCTCTGCTGGATGGGCTGGCGAAGAGATCCTACGACTTGTCCAGCCTGACCTTGATCGTCAGCGGCGGCGCGGTGCTCAACGTGGGGATCAAGGAAGAGATCCTCGAGAAGCTTCCGGACGTGATGATCTTCGACGGCATCGGATCGTCCGAGACCGGCAGCCAGGCCGCGAACATGAGCTCCAAGGGCATGGGCACGTCGACGGGGAGCTTCCTCCCGCAGCCCGGCAACTGCGTATTGAGCCAGCAGCTCGATCGCACTCTCGAGCCGGGCGAAGACGAGATCGGCTGGTTCGCAAAGGCCGGGCGGGTTCCGCTCGGCTACCTGGGCGATCGTGACAAGACCGAACGCACCTTTCCGGCGATCGGCGGCGTCCGCTACTCGGTGCCGGGCGATCGCGCGCGACATCTCGCCTCGGGTCTCATCGAAGTGCTGGGCCGCGACTCGGTCACGATCAATTCCGGCGGCGAGAAGATCTTTGCCGAAGAAGTCGAGCAGGCGCTCAAGCACCACCCGGCAGTCTACGACGTGGTGGTATGCGGAAGGCCGAGCGACCGCTGGGGCCAGGAAGTGGTGGCCGTCGTCGCGCTGCGAAGCGGCGCCCAGGCAAGCGAAGCGTCGCTGCTCGAGGAAGCCGCGAAGAGACTCGCGCGCTACAAGCTTCCGAAGGCCTTCGTGTTCCGTGACGAGATCCTGCGCAGCCCGAGCGGCAAGGCGGACTATCGCTGGGCGCGCGAGCAGGCCACCGCCTGAGCTCCAGGCCGCCCGTGTCCGTAGATCATCCTCTCGAACCCGACGTTCGCTTCGTCCGCAACCGCGACGGCCAGGCGATCGCGTACGCCACGCGCGGCACGGGCGCGCCCGAAATGGTGTGGGTGCCGAACTTCACGTCCCACGTCGATGCGTGGACGCTCTTCGAGGAGGCCATCCCGTTCGTCAACGGGCTCGCGCGAATCGGCCGGCTCCTGCACTTCGACCAGCCGGGCACCGGCGCCTCCGATCGCATCGCCACGGACGCGCTTCCTACGCTGGAACAGTGGATGGACGACGTCCGCCTGGTGATGGACGCCGAGGGAATCGAGCAAGCGACGCTGATCGGCGAGGACAGCGGAGGCGCGATGGCGGTCGTCTTCGCGGCAACCCATCCCGACCGCGTACGCAACCTGGTCCTGATGAATTCCTACGCGCGCATGGAGAGAGCGCCGGACTATCCTTGGGGTTTCCCGCCGGAGCTGCGCGAGAAGGGACTCCAGCGCTGGTCGGAAATGTGGGGCACCGGCCGGCAGCTCGAGATGACGGCGCCCACGTACGCGACCGACCCGGCGATGATCCGCAAATGGGGTCGCGTCGAGCGCATGTGCGCGACTCCCGCCATGGCTGCGGCCTTGTTCCGCATGATCACCGAAATCGACATCCGCGACATCCTGCCCGCGGTACGTGTTCCCGCGCTGGTCATGCATCGCCGCGATGATCCATGGATCCGTGTCGAGAACGGCCGCTACCTCGCGGATCACATACCGGGAGCGCGCTACGTGGAGCTGCCCGGGAATACTCACTACGCCTATGCATTCGGGGACGTTTCCGGCATCGTGCAGCACATCGCCGAATTCGTCACCGGTACTGCCCAAGCGTTCGAGGATGCGGAGCGCGTGCTCACGACGCTTCTGTTCACCGACATCGTCGATTCGACCACGCGAGCCGTCACGATGGGCGACAAGGCGTGGCGCGCGCTCCTCGACCGTCACGACAACCTGATCCGCGATCTTACGGGCCGGCATCGCGGGCAATTCGTCAAATCGACCGGCGACGGCTCGCTGGCGACTTTCGACGGGCCCGCGAGGGCCGTACGCTGCGCCGGCGCGATCCGCGACGCGATGCGGGGCCTCGGCGTGTCGGTGCGCTCGGGCCTCCACACCGGCGAAGTGGAGCTTCGCGGGGACGACATCGGCGGCGTCGCCGTGCACGTCGCGGCGCGGGTGGAAGCGCTTGCCGCTCCCGACGAAGTGCTGGTGAGCCAGACCGTCAAGGACCTCACGATCGGATCCCGGATCGAATACGACGAGCGCGGCGAGCAGCAGCTGAAAGGGATGCCCGGCCTCTGGCGCATCTATGCAGCGCGCATCTGACGCGGGCAATGCGCATCGAGAGGCGCAACATGAGAGGAGGCTGCCAATGTCCCTTTTGTCGATGATCAAGGGCCGCAGGGGCGCGAACGGCTTCGGCTACGCATCCACGGCCGAAGAGGTTACCGACGGCATCGACCTGCGCGGCCGCACCATGCTGGTGACAGGCGTCAACTCCGGCCTCGGACAGGAGACCGCGCGAGTGCTGGCAAAGCGGGGCGCCACCATCGTCGGCGCAGCGCGATCGAAGGAGAAAGCCGCGCAGGCCTGCCGCAGCTTCGGCAGCAGCGCCGTCGCCGTCGATGCGAGCTTTCCGATCCCGCCTCCGTGCGGGCCTGCGTCGACACCGTCAGGGCGAGCGGCATGCGACTCGATGCGATCATCTGCAATGCCGGCATCATGGCGCTGCCGCAGCGGCAGCTTTGTCACGGCCAGGAACTGCAGTTCCTCACGAACCACGTCGGGCACTATCTGCTCGTCACCGGTCTGGTCGACAGCCTGACGCCGGATGGCCGGGTCGTGATGCTCTCCAGCGACGGGCACAGAATGGCCCCGTCCGGCGGAATCCAGTTCGACGATCTCAGCTTCCAGAAAGGCTATCGCGCGTGGACGGCGTACGGACAGTCGAAGCTCGCCAACCTGCTTTTCGCGCGCGCGCTGGCGCGGCGCCTCGCAGGCAGCGGCCGCACGGCCAATGCCTTGCATCCGGGCGTGATCGCCACGAATCTCGGGCGCCACATGAACATCGTTGCGCGCGCGGCGCTGGGTCTTGCGTCTTCGATCGCGCTCAAGAGCATTCCCGAGGGCGCGGCGACGCAGTGTTTCGTGGCGACCCATCCAACGCTCGCGGACGTGCGCGGCGAGTATTTCGTGGACTGCAACGTCGCGAAGAGCTCTCGCCACGGTCGCGACGAAGCGATGGCCGAACGGCTCTGGACCGTCACCGAGGAGATCGTCGCGGGGCTGTGAGAACGGGAAGAGGGAATTGGGCGGGTCTTGCCCGAGGAAACATGCTTACCAATCTTGGCACCGCCGTCCTCACCGCGATCCTCGTCGGTCTCACGCCCGCGGCCGCCGCGCTCACGGCGACGGAATCCCACATCACCATTGAGAGCGCCGACCCCGCTCAGCAGCCTGCTTCCCCCGCACGTCTACCCGATGCGATCTCCGACACGGTCGCCGCGGTGGCGAACGCTGACTGGAACACGACTTTTGAAGCCTGGAAGAGCCAGCATCCCGAAGCAGAATGCCAGGGCCCCGGCGACGCCCCGACGGAGTTGCTCTGCCACGTCTGTCGTGTGCGGGCCGCGAGCGGGAGCAGCACGGAGTGGTCGTTCTATACTCTGGGCGACGAGGATCCTTCGCAGTGCCGGCTGTATCAGGGTCGAGCACTCTTCGACTCGACGCCGGAGGACGGGGGACTGCAAGGGCTGGCGACTGTCGAGCACGCGCTCGCCGCGCGGTTCGGATCTCCTGCGGCTGCCCCGAATGGCTGTGAAAGCAACGAGGAGGGGTGCTGGACTATCTTGGAGCTAGTCGCCTGGGAGCACCCGAATCTCGAGATCCTCGCGTACCGCAGCTTCGGGCCCGTCCGGACCGTCGTGGTGGTTCGCAGCGCTCCGCTCAAAGCGGCACGTCACCTGCCGAGCGAGGACGGAGCCTGGGGTATGCAGAGCCCAGGCCTGAACGTGCCGATCCAGGATCTCATCGTTGCCGACCTCGGCGACCACGCCGCTCACTTCCAGGATGCCCTCCGCACTGGCTCTGGCACCGATAAGATCCTCGCCGAGTTGCGTGCGCTGCTCGACGATGCTCGCAAGGTCGAAGGTCCCAATCGATATGCGCTCTTGCTTGCGGCCGACATGCTGGCCGGGAGTCTCTCTTTCGACTCAACGGAAGTCCCGACAGATCTGCCGAAAGGACTGGAATTCGGGGAGGACCCGGAGAGCGAGTCTCCGTCGTACCGACACAATATCTTGCAAGAGGTCCTGCGCGATGCGCCGGAAGCGTCAAGCGCCCATGATCTCGCGTTTCTCATGATGCTCGACAGGGGCTTCGATCCGAGCGACTCCTGTGAAGCCGGCGAAGACCAATTCCACAGAGTGGCGAGCGAGGCCGCGGCCTATCTGTCGAAGCGGCCTGACTCCAAGTACCGCGCGGACGTGTCCTACCTTCTCGCCCAGGCGTACGAGATCTGGTGGTCCGAGGGCCAGAAGTACGACGATAAAGCGCGAGAAGGCGCGGAAACTGCTCGCAGGCGCGCGGTGGAACTGTACCAGCAGATCGTACGAGCTGAACCAACGAGCGACCGCGCGCACTACGCGAAGCTCGTGCTTCCGTGGCTCATGCTTCGAGTCCCCACGGACCAGCGGAGATTCCTCTGCGACTATGGATGCTGAGATTCGATCACGCGCTGGCGGCGTCCACGCGAGTCTGATCCCTCGGACCGGGCTCAGCGCTGCTTCTGCTCCTGACCGCGGCGGCGGATCGCTTCGCGCCGCGCCTCGATCTGCTCCGCGCTGACCTGCCGGTTGGCTTGTCCGGACACCTTTGCCTCGGTTCGCATCGCGTCGCCGAAAGTCTGCGCGTAACCATCGTCGATCAGTCGCTTGTACGAGGCGAGAAGGCCGGGCGCGAGGGACAGCATGTCTTCGGCGAGGCGGCGGCAAGCCGGCAGAAGCTCGTCCGGCGCGACGACACGATTGACCAGGCCCCACTCCGCCGCCTGGGCGGCGCCGAGGAAGTTGCCGGTGAGCGACAGCTCTTTCGCACGATAGACGCCGATGGTTCGCGACAGCTTCTGCGACAGGCCCCAGCCCGGCAGGATGCCGACGCGCCCGTGCGTATCGGCGAAGCGGGCTTCGCTGGAGCAGACCAGGACGTCGCACGCCAGCGCGAGCTCGAAGCCGCCGGTGATCGCCACGCCGTTGATCGCGCCGATCACGGGCCCGGAGAACTGCGCGATCGAGCGCACCGGATCCTGGGTCTCGACTGTGCCCTGGACGGAGTCCGCGCCGCCGCCGAGCTCCTTCAGGTCGAGGCCGGCGCAGAACGCACGGCCCGCGCCGGTCAGGATCCCGACCTGCACCTCGGGATCCGCTTCCAGCTGCGCGAAGGTGCTCGCGATGGCGGCGCGAAGCTCGCGCGAGAGCGCGTTCATCGCGCCAGGCCGATTCAGTGTCACGACGGCGAGGCCGCCGTCTTTTTCGACGAGGACTACAGGTTCCGTTGCCATGTCTTTCATTCGTAGGTCTTCGAGATCACGGATGCACGATAGGGAATGACGACCGTCCTGTACTGCGGGAAGTGCGCCTTGACCATGGGCTCCAGCTCCTTCGCATCGCCGACGACCGCTCCGACGATGATGCTGTCCGCCCACGCATGCGCGAGAGTTTTCGAGACCTCGCCCCGGTCCGTCTTCCACTTGCCGATGTCCTTTGCGTAGAGCTCCGGGCTGAGCTCGCCGGTCACGACGTCCATGCGTTCGGCGATGCGGCCGGCAGGCGAGCTGCGATCGAGCAGCTTTCCGTACACGAAGCTCTGCCACTGCCGGTTCCATGCCTCGTCGGGAAGGTCCTCGATCAGCGAAGGATGCTCGTACCCGGAGTCCACCAGCTTCGAGACGACGCCGAGCGCTTCATCGGTCTTCGGCCGCAGCGGGTTCGTCGACACGCCGAGAGTCGGATGGCCGAGATACCACGGCGCGATTCCCGCGACCGCGTAGGCAAGGCCGCGCCTGGTGCGGATCTCTTCCCCGAAGATCGAGCCGAGGCCGTTGTCGGTGAGCACGTGCCGGCCGAACTGCGCAGCGAGCTCTTCCGACGCCGAATATCCCGACCGCGAGACGGCCATGAGCGACGTCATCGTCTGCGTGCGTCCGGGCTTGTCGAGGATCAGGAACACGCGGCCGCCGTCGCCGCCGTCCGGCGTGATCTTGCGAAGCTCGAGGGGCTTCGGTGTTTTTGTCTGCGTGATCGCGCCCTGCGCCGCGAACACGCGCGACAGCAGCTGCTTCACCATCGGCACGCTCGCCTCCGGCGCTACCATTCCGGCCCAGGCATCGCGTGCAGAGACGAAGTCGCGGTTCCAGACCCGCGCCACCATATCCAGGCGAAGCGCCGAGAGCCGATCGAGAGTCAGCGGATAATCGCCGAAGTGCCGGCGGTCGAGCCAGCGGCGCGTCGTGGAGATGCCGAGGCTCATGTCGGAGTCGAGGCCGTGCTCCAGCGTGGCGGCGAGCTTGC
>JADMIO012736501.1_pt1 | contig 20774 bp, 15 predicted proteins | sample 8958161 | NCBI WGS metagenome assembly JADMIO01 (sample SAMN16585339, study PRJNA669376) | soil metagenome | isolation source: Crop rotation soil | place: USA: Cullars Rotation, Alabama | collected 2011 | reverse complement strand
CGCGACAACTTGTCCACGTGGAATTCTAAGCTTAGGATCCCAATGTGCTGGAAAGGTGACGGCCGGCGGCCGCGCGCTGAGGTCTATGACGGCGAGCGACTGCTGCGCCTTGTTCGACGCGGCGTCGAACTGAAGGCCGTAGCCGCTGTTGACCACGACGAGGAAGCGGCCACCGCCCCCCGGCCCGGCGCGGTCGGGGCTGCGCACGAAGTTGACCGGCAGAGCGCCGACGGCCGGGAGTCCCGTCGTTAAGTCCTTCAGGAGCGAGCCGGCGGGTGTGACGGGGCGGCCCTCGGAGGCGGGCTGATTCTTAACGGTGATGTCGGCGGAAGAGTTGACGAGCCCGAGCGCGAGGGCGGCCAGCGCGACGAAAGACACGGGCAGGAGCGAGCGCGCGGAAGATGTGCGTCTGCGGGCCGGGCGCAGTCTCATCTCTTGAAGAGTTCCCTTCAACGCCGCAGCCCCCTCGCGATCTGCGCGTTGCCTTCGATGATGCGCGTGGTCGTCGCCTCGTCGGCGTCCATCGACCAGTTGCCGGCCTCGAACGTGCCGCCGAGGATGACGCCGTCGGCGCGCGGGAACATGTAGAGCGAGTTGGCGAGGTAGCCGTAGTCCAGCTCGGGCTGCGGCAGAAGCACCTCGATCTGGCCGCGCATCGAGGCCATCCCCTGGTCGCCGAAGAGTGCGCGCGCGCCGAGGCCCGTGCAGTTGAAGACGACGCGCTCGGGGAGCCGGGCCACCTCCTCACGCGTCTTCAACTCCCCGATGACGACCTTGCCGCCCGCCACATAGAAGTCGCGCAGGAGCGCGCGCAGGTAAATCTGGGGCTCGATCATTAAGGAGGTGAACCGCCTGATGTGTGAATACCCGAAGAAGGTGCGCGAGTCCGCGTACCTGCGAAGCTCCGGGTAGAGTTCCGCGCCGCCCGCGGGCTCGTGGCCGGGCGGCTCCGGCTCGGTGCGCAACGTGTAGGTCTCAAGCCAGCGGACGCCGTACTCTGCGCCGACGTAGGACTGGAACTCGCGGTGCGCGAGGCGGGACGCGAGCCCGAAGCGTTCGAGGAAGGTGGCGGAGACCTTCTGCGGGTCGTAGACGTGCGTCGGGTACCAGAGCGCCCCCGCGACGTTCGAGGTGGTCTCGGGCGGCAGCTCCCTCGTGTAGAGGGTCACGGCCTTGCCGCGCCGCTGCAACACGCGCGCCGTCGAGAGCCCGACGACGCCGGAGCCGATGACGGCCACGCTCCTGTCTTCGAGGTTGCGCGCCTGCTCGGCGGCCAACAGCGCCACGCCCCAGGAGAGCGACACGCCCCCGCCGCCGTGGCCGTAGTTGTGCACGACGACCTTCTCGCCCAGCCGCTCGTTCGTGAGCACGAAGCCCTCGGGGCGGTAGGGGCGCAGGCCGACGACCGTGCGGATGCGGCGGTCGCGCGAGACCTTGAGCGGCGCCAGCCAGCGCGGCGGCTCTTCTTGTCCGGCCAGTACGGCGCGTCCGCGGCTCAAGGCCGCGGACGCGCCGGCCGCGAGAGCCGAGGCGAGAAAGCCCCTGCGGTTCGTCAACGGGAGTTTGTCCATGCGCTTCGGAGTTTATAGAAAGCGCGCCCGGTTGCGAAGAGAAATTTCTTAACAGAACCGCGAGCGGGTGCGGGTTACTTCAGAGAGACCTCATAAAGTAACCCGCACCCGCTCGCTACCGCTCGCGGTTCTGTTAAAGCTCCTCGAACTCGGTGGCGCGGGCGACGATCTTCTCCTGGCGGAAGCGGCGCTCCAACTCTTCGCGGTACTTGCGCCACCACGCGCGGTCTAGACCGTCAGCCATCACCTCGAAGACGACGACGCGGTCGCGGCTCTCGCCGCCGTCCTCGCGCCACAGCCCTTCGCCGGGCGCGCGGCGGAAGGCCGTCACGCCCCCGAAGCGCGCCGCCAGCTCCTCGCTCACGCGGTCGAACTCTTCGGCGCCGAAGCGCCGCCCCTCGTTGTCGTAGAGCGGCAGCAGTATCTCGACGAGAAGCATGACGGGAAGGATGAACGAGGAACGCCGAACGATGAACCGAAGGCACGCGGCTTTCAGTTCATCGTTCGGCGTTCCTCGTTCATCGTCTATTTCCTCGGCCGGACGGTGATGAAGGTCGAGCCCTGGTCGCCGCGCGTGACGAGGAGGAGCACGGGGCGTTCGCCCGCGGCTTCGACGGCGGCGCGGAGGTCTTCGGGCGACTTCACGGGCTCGCGGTTCGCCTGCTCGATCAAGTCACCCTGCCGGAGCCCCGCGTCGGCCGCGGGGCCGTTGGGGTCAACCTGCGTGACGACGAGCCCCTGCCTGTCCGCGGGCAGCTGCAGGCGCGACGCGAGGTCGGGCGTGAGCGGCGTCACCGTCACGCCGAGACGGCCGCCACCCTCCGACTGCTCGCCGCCGCCATTCTCGTCGCCGCCGCGCGCGCCCGCGCCCGTCGCCTGAAGCTCGCCGACCGTGATCTTCACCTCCTGCTCGCGCCCGTCGCGTTGGATCGTGAGCGTGACCTCGGTGCCCGGCTGCGTCGCGGCCACGAGGTTGCGCAGCTCGTTGGCCTCGTTGACGGCCGTGCCGTTGAAGGCAGTGATGACGTCGCCCTGCCGCAGGCCCGCCTTCTCGGCCGCGCTCCCCTTCTGCACAGAGCCGACGATGACGCCCCTGACCTCCTTCAGCCCGAGGCTCTGCGCGATGTCGTCGGTCACGGCCTGGACGACGACGCCGAGCTGGCCGCGCCGGACGCGCCCCTTGTTGATGAGCTGCTCGGTGACGCTGCGCGTCATGTTCGAAGGGATGGCGAAGCCGATGCCGATGTTGCCGCCCGAAGGGCTCAGGATTTGCGAGTTGATGCCGACCAGCTCGCCCGTCGTGTTGACGAGCGCGCCGCCGGAGTTGCCCTGGTTGATGGCGGCGTCGGTCTGGATGAAGTCCTCGAAGCTGCCGTCTGAGAGCCCCGTGAAACGACCCTTCGCCGAGACGATGCCGGAGGTCACGGTCTGCCCGACGCCCAGGGGGTTGCCGACCGCGAGCACCACGTCGCCGACGCGAACCTTGTCCGAGTCGCCGAGCGTGAGCACGGGCAGGTCTTTCGCCTCGACCTTGAGCACGGCGAGGTCGGAGGGCTGGTCGGTGCCGACGAGCTTGGCGGGGAAGCTGCGGCGGTCGGTGAACTCGACCGTGATCTGCTCCGCGCCGTCCACGACGTGGTGGTTAGTGACGATGTAGCCGTCGGGGCTGATGACGACGCCCGAGCCCAGGGCCCTCTGCCGCTGCTCGCGCGGCTGCTCGGTCTGCGGGACGCGCCCGCCGAAGAAGTCGCGCAGGGTCGGGTCGTCGAGGAACGGGTGCTGGCGCGGCGTGCGCACGACGCGCTCGGCGCGGATGGTGACGACCGCGGGCGCGACGCGCGCGACCACGTCGGCGTAAGAGTTGTGCTCGACGCTGGGCGCGCCGGGCGGCGGCAACTTGAAGTCGCCCTGCCGCTCCGCCTGCTGTGACCCCTGCTCCGACTGCGTCCACCTGCGGCACCCCGCGAGCGCGAAGGCGAAGACGAGAATGATGACGAACGCGCTGAATGCTCTCCTCATAAACATGCCTCTCTTAAAGATCGTCCGGCGGCGCGCGGCCCGCTGCCGCACGCGCGCAGTTCTACGAGCGTTAGGGCGAATGAGTTTCTTCGGCTCTTATTTAACAACTACTCAGCCGCCGACGCAAAACGCCGCGCGCCGGAACCGCCGGGGCGGTTTCGCCGTAGTGTTGTTGAGCTATCATCAGGCCCGCGACGCCGGGCCGTTTCAAAGGGGGAATCAGAAGGTCATGACCCGCACGCTGCTCGTGCTTCTTCTAATCGGTTTGTGTTTCGGCGCGCAGACTACGGCCGCGGCCCCGGCGCCCGCGGCGGCCATCGAGCTGAGCCCGCACCCCGGCGGGACTTACATGATGACCCTGCGCGCCAACGTCCGCGGCCGCGAAGGCGTCTTCATGTTCGACACGGGCGGCGGGGTCACCTACCTCAGCCCCTCTTTCGCGCAGTCAATCGGCTGCGAGCCCTGGGGGCAGATTTCCGGCTTCACCCTGACGGGGCAGCGCCTGGACATGCGGCGCTGCGAGGGGCTCGCCTTCGACATCCTCGGGCGGCGCTTCGAGCGGCCGACCGCGGGCGTCTTCGACCTGATGAAGTTCATGCCGCCCGACGCGCCGCGGCTCGACGGCTCAATCGGCCTCGACCTCTTCGAGGGCCGGGCCGTCACTCTGAGCCTCGCGCAGAGGAGGCTCTTCGTGGAGAGCGCCGCGAGCCTCAAGGCGCGCGCGCGGCGCGGCACGGAAGTCCCCATCCGCATCACGCGCGACGCGGGCGGCCTCGCCCTCTCCGTGCAGGTCGCCGTGCCCACGCCCGCGGGCGTGGCCTGGATGGAGATAGATTCGGGGAACGGCGGCGCCAACGTCGTCGGGAAGCACGTCGCCGCGCTGCTGAAGCTCGACGCGGGCGCGAAGGGGCCGCAGCCCGCGAGCTTCAAACTGGCCGGCGGCATCCCCGTCGAAGGCGCCGCGCGCGTCAACGACACGCTCATCATGGACGGCAACCTCGGCACGAGGTTTCTGATTAAGTGGGACTTGACGCTTGACCTTGCGAAGGGCCGCGCCTGGCTCGCGCCCGCGGCTTAAACAGACGACGGCCGCGGTGCTCGCGCTCGCGGCCGTCTCGTTCCTCGGTGCCGCCTGCTCCGTCGCGCCGCGCGCGGGGGCGGGCAGGGCGGGCGCGCCTTCCAACACCACAACCGCAACCACGCCGCGCGGCCCCTTAGACTTCGACGGCTACCTGCGCGCGGACTTCGCGCCCGCCGACGGCTTCGACTTCCCCTTCGGCGACGGCGAGGGCGGCGGCTCCTACACAGACCTCGCGACGGGCAAGCGCTACGACGGCTGGTACGTGGCGACGCACTTCGCGGAAGCCTACAGCCTCGGGCTCCACACGGGCGAGGACTGGAACGGCGACGGGGGCGGCGACACAGACCTCGGCCAGCCCGTCCACGCGGTCGCCAACGGCCGCGTGGTCTTCGCTCAGAACTGCGGGCGCCTGTGGGGCAACGTCGTCGTCGTCGAACACCTCTTCTACGAGAACCAGGAGCGACGCGAGATACGCTCGCTCTACGCGCACCTCAACGAGATCAAGGTGCGCGAGGGCGAAGAGGTGCGCCGCCGACAGTTGATCGCCACCGTCGGGCAAGACCCCGAGAAGCTCTTCAACCCGCACCTGCACCTGGAGCTTCGCCGCGACCTGACGCTCGCCCCGACCTACTGGCCCTCCTCCGAAGGCAAGGACGCCGCGTGGCTGCGCGAGCACTACGAAGACCCTTCGGCCTTCATCAAGACGCACCGCCGGCTCGCCGTCCCACAGAGCGAGAGCACGCTCGTCTTAGTTGACCAGGGTCGTTACAAGGCGCGGCTCTACGCGGGCGGGCGCGTGGCGGGCGAGTACAACATCAGCCTCGGTCAGGGCGTGGGCGAGAAGCAGGTCGAGGGCGACAACCGGACGCCGAAGGGCATGTACTTCGTCGTCCGGAAACACCGCGGCGACTTCCCCGGCGACTACGGCGCCTTCTACGGCGGCCACTGGATAAAAATAAACTACCCGAACAAGTACGACGCCGCCCGCGGCCGCGCCGCGGGCTTCATCAATCAGAAGCAGGAATCCTCCATCGCCTCCGCCTGGGAGAAGCGCTCACCAACACTGGAAACAACCCGCCTCGGCGGCGGCATCGGCTTCCACGGCTGGGCGCGCGAATGGGACGACGCGGGCCCCCGCCACCTCTCCTGGGGCTGCGTCGTCCTCCACCTCTCCGACATCAACACCTTCTACGACCAACTCCCCGAAGGCTCGATGGTCGTCATCTTCTAACCCGTCCGCCCATCACTTCGGCTGCGCCGTCAGCGCCGCGGGGGCGGACTTGAGGTAGCGGCGGGCGAACTCGACCGCGTCGGGTTCGTTCCTGGGGAGGCGGATGTCGGGCATGATGCCGGCGAGGTCGAGGGCGATGGCGGGGAGGCGGCGCGAGCGCGTGGTGGGGACGTGCATGCGGCGCTCGCCGGAGGGGAGCGGGGTCGTGAGCGCGTTGCCGTAGTCGAGCAGGCCGCCGGTGCTGCGGTCGCCGAGGACTTTGACCTTGCGGCTCTGGCGCGCGTCGAGGACGAACTGCTCGCAGGTGCTCGCGCAGCGGCGGTCTACGAGCACGGCGATGGCGCGCGGCATCGGGAGCACAGAGTCGAATTTCAGCTCGCCGTCCTCAACCATCGTGACGAACTGCCCCGGGCTCTTCTCCATCCGCGCGAGCAGCTCGCGCGCCTGGTTGCGGATGGCCGCCGGCACTTTCTCCGAGGAGGCGATCTCGCGCGCCGAGGCGATGTTGCCGGGCGAGGCCCACACGTCCATCCCGTCGCGGAAGATCGGGTCGGTGTAGAGCAGCGGGAGGACGGCGTTGTAGGCGTCCGTCCAGCCGCCGCCGTTGCCGCGCACGTCGATGACGAGGTAGGGCGCGGCGAACAGCCGCTCGCGGTTGACGGCGATGAGTTTGTCGATGGGCTCCTTGTAGCTGTCGCCGAAGTCGGGCAGGCGCAGGACGGCCGTGCCGTCTTCGTAGAAGCGCAGCGTGGGCAGACCTTCGTCAACGCCCGGCGCGGCGTCGGGCTTCTTCGCCTCTTTGGCGGGGCGCGGGCGCGTCTCGGAGACGGCGAGGTGCCGGTCGCGGAAGAAGCCCGTCCAGCGGCGGAGCGCGGCGGTGCACGCGGCCGAGTCCGCGGCGGCCCGCACCTCTCCGCGCACGCGCTCGGTGAAGGCGTCGAGTTCCGCCTCGCGCCCGAGACTCGTCACCTTGTCCTGAAAGCCCGCGTAGTCGCCCCTGACCTTCGCCTCCAGCGCGTCGAAGTCGGCGGCGCAGGTCTTCGGGCCCGCCGCGGGCGTCTGCGCGTCGGCCTTTAACGCGAGCAGCATCAACAGGGCGAGCGCGGGCCAAATCATTCTCTTCATGTCGGCCTCCAGACAGGCGCATGAGTGATGCGGGTTAAGAGAGCGTCAACCGTGCGGGCGCGGACAATTCGCTTGCCAATTCAGAGAATAACATTAGAATGGGCCAATCTTTCTTAAATCACGCGGACGAAGTCTTGGTCTTCCCAGAGGACTTAAGCATGAAAATCCTTATGCCGCGAACACGAGCCGCCGGCCTCGTCGTCGCCGCGCTCTTCTGTGCGTTCGGGGTGTGGGCGTTTGCCTCGGCTTCGAGGGTCGAGGCGAAGCGCGCGGCGCAGCGCGCCGAGGGGCTCGCGGCGTGGGAGCAGGTCTACAGCGTGCTCACGCACCCGCGCTGCATCAACTGCCACACGGCGACGAACTACCCGCAGCAGGGCGAGGAGCGCCGCCGCCACTTCGCCAACGTCGTGCGCGGCCCCGACGGCCACGGCGTGCCGGGGTTGAACTGCGTGGGCTGCCACCAACGTTCGAACGCGGACGGCACGGGCGTCCCCGGCGGGCCGGACTGGCACCTCGCGCCGCTCTCGATGAAGTGGCAGGACGAGAACGACCGCCCGCTGCCGAGCGCCGAGGTCTGCCGACAGGTCAAAGACCCCAGGCGCAACGGCCGGATGAACCCGCAGGCCCTCATCAAGCACAACGCGGAGGCCGAACTCGTGCTCTGGGCCTGGGAGCCCGGGCGCCGCCCCGACGGCAGCGCGCGCGCCGTGCCGCCCGTCACGCACGCGGAGTTCGTCGCGGCGACCCGCCGCTGGGTCGAGGCCGGCACGCCCTGCCCTTCCGGTAGATAAGGAGAACGTTCGATGGCGAAGTATCAGCTTAACGTCAACGGCGAGCGGCGCGAGGTCTCGGTCGATCCTTCGACGCCTCTGCTCTGGGTGCTGCGCGAAGACCTGAAGATGACGGGGACGAAGTTCGGCTGCGGCATCAGCGCGTGCGGCGCGTGCACCGTCCACGTCGCGGGCGTGGCGACGCGCTCGTGCGTGCTCCCCGTCGCGCTCCTCGGCGACCGCCCCGTCGTGACGATAGAGGCGATGGCCCAAGACCCCGTCGGCCGCGCCGTGCAGGACGCGTGGGTCGAGAGGGACGTGGTGCAGTGCGGCTACTGCCAGAGCGGGCAGATCATGTCGGCCGTCGCGCTGCTCAAGCAGACGCCTCGCCCCACGGACGCCAACATCGACGAGTCGATGGGCGGCAACGTCTGCCGCTGCGCGACCTACGTCCGCATCCGCGAGGCCGTCAAGCTCGCCGCGCAGAAGCTCAAGTGAGGAGGGCGGCCTACCCGTGACAAACTCGAAGACGAACGTCGAACTCTTATCAGGCACGAGCCGCCGCGGCTTCCTCCGCGCCACCGCGACCGCCGCGGGCGGGCTGCTCGTCTCGCTCTATCTGAACAAACAGACGACGGCGCAGGAGGGCGTCAAGCCGAGCCAGTTGCCGCCGCCGCCGAAGAAGAGCTACCCGCCCGACGCCTTCGTCCGCGTCACGCCGGACGACAAGGTCGTCATCCAGGTGAACCGGCTTGAGTTCGGCCAGGGCGTGCACACCGCTCTGCCGCTCGTGCTCGCCGACGAGCTGGACGCGGACTGGTCGCAGGTCGTCCCGGAACTCGCGCCCGCGGCCGACGTTTACAAAGACCCCCTGTTCGGCATCCAGATGGTCGGCGGCTCCGGCTCCATCGCGCACTCGTTCACGCAGTACCGCGAGCTGGGCGCGAAGACGCGCGCGATGCTCGTCGCGGCGGCGGCCGCGCGCTGGAACGTCGCGGCGGATAAGTGCCGCACCGAGTCAAGCACCGTCTACGGCCCTGCGGGTCAGTCTTTGAAGTACGGCGAGCTGGCCCTGGAGGCCGCGCGCCAGCCCGTGCCCGCGGCCGTTAGACTCAAGGCGCCTTCGGAGTTCAAGCTGATCGGCAAGCAGGTCAGGCGGCTCGACAGCCGCGCGAAGTGCGACGGGTCTCTGAAGTTCGGCCTCGACCTCGACCTGCCCGGGATGCTCGTGGCCGTCGTCGCGCGCCCGCCCGTCTGGGGCGCGAAGGTCAGGGGCTTCGACGACAAGGCGGCGCGCGCCGTCGAGGGTGTGCGCGAGGTCTTCGAGATTCCCGTCACGCGCGGCGGCATCGGCGTGGCCGTCGTCGCGGACAAGTACTGGCCCGCGAAGCGCGCCCGCGACCTGCTTAAGATCGAGTGGGACGAGACGAACGTCGCGCGCGCCGACAGCACACAACTCTTCGAGCAGTACAGGCAGCTCGCGCGCACGGCGGGACTCAAAGCGGCCGCGCGCGGCGACCTGAAGGCCATCGAGCGCGTCGCCCCGGCCGACCTCCTCGTCGCCGAGTACGAGTTCCCTTACCTGCCGCACGCGCCGATGGAGCCGCTCAACACCACCGTCCGCTACGACGGCGACGCGGCGGAGGTCTGGGCCGGCTCGCAGTTCCAGACCTTCGACCACGCGGCCGTCGCCGACGTGCTGCGCGTCAGGCCCGAGCGCGTCACCTTCCACACGGAGATGGCCGGCGGCGGCTTCGGCCGGCGCGCCGTGCCCGACTCGCACGTGCAGCGCGAGGCCGCCGCGATTGCGAGGCGGTTCAAGGGGACGCCGGTCAAGCTCGTCTGGTCGCGCGAGGACGACATCCGCGGCGGCTACTACCGCCCGATGCACGTCCACCGCGTCGAGATCGGCTTAGGCAGTGACGGCCTGCCCGAGGCGTGGCGGCACGTCGTCGTCGGCCAGTCGCTGCTTGAGGGCACCCCCTTCGCCATGATGATGAAGGACGGCGTGGACAGCTCGACCGTGGAGGGCGTCAACGACACGCACTACCACGTCCCGAACTTCAGCGTCACGGTGCACCACCCGAAGGTGAACGTGCCCGTGCTCTGGTGGCGCTCGGTCGGCCACACGCACTCGGCCTTCGTGATGGAGACTTTAATTGAAGAGCTGGCGATGAGAGCTAAGGTTGACCCGCTCGCCTACCGGCGCAAGCTCATCAAGCCCGAGCCGGAGTCGAAGAAGCTGCTGGCCGCTATCGACCTGCTGGACGAGAAGACCGCCGCGTGGCGCGACAGGCTGCCGAAGGGGCACGCCGTCGGCTTCGCCTGCCACGAGTCTTTCGGGACGGGCGTCGCCTGCGCGGCCGAGGTCTCCGTCGCGGGCAAGCGGCCGAAGATTCACCGCGTGACCGTCGCGGTCGCCTGCGGCCTCGCCGTCAACCCTCTGACGGTCGAGAGCCAGTTCCAGGCGGGCGTCGGCTTCGGCCTGTCGCAACTGATGGCGCGGGGCGCGGTCACCCTGAAGGACGGCCGCGTCGAGCAGCGCAACTTCGACACTTACGTCCCGCCCTACATGCCCGACGCCCCCGTCGCCGTGGACGTGCACATCGTCCCGAGCACGGACGCGCCCTCCGGCTGCGGCGAGCCGCCCGTCCCCGTCATCTCGCCCGCGGTCGTCAACGCGCTCTCGAAGCTCACGGGCAAACGCTACCGCACCCTGCCGCTCGTCGAGGTCTGAAGACGATGAACCGCGGAGACACGGAGGCACAGCTTAAGAACACGGCTTTAGGTTCTGAGCTGTGTCTCCGCGTCTCCGCGGTCAGCTCTTTCTCCACGCCCTTCACTGGACGTAGAAGGCTGTCTGCTGCGAGGCGGTTCGGTTGGCGGCGCGGTCTTCGACCGTGACCTGTAGCGTGTAGCGGCCGGGCTGCAAGGCCGCGAGGTTTATCTCCGTCGTGTAGGGGACGCGCGCCGGGTCGGTCTGCGCGTCCGCCAAAATTTTTTGCGGGGGCGCGGCGGAGACCTCGCGGCCGTCCTTGAAGACTTGCACGCGCGCCGCGAGGTTCGCGGGGGCGGCGGCGTTGTAGACGAAGGTCATGAAGCGGAGGCGCGAGCCGCGCGCGAAACGTTTGTCCACGCTCCACTGGACGTGCGCGCCCTGCGCGCTCTGCTCGCCCACGCCTTCGAGCCCGAGGATGAGGCTGCTCAGAGCGAGCTGCCGCGTCGAGAGGTCTGGGACGACGACCCACTGCGAGGCGGTGCCGAGGATGCCGCTCCGCTCGTCGCGCGCCGCCACGCGCACCTGGTAGATGCCCGGCTTCAGCGGGGCGGGGTGGTTGTAGATGACGTTCGAAGAGCGCCAGCGTCCTCCCTCCTCCGAAGGCGGGTTGACCTTGAGCCCCGTCCTGAAGCTCGTCGCGGGCTTGCCCTGGTCGTCGAGCACCACGCCCTCAATCGTCAGACGCGCCGCCTCCCCGTCCTGCGCGCCGTAAGAGAGGACTTCCGTGAACGCCTGCACGGAGGTCGTCAGCACCGTGCCGCTCGAAGGCACGTCAAGGTAGATGAGGGAGAGTTGCAGCGGGATCGACTGCCGCGGGTAGAACTCCGTGAGCGCCTGGCGCAACTCATCATTCGACTTCTTCTCGGCCTGCGCCGCGCCCTTCCCTTCCGCGTTCGCGCCCGCGCCCGCGGTCGCTCCGCTGACGAAGCCGCGCGCCGAGCGCACCGTCAACTCGGGGCGGCCCGCGACGCTCACCTCTATCTTCCGAAGCTTCTCGTCCCTCCCTTCCTCCCCTTCGGGCCGCCACGCGATCAGGTAATACCGCGAGGTCTCAGCGAGCGCCTCGCCCACGAACTGGCCGAAGGTGTTCTGGTTGCGCAGAGCGCGCCCGCCCGTGTCCGCCGCGAGCGCGTTCAGGGCGTCCTGCGACGCGACGATCTCGCGCAGGTTGGAGGCTTCGAGCCTGCCGTTCGGATCCATCGGCGTGGTGCCCGCGGCGTCGGGCGCGCCCGAGATGAGGCCGCGCGCGTCGATGGTGTAGATGACCACGCCCGCGCGGCGCGCCTCGTCCGTGATGCGCGCGAGGCGGTCGCGCCCGACGGGGCTGCGCGGCCCCGTGTCGGCGAGGAAGCCGTCCGAGACGAAGAAGGCCAGCTTGCTGCCCGGCATTTTTTGAGCGTAGCGCAGGAGGGTTTCGAGCGAGTAGTAGGTGTCGGCCGTGACGGTGCCGGCCTGGAGGAGCACCTGCCGCGCGCGGTTCTGCACCTGCACCTCGCAGTGTCGGCGCTGGGCCATGCGATCCACACGGGACGGCGCCATCCCGCCGCCCCACTTCATGCAGTCCTCCACGTAGAAGTCGAAGAGGCGCTCGTCGTCCTTGCGCTCGATGGCGAGCGCCGCGTACTCGGTCATCGTGCCGCTCGGGTTGCGGCCGTAGTCGGTCACGACGTAGGGGACGTGGCCGACGCGCGCGACGGCCGCGCGCAAGACCTCCTTGTTGTCGGTGAACTGTTGCAGGAAGCCGATGCGGCCGCTCGCCGAGGCGACGGCGACGAGGTCACCCTCGCCCATCTCCCCGTCGATGAAGTCGAGCAGCATCTTGCGCGTGCGCGTGACGCTGTCTAAGGAGAGGTGCCGGTCGTCGAGGAAGAAGACGACGGTGCGCTGTCGGAAGGAGGGAGTTGACGCCGCGGCTTTCGCCGGAGCCGCCTCGCCCGCGGCGGCGCGCGCGAGCCTGTCTCTTAGACTCCCGGCCACGATGTTCTCGAAGAAGGTGATCGGGACGGGGCGCCCGTCCACGCGCAGCTCGAAGTCCTCCCTCTTCAGCCCGTCCACGAACCGCCCCTGCTTGTCGAAGACGCTCACGCCCGTCTGCACCAGCTCCGCCCTGACCCGCACCACCTCCTCGTCCGCCTGCTGCGCCGACGCGGCCCGAACAACGACGCAGAGCGTCAGCGCCAACGCACAAAGAATGGTGGCGGGCTTGTTCATCGTGCGTGATAGCGGTCGGTGCCGCCCCGTTCGCCCCCGCGGTCTATTTGACCGCCGCCAGTTGGTCGATGCGCCCGCGGACGGCGGAGGCCAGGAGGCGCACGTCTTCGTCGTTGTAGTTGGCCGCGCGGAAGGCGTCTTCGAGCTGCTTGTCGGAGAGGCGCGAGAGGATGCCGGCGAGCCACTGCGCGTCGGCGACCGTGATGTCCTGCATCAGCTCCTTGTTCTTACCCTCGAAGCTGAAGCGGAGGCGCCCGCCCTCGACGCCCTCGATGAACTTGTCACCCGCGAAGTCTTCGGGGTTGTTGCGGGTGCCCTTGATCTGGCGGATGCGCGCCATGAACCCGCCCACCCCGCCGGTCTTGCCGATGGTCGCGCCGAGGTCGCTGACGACGTAGTGCAGCTCCGTCCCCTGCGGGCCGGTGACGGCGAGGATGCGGTTGTTGTCGTCCTTCAAGTCCCAGTTCTCGACGAGCGCCATCATGATCTTGAGCCCTTGCAGCTCGCGCTTGCCCGAGAAGGGGTTGCTCGCCCAACGCCACTCGCCGTAGCGCTTCGTGTTCTCGGGCCGCGCCTCGAACCGGACGTTCGCGAGGCCGCCGCCCTGACACCGCTCGAAATCCTTGCCGGGGTCGGGCGCGCCTTCGATCTTCGCGCACGGGGCGAGGTAGGTGACTTCGGGGATGTAGCCGGCGGCCCAGACGAGACGCGTCACGGCCGTCTCGGGCTGCGCCTCGACGCCGACCTTCGCCACCCACGCGCGCCCCTTCGCGTCGCGCACGCGGTACTTCTTCGAGTAGCCGCCCTTCTCCTCCTCGACGAAGGTGAAGGGCTCCACGGGGCGCATCTCCTCGCCGCCCGGCCCCGCGAGGAGGTCGAGCGCGGACACGTCCGCCTCGCGCCAGAGGACGGGCGTGCCCTTCGGCGGCTCCTTCTTCTTATCCTTATCCTTCTTGTCCTGCGTGGCGAAGGCGGGCGCGAAGAGGCTGAAGAGAATCAGCGCCGCCGCCGCCAGTCTGAACGTTCCGCCGCGATGTAGCATGTGCTTTCCCCCGTCTCTCTGATGTTGCCTCAACGACGCCGCACGGCCTTCCAGTCCTCCGCGATGATGGCCCAGCGCTCGTGGTCGCGCCAGCGCCCGCAGATTTTCAGGTAGCGCCGCGAGTAGCCCTCTTTCCGGAAGCCCGCCCGTTTGACCAGCGCGATGGACGCGAGGTTGCCCGGCTGTATGTTCGCCTCGATCCGGTGCAGCTTCAACTCCTCGAAGGCGTGGCGCAGCAGGAGGCGTATCGCCTCGGTCATGTAGCCGCGCCCCGCGTAAGGCTCGCCCGTATAATAACCCAGGTAGGCGCTCTGCAAGTTGCCGCGCGCGATCTGCGACAGGTTCATCACCCCGACGATGCGCCCGTCCTCCGCCCGGCAGACGAAGAAGCAGGCGCGGTCTTCCCGGCGGCACCGCTTGACGTAGTCTTCGAACTGCCCGGGCTCGACGGGCGGCGAGACGAGGCCGCGGTGCAGCCGCCTGCTCGCGCGGTTGAGCGCGATAAACTCCTCGCGGTCGCGCTCGGCCGGCGGGCGGAGGTAGACCTTTTGACCGGCGTCCCTTGCCATCGGCGTCTACTTCTTCGAGCGCTCCTGGAGGTGCCTGACGGCCGCTTCGAGCACCTCGTCGCGGCCGGCGACGACCCCGGCAATCGTCGGCGCGGCCCTGACGTGGGGCTGGATGCCGATTCTTTGCAGTTGGCGGCCGTCGGCGTGGCGGACGTTGTGGCCGGTGAAGCTGACGCCGAGGTTGCCGGGCAGCACCATGAAGGTCACGTCGCCGTTGGCGCCCGTGGTCGGCGTGCCGACGAAGGTCACGTCGGTCGCCGCCTCGAAGAACATGCAGGTGTGCTCCGACTGGCTGATGGCGTCCTCGTTGATGAGCACCACGACCTTGCCCTTGTACACGTCGCCCTTCCGCTCGGGGATTCGTTGGGCGAAGGTGTAGTTCGGGCTCTCGGCCAGCTCGTCGTCGTCCAGGGATGTCGCCTCAAGGATCGGGCGCGAGAAGAGCGCGGCCACGGGCATATGCTTCTCGGTCAGGCGCGGCGCGATGGGCCAGGCGGTGCCGTTCGGGTAGCCGCGCATGTCGAAGATGAGGGCCGGCGTGTCCTTCACCGTCTCGAACATCTTGTCCACCTCGCCCGGCTGTAGGCGCGCGAGGTCTACGTAGCCGTAGCCGCTCGGCAGAACCTGCACGACCGGCGTCTTGCGCTCGGTCGCCATGAAGAGCTTCATCTGGTCGGCCCGGCCGAACGAGCGCGTGACTTCCACGTCGCGCGTCGCGCCGTCCAGCCCTCGCACACTCAGGCGGGCCGACGTGTCCTTCTGACCGCCGAGCAGGTTGTAGTGTACGTACTTCATCAGGGACTGCGGCGTGGAGGCGGCGGTGTAGCGCGAAAGGAACTCGATGCGCTTCTCGACCGGCTCGCCGTCAACCGTCAGCACCACGTCTCCGACCTTGACCGGAAGCCGTTCGTCGAGGACGTTCGTGACGACCGTCTTGCCTTCGACGTAGCGGACGACGAGCGGCGGGAGGTACGTCCCCAGCCTCTCGGCCGCGGCGTTCGCGTTCCGCACGCCGCCGTGCGAGTCGTGCATCTCCGTGACCAGCTCGCGGACGGTCAACTGGTAGTCGGCCGCGTCTTTGTTCGCCTCGAACTTCGGGATGTAGCGCGGCAGCACCGTCGCCCAGGTGTCCGCGATCAGTTGCTTGTAAGGGTAGAAGTAGTTGACGACGTTCCAGTAGCGGAAGAGCGCGAGCAGTCGGTACTCCGTGGAGGGGAACTCCATCTCGGCGTAGCTCTTCTCCTTCTGGCTGACGAGCGGCGTCGGCACGGCCGCGGTCTTGCGGCCCGCCTCGCTCGCCTTGCCCTCCCGCGCGGCCCGCAGGGCCTCGCGCATCGCCGCGTCTTCGCCTACCCCTTTGGGCACAACCGCGTCGGCGCTGAAGCCGATTGAGCCGTCCGGGTTGACCGACTCCGAAGTCCGCAGGCGCGCCTTCACGCCGTCCGGCAAGTTCAGCGTGGCACTCCCGCCGCCCGCCTCGGGCGCGCGCTCGCCCTCCTGTATGACGTAGGCGCGGCCGGCCTGCTGCAAGCCTCCCAGCGTCTCGGCCGCGGGCGGCGTGTGCTCGTTGACGAGGAAAACGATGGGCGGCGTCTTCGCCTTGTTACGGCCCGCGAGGGTCTGCGGCGCGAGGCTGGCGAAGGCGGAGTAGTAGAAGGAGGCGCCGCCCGCCTGCGTGGCGTAGCCGTTGTGCAGGCGGTGGCGGCTGTAGCCGAGCGTCACGTCCGAGTCGAGCAGTTGCGGCAAGACCTGCCGCAGCATGTCCGCGAAGATGTAGGCGGCGAAGGGGTCGGCCCGGCCCGCGCTGCGCGCGTCGATGACGACCGCCCTGGCCGAAGCGGTGGCCTCGATGGCTTTGCCGAACAGGACGCGGAGGGCCGTGTTGTCTTTCGCGCCGGTCTCCGCGACCCGCATCGCGTCGATGAAGAGGACGCCGTTCTCCGTCCGCACGGGCTCGCCCGCGGGCGCGGGCGCTTGACCGGGAGGCGCGGGTTTGGGCGTCTCTTCAATCTCCGCGCGCGTGCTCGGGTCGCCGAGCGCGGCGAGCATCTGGTTCAGGGCCGCCTGGTACTCCTGCGGCGTCCTGGCGGTCTGGACTTTCGGTATCGCCTCGACGAGCGCCTTGTCCCAGTCGATCTCGCGGTAGGCGAGGTACGGGTGGAAATACTTCACCGCGCCCCAGACCTTCGCCAGACCCACCAGCCTCTCGACGCGCGCCGCGTCGGCCGTCTGCGCGGGCGGCGCGGCCGCCTGCTGCGCGCGCACGTTCAGGCACAGCGACAGCAGCACGGCCGCCAGCGCGAGGGGCTTTGCATGAAATCTATGAGGCTTCATTCCAAGTCCTCCAGCTTGCCGGTTCGTCGTTAAGTCCTATTCCGCTTCGAGGCAGGGCTTGTCGGCCGAGGCGTCGGCCGCCTGGCGCGCCGCCTCGTTGGTCTTCACCTTGTCGGTGACGCAGACCGCGTCCGAGGTGATCTTCGCCACGGCGAGGTAGGAGGTCTTCTCGTCGGGCTTCTCGGGGTTCTCGCTCGCGTTGACGCGCACGATGAGGGCGTAGGGGCGCACCTTGCCGCCCTTCTTCTCGACGCGCCACTCGGCCTTCTCGCCTAAACTCGAAAACCCGGTCGTGATGACCTGCCAGTAGTTGAGCGGGTGCCGCTTCCCGTCGGGGCTGACGACGGTGACCGACTGGCGCGAGTCGTCGTCCTCGACCAGCAGCTCGTAGCCGCCGACGCCCGCGCACTTCTGCACGGAGCTGGCGCCCTCCTCGTGCGCCTCGACGGTCTTGCAGCGCGCGGCCGCGATGTCCGTGTAGACGCTCTCGGCGGCGGGGGCGTATGCGAGCAGAGGCACCGCGCAGCAGAGGATAAAGAGCGCGGTCAGGGTTCTCTTCAACATTCTCAATCTCTCCTCGGGGGCAAAGGGAAGAGCGGCGCACGGGCGAAGGCCGACGCCCGGCCTTCGCCCGTGCGCGACCATTTACGGGCGGAGGCGCGCGGCCCAGCCGCCGCCCTCGGCCAGCCGTATCTTCAGGCGCGTCGAACGGTCGGCGCGGCCCGAGACCTTCTTGTAGTCGGAGGCCATCCGTCCCGCGTTCACGCCGTCCTGATAAGAGTCCATACGGAACTCGCCTTCGGGGAGGAAGGAGAGGTCAACGTCCAACTCGCGCGCCGTCCAGTCGGTCATCGCGCCGACGTACCACTCGCGCCCGCTGCGGCGCGCGACGACGACGTAGTCGCCGATCTTCCCGTCGAGCACGCGCGTCTCATCCCACACACTCGGGACGGCCGACAGGAACTCCATCGACTCGGGCTCGCGCAGGTAGTTCGACGGGCTGTCGGCGAGCATCTGCAAGGGGCTCTCGAAGACGACGTACATCGCGAGCTGGTGGCAGCGCGTCCCCAAAGACATCGGGCGGTCGAAGACCTTCGCCCAACTCTTCTGCTGCGCGTTGAGCATCGCGCCGGGCGTGTAGTCCATCGGCCCGAGGAACATCCGCGTGAACGGCAGCGTCAGGTTGTGCTCGGGGTTGGCCTCCGCGCTCCACTTGCTCCACTCCAGGCCCCGCACGCCCTCCGTGCTGATGATGTTCGGCCACGTCCGCGTCATCAGGGCCGAACGCTGCGCGCCGTGGTAGTCCACGAGCATCTTACGCCGCGCCGCCTCGCGCGAGAGCTTGTGGAAGAAGCCCACGACCTTCTGGTCGTCGCGCTGCATGAAGTCGACCTTGATGCCCTTGACGCCCCACCTCTCGAACCGGTCGAGCGCGGGCTCCAACTGGTCGTCGAGCGTCTTCCAGACGACCCAGAGGATGATGCCGACCTTCTTCTGCTTCCCGTAGTTGACGAGTTCTTCGACGTTGATGTCGGGGACGACTTCGAGCACGTTGCCGAGCTTGTACCAGCCCTCGTCGAGGACGACGTACTCGATGCCGTACTTCGAAGCGAAGTCGATGTAGTACTTGTAAGTCTGCGTGTTGATCCCGGCCTTGAAGTCAACGCCGTAGATGTTGTTCGCGTTCCACCAGTCCCACGCCACCTTGCCCGGCCTGATCCACGAAGTGTCCTGAACCTTCGAAGGGCTTTGCAGGAGGTAGACGAGCTGGTTCGTGATCAGGTCGCCGTCGCGCTCCGCGACCCCGAGCAGCCGCCAGGGGTAAGTGCGCGTCCCCTTCGTCACGGCGATGTAGTCGGCCGCCTGCGTAACTTTGAAGTCGCGGTCGCCCTTCAGCTCCTCCTTCAGAGGGTACGGCGGGAACATCGCGCCGAGCCCCGTGCCGCCCGTGCCGCGCAGCCAGAGGCCGGGGTAGTCTTCCACGTCCGACTCGGCGACGGCGATCTTCATCCCATTCGCGTCAACCACCGCCGGGAGCGAGGCGAAGGCCGCCGCGCCGATCTCCTTCAGAGTACGGGGCGCGTACACGCGCTCGTTGTGCGAGAAGAGGCTCTCCTCCTGCGGGTAGAAGACCGTGTAGTTGTCCGCGAAGTTGAAGGCGGCCTCCTCCCGGTTGACCTTCACCTCTTCTTCGGGCAGCGCGGTCTCGAAGCGGTAGGCCACGCCCTCGTCGTAGACGCGGAACGTGACGGCGTAGTTGCCATCGAATTCGAGGCGCAGCTCGTTGTAGGCGTCGTGAATCCGCGCGAACTTCTGGCGCACGACCGGCTCGACCCAACCGTCGTGCGCGCGCGGCGTGGCCTTCCGCACCTTCGCGTCGAGCCCGAGGGCCTTACCGTCGATGTCGATGGAGAGCGTCGATTCGCGCAGCACGGTCTTCCCGTTCACCAGCACGTCGTAGCCGGCGCGGGCGGCGGTGCCGACTCTCAATTCAATCTTCTGATCGGGCGAGACCACGCGGTAGTCCGACTGCCGCGCGGCGGCCGGCGCCGCAAGGCAGAGCAGCGCGATTAGCGTCAGCGGTATTCGCTTCGAAAGGATTTGCATGTGCGATTATCTTTTCCGGGTTCAAGAAGAGCGCCAGAGCGTTACGTTGGAATAACAATTTACCCGACGCCCTGTCAATGCCGTGCCGAAGCCGCGGCCGGCTCGGGTTAGTTGGAACTTCCCGCCGATTCACACTCTCGCCATAATAACGTTGATTTTGTAGACGGTTTTGGATAGAGTCCCCGCCCGATTCGTTAACTTTCCGGGCTGCACCGCATGCGACAGTTTCCCCGCTGATCCTGCCACTTCGCCGCCCAGCCTTCCCGCTTTCCCACCGCACGGCAGACGACGTTGTCCCTGCCGTCGCCTGAAGAGGAGGATGCCCCATGACTCCCGTCCCGAAGAGACGCCCCCTGGAAGTATGCGCCGCCCTGGCCGTACTCCTCCTGCTGCTTTCCGGCAGCCGAGCTTTCGCACAAGGCACGTGGACGACGAAGGCCCCGATGCCGACGGCGCGCTTCGCCCACGCCACCGCCGAGGTGAACGGCATCATTTATGCCGTCGGAGGAGTGCCCAGTAACTTTACTTGCAGTGCCCTTGCCACCGTCGAAGCCTACGACCCTTCCACCAACACGTGGACGACGAAGGCCCCGATGCCGACGGCGCGCTACCATCCGGATGCCGCGGTGGTGAACGGCATTCTCTACGTGATAGGCGGCGGCAACAACTGCGGCGGCGACGTGGCGACCGTCGAAGCCTACAACCCTTCGACCAACTCTTGGACGACGAAGGCCCCGATGCCGACGATCAGGAGGAGCGTCGTGACCGTCGCCGTGGGCGGCATCATCTACGCGATGGGCGGCGCCTTCGGCTGTTGCACCAACGTCGATCTCACCACCGTCGAAGCCTACGACCCCTCGACCAACACCTGGACGACGAAGGCCCCGATGCCGATACCGCGAGCATCTTTCGCCGCCGCGGTCGTCAACGGCATCGTCTACGCGATGGGAGGCGACACCGCGAACGCGTCGTCATCCCTCATGGCCTATAACCCTACGACCAACACCTGGATGACGAAAGCGCCCATGCCGACGGGGCGCGCTTTTCTTACCGCGGGCGTGATTAACGAGGTCATCTACGTGGTCGGGGGCTCCGTCGTCGGCGGCTCGACCGCGGTCAACGAAGCCTACCACCCGGCGACCGACACCTGGACGACCGACACCCCGGCGCCCTCGCCTCTCCAGGACTCGAAGGCGACCGTCGTGAACGGCACGCTCTACGTCATCGGGAACCTTGACCCTAACAGTGGCTTCCCCACCGCGACACACTACGCATTCACCGCCGGAGCGTGTACGGGGCCGCAAGGCCCTCCGGGGCCGCAAGGGCCAGCCGGCCCGCAGGGGCCGGCTGGGCCAGCGGGGCCGCAAGGCGAGACGGGTGCGACCGGCCCACAAGGCCCCGCTGGCGCGACCGGCCCGCAAGGCCCCGGGGAAAG
>JADMIO011054796.1_pt1 | contig 20775 bp, 18 predicted proteins | sample 8958161 | NCBI WGS metagenome assembly JADMIO01 (sample SAMN16585339, study PRJNA669376) | soil metagenome | isolation source: Crop rotation soil | place: USA: Cullars Rotation, Alabama | collected 2011 | reverse complement strand
CGCGACAACTTGTCCACGTGGAATTCTAAGCTTAGGATCCCAATGTGCTGGAAAGGCAACTTTTCGGGTTGGCGCGCCCCTGCAACTTTTCGGGTTGGCGCGCCCCTGTAACTTTTCGGGTTGGCGCGCCCCTGTAACTTTTCGGGTTGGCGCGCCCCTGCAACTTTTCGGGTTGGCGCGCCCCTGCAACTTTTCGGGTTGGCGCGCCCCTGCAACTTTTCGGGTTGGCGCGCCCCTGCAACTTTTCGGGTTGGCGCGCCCCTGCAACTTTTCGGGTTGGCGCGCCCCTGCAACTTTTCGGGTTGGCGCGCCCCTGCAACTTTTCGGGTTGGCGCGCCCCTGCAACTTTTCGGGTTGGCGCGCCCCTGCAACTTTTCGGGTTGGCGCGCCCCTGCAACTTTTCGGGTTGGCGCGCCCCTGTAACTTTTCGGGTTGGCGCGCCCCTGTAACTTTTCGGGTTGGCGCTTCTTCATCCGCGCTTGCGCGTCGAGCCGCCTGCCACCGCGCGCGACGGATCCTCCCCTTCCCGCATCCTAGCAGGATTTGGTCGCATTTCAATTTAATATCAGACTTAATTTAAATATACACAGATGTTGTCATTATGCTGAACAAACGAAGAGGACGGGCAGAGGGGCGGCGTTGACGAACTGCACCCCAGCTTTTACAAAATGGTCTACGTAGGCAAGATACGGACATCGCACCGACTTTTCCGTCTGACGGACACGAAAGGCACTCTCCATGGCTAGCGGCCGCATTTTCGACGACATCACCCAGTGCATCGGCAACACCCCGCTGGTCAAGCTCCGCCGGATCACCGAAGGCTGCGTCGCCACGGTCGCCGGCAAGATCGAAAACCTGAACCCCCTGTGGAGCGTCAAGGACCGCATCGGCCGGGCCATGATCGACGCCGCCGAGGCCGAAGGCAAAATCAAGCCTGACACCGTGATCATCGAGCCGACCAGCGGCAACACGGGCATCGCCCTGGCCTATACCTGCGCCGCGCGCGGCTACAAGCTGGTCATCACCATGCCCGAGAGCATGTCGCTCGAGCGCCGCCGGCTGTTGCGGGCCTTGGGGGCCGAGCTGATCCTGACCCCGGCCGCCGACGGCATGAAGGGGGCCATCGGCCGGGCCGAGCAGCTGGTGAGCGAGAACAAGAACTACTTCATGCCCCAGCAGTTCAAGAATCCCGCCAACCCCGAGATTCACCGCAAGACCACGGCCGAAGAGATCTGGCGCGACACCGACGGCAAGATCGACATCCTGGTCTCGGGCGTCGGCACCGGCGGCACGATCACGGGCGTCAGCGAAGTCCTCAAGTCGCGCCGCCCGATCCAATCGATCGCGGTCGAGCCGACCAACAGCCCGGTCATCACCCAGAAGAAGGCCGGCCAGGAGCTGAAGCCGGGCAAGCACAAGATCCAGGGGATCGGCGCCGGCTTCATCCCGGGCGTGCTGAACGTGGACATCATCGACGAAGTAGTGTTGGTGAAGGACGAGGACGCAGAAGAGACGGCCCGTCAGCTCGCCAAGCGAGAAGGTTTGATGTGCGGCATCAGCTGCGGCGCCGCGGCCTGGGCCGCGGTTCAGGTTGCCAAGCGTCCCGAGAACGCCGGCAAGCTGATCGTGGTGGTGCTGCCCGACCTGGGCGAACGCTACCTGTCGACCACGCTCTTCCCGGAGTAAGAGAGCTGTCGAGGAGACGAAAGTCACAAGAACGAGGTGGCCTTCCCACTTGGGGGGCCACCTTTTTTTATTGGAGCGCGGGATTCCGCGCCTACCGTTGTCTTGAGTGGCGACCCCGTCAAATAATCGGCCGCAACGAACTTCCCTGGCCTGTGGATCATCGCTCGCCGCGGATTGAAATCTTTGCAACCTATTCACCCCGACCCGTTCACGTCAGGCGAAACGCAGATCCCCCGAATTCCGCCAATTCCTCTTTTGGTGGCCGTTTGTTCACCCCAAGCTGCCGTTTCGTGCCTCAACGCGATTCGGCACGAGGTTTGCAAATGGTCCCCTTCGTCAGACGAGTGCTTTGTCCCGAAAGTTATGAGTTGTCAAAGCACTAGGGGAATGGTGGGGCGAAACAGGGGAAAGCGGTGTCCGGCCAGTTCATTCAGAATGCGAATGCTGGACTGAATTGGCTGCAAGCTGCATAATGGTCAGGCGGTGCGAATGGGACGCTTGTGCGGGTCGCACCGGATCCAACGCCCTTAGAATCTTGCCCGTGTTATGCCGCCGGCCTCTCCCTTTACCGACATGGGCTTGTGGCTGGGGCTGGGTGGTCTGATCCTGTTGTTGGGTGTGGGGATCTTTCTCATACGACACTTCCGCGATCATCAACTCAATCCCACCTCCGACGACCACGAACTGCTCTCCAACTACCGCGAAATGCATGCGCGGGGTGAGCTTAGCGACGCGGAATACCGAACAATAAAGAGCAAGATGACGTCGCGGTTGCGACAGACGATAACGGATACCGACAAAAAGGCTTAACGCGATCGCACGAGCCCAAGCGGAAGCGCTTAAGCTGGTGGATCGAACGAACCGACTTGCGGTGAGTCAGAGTGTGAGTGCTGCAAAGTGAGTTGGCTGTGCGACGGGCGCGCCGGGAGGAGGCACGCAGCGCACAGCGTCGATCGAGAGCGGAGACTGCTCGATACGCGTGGACAAGGAAGCCCTTCGGCTCCGGATTTCGCCGGGGTCACTCGAGCAACACCTGGGATTATACGCCCTGCGACTGGCCACCGTGCCGATCGCCGGGAACACGGACGCCGAAAGGAGCAGACATGCCCTCGAGTAGGGATTTGACCGGAGGGACGGGTGGTGGTGGCACAGGGGGTGGTCGTCGCACGAGCGGCACCACGAAAAAGAACGCTTTTTGTTCTTTTTGTCGTAAGAGCTATCGCGATGTAGGACCGCTGGTCGAAGGACCTGGCGACGTTTACATCTGCGGTGAGTGTATTGAGCTCTGCCAGTCGATCCTGGATCAGGAACGACGTCGGCGGGGCACGACCAAGCCTCTGTTCTCCAAGATCCCGACCCCGCGCGAACTGGTGGGCCAGCTCGATCAATACGTGATCGGTCAGGAATACGCCAAAAAGGTTCTGTCCGTCGCCGTCCACAGCCACTACAAGCGGCTGACTCTGGGCGCCGAAGGATCGGACGTGGAAGTCGATAAGTCGAACATCCTGCTCCTCGGCCCCACCGGCAGCGGCAAGACCCTGCTGGCCCGGACCCTGGCCCGCATCCTGAACGTGCCCTTCGCCATCGGCGACGCAACCACGCTCACCGAAGCCGGCTACGTGGGCGAAGACGTCGAGAACCTGCTGCTCAAGCTGCTGCATGCCGCTGACTTCGATCTGGAATCCGCCCAGCGCGGCATTCTGTACATCGACGAAATCGACAAGATCGGCAAGACCAGCCATAACGTCTCCATCACCCGCGACGTGTCGGGCGAAGGCGTGCAGCAGGCCCTGCTGAAGATGCTGGAAGGGACCGTGGCCAATGTTCCGCCGCAAGGGGGCCGCAAGCACCCCGAGCAGCAGTACATTCAGATGGACACCTCGAACATCCTGTTCATCTGCGGCGGCACGTTTGTCGGCCTCGAGAAGATCATCGGCAAGCGGCTCGGCCGCAAGTCGATCGGCTTCGGCCAGCAAAGCGGCAACCGCAGCGAAGGGACCGTGGCCGAAATGCTGGCCCAGGTCACCAGCGACGACATCCTGGAGTTCGGCTTGATTCCCGAGTTGGTCGGCCGCTTGCCGGTGACCGCTCCCTTGCTGCCGCTGGATGAATCGGCGCTGATCCGGGTCTTGAAAGAGCCCCGCAACGCGTTGGTCCGCCAGTTCCAGAAGATGTTCGAGATGGAGCATGCCGAGCTGAACTTCAGCGAGGACGCCCTGATCGCCATCGCCAAAAAGGCCATGGTCAAAGAGACCGGGGCCCGTGGTCTGCGAAGCATCATCGAAGAGGTGATGCTGGACATCATGTACGAACTGCCCGACCAGGCTCCCGGCCAGGTCTACTCGATCACCTCGGACGTGGTCGAAGGCCGCCGCAAGATGTTCCCGATGGAACCGAAGACGAAGAGCGCCTAGCCAACGGTTGGCCGCAACGCGTCAACGCGAGCGAGCCCGCCCAGTAGCCAGCGTGAATCGATAGAGCACAAGCCCCGTGGCCGAATGGCCGCGGGGCTTGTTGCGTTTACGGGGGAGTGGCACATGCGTCGTTGCCGCTGCCGTGCTCCATCTCAAATCTCAGATTTCAAATTTGAGATCTGAGATGTGGGTAGGCAATCGGGACCCGCTAGCTCTCCATCTCGCTTCGCTTGCAGCCGGGCCAGTCGTAGCAGACGCCGAAGGCGAAGTAGACGAATAGCGCCGACATGGCGAAGAAGGCCACGGCTACCCCCGACTTGCCGAGCAGATTGTACATCGCCCAGCCCAAATGCGGCATGTAGAGCGTTCCCCTTCGGTTTCCCACGTCGAAAACCGGTGCTACATGTAGATCCCGCCCAGCGCAAAAAAGATCGCCCCAAATGCCGCTTGCGCGGCATGTTGCCAACACGGCGTGCGGGCTGCCTCGACCGCTTCGGTAGTTCCCTCGCCCGGCAGACCGAACGATTCCTCTTCTACTTCGCGCGGCGGAGAAACGATGGTCGGCGCGTTCTCGTTGCGAACGAGCGTTTCAGGGGCGAGCGCCTCGCCGCAGCCGGGGCAGCGCGACGCAAAGAAGTCTTGTACACCCGCCCCGCAGCGTCCGCATTGCAGCGCCATGATACGCCCCTTCGCCGACATGAGTTCGTGAAGGGGCGATTGTATGCCGGCCGGAATGTGTTTCCCAGCTTTTACCGCGCGTCATCGCAAGTCTCGAATCTCAAATCTCAAATTTGAAATTTGAGATTTGAAATTGAGATCGCGGCCTACCGCGGCTTGCTTCCCTCGGCCGCCAGAATGGCCTCGGTCACACCATCCATGGTGTAGTGCTTGGCTTCGGCGGCCGGCTCAAAGCCCAGTTCGCGCAGCGTGCTCGAAGTAACCGGGCTCAGGCTCGCCAGCTTCGACTTCTTCAGATCCGCGCCGAATAGTGCCGCCAAGGACTTGGCGATCGCCGAACTGGTGACGGTAACCCAGTCAATCTCACCAGCCGCCAGTGCCTTGGCCACGGCCGGATCTGCGTGCGGGACATTGGTGCTCTGATAGGCGACGACTTCTTCCACCAACGCGCCAGCTTCCGACAAGCCCGCCCCCAGCGTCTCCCGTCCGCGGCTGGCGCGAATCAGCAGGACCCGCGGCTGTCCGGGACCCGTATGGCACTTGAGCGCATCGGCCAGATGCTCCACCAATCCTTCGGCCCGGAACTCGACGGGGGAGAGATCGGCCTTCAGTTTCCACAGGGCCAACTCGGCCGCCGTGCCGGGGCCAATGGCGGCCAGCTTGGCATGCGCGATCAGCCGCACGTCGCCAAAGTGCCACAGCCGGTCCATGAAGCTGCGGACTCCGTTGGTGCTCGAGAAGACGACCCAGTGGAACTCGTTTAGCCGCGCCAGGGCGGCGTCGACCGGCCGCCAGTCCTCGGGCGGGGCGATCTCGATCGCGGGCTGCACCAGCACGTCGGCCCCCAATTCAGCCAATCGCCCTCGCAACACGCCCGCCTGATCGGCCGCGCGGGTCACCAGGATCTTGCGGCCGAAGAGCGGGCGATGGTTGAACCACTCCAGGCTCGGATCGACCGAGGCCACTTCGCCGACGATCACGATTGCCGGCGGGCGGATCTTGTCGGGCCGGGTCTGATCGAGCAGACCGGCCACTTCATCCAAACGGCAGCGGATCGAGTGCTGCTGCGGCCACGACACGCGCCGCACGATGATCGCGGGCGTGCTCCCCGCGCGGCCGCCGGCCATCAAAGCCTGCGACCAGACCGTGGCAGTTGTGACACCCATGTAGAAGACGAGCGTGCCAGGAAAACGGGCCAACGCCGCGTAGTCGATCGCCTCGCCCGACTTTTCGTCTCCTTCGTGCCCCGTGACGAGCGCCACAGCCGAGGCTTTGTCGCGATCGGTCAGCGGAATGGCTGCGTAGCTGGCCGCCGCCAGGGCCGCGGTAATGCCTGGTACGATCTCGAACGGAATGCGGGCCTCAGCCAGCGCATGGGCCTCCTCGGGTAGGCGGCCGAAGACAGCGGGATCGCCCCCCTTGAGCCGCACCACGGTCCGGCCGGCGCGGCCTTCCGCGACGAGCTTCTGATTGATCTCCTGCTGCGACCAGAGCTTTCCCTGGCCGTGTCGGCCCAGCGAGATCCGTTCGGCTTTCTCCGGTGCGAGCGCCAGGATCTGCGGATTCACCAGGTAGTCGTACAGCACCAGGTCGGCGCGGCCCAGGCACTCGGCGGCACGCAGCGTGACCAGACCGGGGTCGCCGGGTCCGGCCCCCACCAAGAAAACGCGCACGGTAGGTGTGGAATGCACGTGGGGGACTCCGCGACGGGTGTTACTGGGAGAGGCTTCTTGCCCCTGTTGATTCTCAGCTTCTCACCATGCCTGGGCAATGACCAAATGCCCCGCGGCTGGAAGAGATCCAAAGAATGCAAACGGGGTGGGGACTCGTGGGAGCGCCCACCCCGCTCAGATTAGCATCGAACGATCAGTAGCCCTCGGGCCATTTGCTGGTGGCCTCGAGCGGTTCGCCCGTCTCCAGCAGGCTTTTCAGGCTGCACAGAATCATCGGCCAGCCGCCCGAAACGCCCTCTTCCAGTTTCGATCCCTGGCGATCGAATTCGTGAGTTAGCGTAAGCTTGACCATGTCCCCTTGTTGCTCGATCTCGTAGGTCAACTTCGATTGCGTCCCTTCGGCTTTTAGCGCCTTCTGAAACTGATTCTCCCACGTCAGCACGATTTTTTTATACGGCTCGAACTCCAGAATCTCGCCGCTGTCGGCCACGCGGCCATCAGGGATCATCATCTTCCACGACGCGCCGACCTTCCACTGGCAGTCCTGTACGGTCTCGACCCAGAATTTGCGCGTGAATTCCGGCTCGCGCAGTGCCTGCCACAGTTTCTCGGGCGTGGTGCGGATATAGGTCACGTAAACAAACTTGGGCTTATCCATGGTGCTGGCGTTCCTGATCAAGAGCGCGATTCGTAGGTGGATCGATGAGCTTACGAGCCAACGCCCGGAATTATGCAACCATTTGGTTGCACGTCAAGAGGGCCCGCGAAACAGGGGCGAAGGCCAAACTTGCTTTCCGCCAAGGGCGCTTTGATAATGCCCGCCTCGCCCGAATTGTTCCACCCGTTCACACCTGACGACCACGCGCTGCAAGGATCCCTCTCATGAAATGCCGTTTGCCGCTGTTCGCTGCCACGCTTGCCCTCATCCTGGCGCTGCCGGCCGTCGCCGCCGACAAGCCGGCCCCCGTGCGCATGGGGTCAGGCGTGATGACCTTCGACACCGTCCCCGGCTGGGGCCTGCGCCCCGATGGCGCGTCGGCCCTGGGCCCCACGCACGGCGCGGTGGTGATCGACAAGGCGGGCAACATCTACACCAGCGCCCACAAGGGGGTCGTGGTCTTCTCGCCCGATGGCAAGGTGATTCAGGAGTACCTGGGGGACAAGTACTCGAACATTCACGACATGGAGATCCGGGCCGAGGGAGACGCCGAGTTCATCTACGGCGCCCGCAACGCCAATGGCGAAGGGATCAAGTTCAACGCCCACACGGGCGAGATCGTGCTGAAGCTGGGCATCCCCGAGGAATCGGGCCTGAAGCTGACCAAGCTCAGCCCCACGGCGATCACCGTCGCCCCCAACGGCGACATCTTTCTGTCCGATGGCTACGCCAGCAACCACATCATCAAGTACGACAAGGCGGGCAAGTACATCAAGCATTTCGGCACCAAGGGAAACGACCTGAAGCAGTTCAACACGGCCCACGGCATGACGCTCGATACGCGTTACGACCCGCCGCGACTGCTGATCTGCGACCGCAACCACACTCCCAAGGGTCGGCTGCTGCACTATGATCTGGACGGCAACTACATCGACGAAGTGATCACCGGCCTGATGATGCCGACCTCTGCCGCAGTGCAGGGTGACTATGTCTCGGTGCCCGACCTGCAGGGCCGGGTCTGGATCCTGGACAAGGCGAACAAGATCGTGGCCGAACTGGGGGCGAACCCCGATCCCGGCAAGCGTGGCAATTTTAATATTCCGCAGGACCAATGGGTCGAAGGGGTTTTCAGCGGCACGCACGGTTCCTACTGGGACAAGGACGGCAACCTGTACGTGCAGGACTGGAACACAGCCGGCCGGATCATGAAGTTGGTCCGCGTGAAGCAATAACAAAGTCAGCGAAGTACGCGGGGTCTGGCGGAAAACCGTCGGGCCCCGTGTCGTTGACGCTCGTGGGCGTTCCTAAAAAAGGGCGCGTGACGGATGGAGCTTCCAGCCAGTTTGACCATCTATGACTGCGCGTATGCCCTCGATGGCGGTACGACGGTGCTCGAAGCCAGGGACGAAGCCGGGGGCGAGCGCAGTGTGGTGCTCGTCCAGCATCTCTTTCCGCAGCCAGATCCGTCTCTCGACGAACTGCCCGGGCGGCTGTACTTCGACGACGAGCTGGTGCCGCTGCGGTCCGAACTGGAGGCTCAGGTTCTGGCCTTACTGCGCCAGGCCGACGTCCGTTGTTCGGACTCTCCCACTGATAGAGGCGACAGCTTTCTGCTTTCGCCGAATGCCCTCATTCTGAGCGAAGACATCCGGCAGGTTCTCAGTAATTCCCCCGAGGGCAACCTCCGCGCGATGCTGGCCTCCGTCATCGCGTTTGTCGAGTCCGATGAATACCTGCAGTTTGCCGAGCGTGTGAAACAGGCCGCTGATGCGACGCGCCCGCCGCTGACGTAGTTCGCCGGGCTTACAGGTGAGTCTGCGACGCACTCGGATTACAATGGAGGCTCGCTTCGCGCTATTCGATACCGCATTCCCGCCTTTCGAGTTCCCCGCCATGCCGCTTCTCTTGCGATCGTCCCTCGCTGTACTCCTTGTGGCGCTTGCGGCCGTACAGAGCTTCGCTGAAGAAAAGCCGCGCCAACTCGAGCGAATCCGCACCTTCGACGTCGAGCATCTCAAGGCCGAGCTGAACATCGATCCCGACAAGGCCAAGCTCTCGGGCACGGTGACGCACACGCTCAAGCCGCTGCACGACGGTTTCAAGCAGCTCGAACTCGACTGCGAGGCCCTCACGGTCACCAAGGTCACCGTCGACGGCCGCGAGCAGAAGTTCGAGCTCCGCGCACCCAAGCTGGTGATCACGCTCGACCGGGTCTTCAAGAAGCAAGAGCCGCTGTCGGTCAGCGTGACCTACCACGGCTCGCCGACCTGCGGCATGTACTTCATCCGCCCCGACGAGTTCTATCCGCAGAAGCCCCTCTGCGTCTGGACGCAAGGCGAGCCGGAGCAGAACCACTTCTGGCTCCCTTGCTACGACTACTCGAACGACCTGCAGACGACCGAGATGATCGTCACGGTCCCAGCCTCGCTCTTCGTCCTGTCGAACGGCCGGCTGCTCGAGAACCGCGCCAACGAGGCGGCCGGCACGCGGACCTTTCACTGGAAGATGGACCAGCCGCACGTCACCTACCTGATCTCGCTGGTGGTCGGCGACCTGGTGCCGCACGAGCTGGAAGTCGGCGGACTGAAGATCACCAGCTATGCCCCGCGGCAGTTCTTCGACGAAGGACGCATGAAGCGGGCCTTTGGCCGAACGGGCGAAATGGCCACGCTCTTCAACAAGCTGACCGGCGTCGAGTATCCCTGGCCCAAGTACGCCCAGACGATCGTGCCCGAGTTCCGGTCCGGCGGCATGGAGAACATCTCGTCCACGACCCTCACCGAGTTCACGCTCCGCGACGATGGCGCCATTCTGGAGAGCACCGCCGACGGGCTGATCGCCCACGAGTTGGCGCACCAATGGTGGGGCGATCTGCTGACCTGCAAGGATTGGTCGCACTTGTGGCTGAACGAGGGCTTTGCCACCTACTACGACGCCCTGTTCACCGAGTACGACCTGGGACCCGAGAACTTTGCCTACAAGGTCGATGGCAATCGCAAGGCGGCGATCAAGATCGACGAAACCAAACCTCGCCCCATGGTCTGGGACCGCTACGAGCGCCCCTTCGAGATGTTCGACGCCCGGGCCTATCCCAAGGGGGCCAGCGTGCTCCACATGCTGCGCGGGCTGCTGGGAGACGACAAATTCTTTGCCGGCGTTTCCAGCTACGCCCGCAAGCACCGCCACCAGGCGGTCGAGACGGCTGACTTCCAGCGGGCGATGGAAGAAGCCTCGGGCAAGAAGCTCGATTGGTTCTTCGAGCAGTGGTGCTACAAGGCCGGCGCTCCCAAACTCGAGATCACTTGGCGGTTCGTGCCCGAGGACTCGACCGCCCGCATCAAGGTCAAGCAGACTCAGCCAGCCAGCGACCTGGTTCCGACGTTCAAATTGCCGACCAGCGTCGAGTTCATCACCAAGGGCAAAGCGGTGCGGTTCCCGGTGGAACTCGACAGCCGCGAGCAGGAGCTGGTCTTCCGCATCGATGCCAAGCCCGACCTGGTGCGGCTCGATCCGGAGCGCTACCTGCTGGCGGAACTGAGCTTCAAGAAGCCAGCCGACGAACTCCGTCATCAGTTGGATCATGACCCGCACGTGCTTGGCCGCGCCGCGGCAGCCGACGGACTGGCGGCGCTACCTGTCGACACAGCCAACGTGACGGCGCTGGCGGCGGCGTTGGCCCGCGAGAAGTCGGAATATCTGCGTCGCGACATCGTGCTGGCCCTGGGCAAGCTCAAAGGAGACGAAGCCAAGAAGCACGTGTTGGCAGCGGTGAAAGATCGCCATGCCATCGTCCGCCGGGCTGCGATCGAGCAGCTCGAGCATTTTGAAGGTCCTGAGCCGTTGGCGGCCCTTCGCGAAGCCTGGCAGACCGAGCCCGCCCCGCAGGCTCGCGCGGCCACGCTTCGCATGCTGGCCAAGAAGAAGGCCGAAGAGCTTCCCAAACTTCTCGAGCAGGCGCTCGAGCAGCGATCCTATCGTGGCGCGATCCCTTCGGCTGCGCTCGACATCCTGACCACCAGCGAGCATCCCCGCCGTCGCGAGCTGGTGGTGCTCAAGAGTCGTCGCGGCGAAGACGAGCAGGTCCGCTCCGGGGCGCTGGCCGCTCTGGCCAAACTGGCTAAGAACGATCCGCAGCTCGTCTCGGCCATCCGCGAGCAGTTCGAGGACCCCAACTACTTTGTTCGTATCGCCAGCATCGCGGCGTTGGGCGAGGCTGGCGGCAAGAGCGAGATCGAACTGCTGGAAGCGCGGCTCAAGATCCCCATGGACAAGCGCGAGTCCGACGCCCTGCGCAAGGCACTCGAGAAGCTCCGCACTCCCAAGCCCGATCCCGTGGGGGCAGCGGACAAGAAGGCCGTCGATCTGGAGAGCGAGGCCAAGCAGTTGGAGCTGAAGGTGGAACGGCTGCGGGCCGAGGCCAAGCAGGTTCGCGCTCAGGCCAAGGAGAAGGCAGCGGAAGCGGCGCCCCAGAAATAGCAGGCAGATTCCGAGGTGCAGGAGCGTAAGGTAGCAGGCACACTCCGTGTGCCGTCCGCTGACACTCGCTTAAGTGCAACTGGGCGGTGGTTGAGAGAGCGCTAGCGGACGGCACACGGAGTGTGCCTGCTACTTTACGCTTCGGCTTGGGATTTTCGGGTCTACTCGCAGTTCAAGGCAGGCGGGACGCCTGCACCACAATAAGCGGACGGCACACGGAGTGTGCCTGCTACTTTACGCTTCGGCTTGGGATTTTCGGGTCTACTCGCAGTTCAAGGCAGGCGGGACGCCTGCACCACAATAAGCGGACGGCACACGGAGTGTGCCTGCTACTTTACGCTTCGGCTTGGGATTTTCGGGTCTACTCGCAGTTCAAGGCAGGCGGGACGCCTGCACCACAATAAGCGGACGGCACACGGAGTGTGCCTGCTACTTTAACTGCCCGCTCCGCAAACCTCTCTTGCGGAAAGATCGCTGGATACGTCATAACGACATCGTCGCATTCAACTCTCTTACTCAGTACGCGGACCCCACTTCGCCCGATGGACTCTTCGCTGGAACTCCGCGAGGTCCTTAAAGCGTACCCTGCCGATTGTCAGCCCTCGCAGATTGAGGTCCTGGGCACGGCCGGCGGTTTCAGTGGAGCTCGCTTCTGGCGACTGCACACTCCGCGCGGTGTGCTGTGCATGCGGCGCTGGCCCCCCGAGCATCCCACCGTCGAACGGCTCGAGTTCATCCAGGCGGTGCTGTGGCACGTCGAGCAGCAGGGGTTCGACCTGACCCCGCTGGCATTGCCGGCCAACTCGCGCAAAGGTTACGTGCGCCATGGGGGAACCCTATGGGAGCTGGCCCCTTGGCTGGCGGGCAAAGCCGACTTCCGCGAGCATCCCACGCCTGCCCGGCTGACGGCAGCCATGCGGACCTTGGCTGCCTTCCATCAAGCGACCGTCGGCTTTCCGCTGCCGGTGGCCGAGCGCGACCCGTCCCCCGGCATCAAGCAACGCGCGGCGCAGTTGCAGGGCTACCTGGCAGGCGGACTCTCCAAGCTGCAGGAATCGCTGGTGCCCAAGGTCTGGCCCGATCTGGCCCGGCTGGGAAACGAGATCGTCGCGCTATTTCCCAAGGCCGCGCCGCCGGTCGCCGTGCTGCTCGATAAAGCCGGCCGCGAACTGGTCCCGTTGAGCCCCTGTATCCGCGACATCTGGCACGATCACGTCCTCTTTCTGGGTGACGAAGTCTCGGGTCTGGTCGACTTTGGCGCGCTGAATGTCGAATGCGTTTCGGCCGACATTGCCCGGCTGTTGGGGAGCTTGATCGGCGATGATCCGATCGGTTGGGAGCAAGGCCTGGCCGCCTATCAGTCGATCCGCCCGCTCTCTCCGGCCGAGTTCCAGCTGGTGCGGGCCTTCGACGAGAGCAGCGTGCTGATGAGCGGGCTGATGTGGCTCGAGTGGGTCTTTCAGGCGCGGCGCGAGTTCGAGGATCGCCCGCAGGTCCTGTCGCGCGTGCAGACGATTCTGCTGCGGTTAGCGAAGCGAACCTCCTGAGCGGTGCACGTTGCGCCGATTCTTTCAAATCAGCGTGGCATCGCTTAAGATGCCCCAGCCTTCAGCGCTATCCCCGCTTACGGAACCCCTTGCATGGGCGACGAGTCTGCCAATCTGCGCAAAGACGATGAGCAGCCGGCCCCTGCCAGTCCCCCGCCGCCGTCGCCGATGCCCGGCGAAGCGGTGCCGGTCGTCGGGTCATCTCACATTTTTCATGAGGCGCCGTTCTTCGCGGCGAAGCCACAGCCGGCAACCGAATCGATGTCGGGCGTGTTGACGGAAGTTCCCCATCCGGTCGATCGCCCCTCGGTGAACTGGGCCGAGGAAGCGGCCGCCATCGAATCTGTTGCGGCCCCCGCGGCGGCAACGCCCGTGGCGATTCAACCGGAAGCAATAGCTGCGGACGGAGCCAAATCGGCGGAGTTGCCCAGCGATGTCGCTGGCGACGCGAAGTCGAGCGATCCACTCTTCGGTCCTGACGCATCGGCCATCCAGTCCCCGCCCGCCTCGGAAACGGCGGCGAGTGTGGAATCGTCCGTTCCCGTGCCTGCAGCTTCAGGCGAAGCAACTCCCGCGACGACCGAGGGGGAAGCAGCGGGTGAGGACGCTCCCGCCTGGAGCAGCTTCAACTTCAACCCCGACGCAGCCTCGAGCGAAGACGCATCCCCAGAGGAAGAAGAAGAGGAAGAGGGCGAGCCGGAAGAGCTTCCTCCACCCTCCGCGCGCGGCGTTCGGATCCCCATCGTGGCCAGCGAGTTGAGCCTGGCGATGGCGGTCTTTGCGGGAGTCGGCATGGTGGCCGCCCAGCGGATGCTGTACTTGCCGCTGCTGTACAGCATCGCCTTTGGCATGCTGCTGGGCTGGACGCTGGCCCGAGCGCCGCAACGCGGCTGCACCAACCGCGCACTTTTGCTCGCGCTGACGGTGGTGACCGTGCTGTTGACCCAGTGCGTCTTCTACCTGGGCAATTTCCTGTGGGACAATCACCAATCACAGGTCAAGCGGTTTGCGATCGCCGAGTTCGCGGATCTGCTGACGGTCGACGACGCTCAGCGCGTGGGCCGCTATCTGCAGGCGGAAGCGGCCCGCAAGCGTGTGTTTGGCTTTCCGCTGGGAGAGACGGGCTCGTACGTGCTGGCGTCGCTCGAGCTGGTGCTGATGTTCACGTTCGCCTGGATGCCGGTACGGTCGGCCGTTCGGCTCAAGCTGGCGGGTTCGGTCCCGGTGGAAGTGCTGGAGCGCGTCATGGAATTGCGCCGCCGGAAGCTCGAACAGCCCGAGGTCTTTTTGAAGCTCTCGGAGCAGGGCTGGATCAACCCCAGCGACCAGCGCCAGGCCTGGGATGCGGCGAGCGCGTACATGGAACTGGTATCCCGTCGCCGCCGGCGCTAAGCGTAGGGTGGGCTGTGCCACCATCGCGACGCGAGTGGTTGCCGCCCTGGATTGGTTCCCATGCGCCGCCGTATTGCGAGAAATTCGTGCAATCGCCCACGGGCGATGCATTCCTCGCATCGCCATGGTGGGCACAGCCCACCCTACGACGCGCATCTCTTAGATGTCGTAGTACAGGCAGAACTCGTACGGATGCGGTCGCAGCCGCATGGCGTCCACTTCCTTCTCCATCTTGTACTGGATCCAGGTGTCGATCACGTCCTGCGTGAAGACGTCGCCGCGGAGCAGGAACTCGTGGTCGCTCTTCAGAGCCGCCAAGGCCTCGGCCAGCGAACTGGGCGCCTTGGGGACCTTGGCCAGCTCTTCGGGGCCGAGATCGTAGATGTCCTTATCGAGCGGTTCACCCGGGTGGATCTTGTTCTGGATGCCGTCGATGGCTGCCATCAAGATCGCCGAGAAGGCGAGGTACGGATTACAGCTCGGATCGGGGCAGCGGAACTCGATCCGCTTGGCCTTGGGGCTGGCGCTGTACATCGGGATGCGGATCGAGGCCGAGCGATTACGCTGCGAATAGGCCAGGTTCACGGGGGCTTCGTAGCCGGGGACCAGCCGCTTGTAGCTGTTGGTCGTGGGGTTGGTCAGCCCCAGGATCGCCGGGGCGTGCTTCAAGATGCCGCCGATGGCATGCATGCCCATTTCGCTCAGGCCGGCGTAGCCGCTGCCGGCAAAGAGGGGCTGCCCCGCTTTCCACAGTGAGATGTGCGTGTGCATCCCCGACCCGTTGTCGGAAAAGAGGGGCTTGGGCATGAAGGTGACGGTCTTGCCGTGCTTCTTGGCGACGTTCTTGATGATGTATTTGAACATCAGCATCTGGTCGCCCATCTTCACCAGGTCCTGATATCGCATGTCGATCTCAGACTGCCCGGCGGTGGCCACCTCGTGATGCTGCGCTTCGACGTCGATGCCGCAGTCGATCATCGTCTGCATCATCTCGTTGCGGATGTTCATCAACGAGTCGGTCGGCGGAACCGGAAAGTAGCCCTCTTTGTAGCGAATCTTGTAGCCCAGGTTGGGTTTCTCGTCCCGACCGCGCGTCCACTCCCCCTCGACGCTGTCGATGTGGTAGTAGCTCTCGTGCTGATTCGTGTCGAAGCGGACGCCGTCGAAGATAAAGAACTCGGCCTCGGGGCCGATGTAGCAGATATCGGCGATGCCGCAGTTCTTCAGGTAGTGGACCGCCTTGCGGGCGACGTTCCGCGGATCGCGCGAGTAGTCCTCGCCCGTCAGCGGGTCCTGGATGTTGCAGATCATCACCAGGGTCGGGATCTCGGTGAAGGGATCCAGAAAGGCGGTGTCGGCCTGGGGAACGACCAGCATGTCGCTCTCGTTGATGGCCTGCCAGCCGCGGATGCTGGAGCCGTCGAAGCCCAGGCCTTCTTCAAAGACGCTCTCGTCGAGCTTGTTCACCGGAATGGTGAAGTGCTGCCACAGCCCTGGAAAGTCCATGAACCGCAGGTCGACGGCTTTCACCCCTTTTTCGCGGCAGTAAGCGAGGACATCCTTGGGAGTGACATTTCCCCCCTTGTCGTGAAGGATCCGATGTGTCGTCACGCGGTTCTTCCCGGGCGAATAGATCGTAGAGGGGCGCGGAGAGGCACAGGGAGAGGCCGCGCCGTGGTAGGGGACGGTAGATTGGCCTGCGGTGGCATCATAGCGCGCCGGTGGCTGGATGAACACACGCTCGCCGCGACTTTTTTTGGGGACGAGCGCGTCAAGTAGCAGGCACACTCCGTGTGCCGTCCGCTGGCGCACGTTTAAATCCGCAATGGGCGGCGAGTGAGAGAGTAATAGCGGACGGCCCACGGAGTGTGCCTGCTACCTTACGCTCTCTGCCTTGCGGACCCTTCGGGTTAGGATGGTCGAATCGATTCGAAGAACTACCGACATCGAGGAGCCCGAGTGACGCTCGATCCCACGCCTGAAGCCCAGCCCCTCTCCGACATCTACGAGCACCTGCACACGATCCGCGCGGACGAGATCGACTCGCTGGGGCATGCCAACAACCTATCGTACCTGCGCTGGATGCTGTCGGCCGCGGTAGCTCATTCCGCGGCGCTGGGCATGACGGGCGAGAAGTACCGCACCATGGGCTGCGGGTTCGTGGTTCGCCGGCACGAGATCGACTACCTCCGCCCTGCGTTCGAAGGAGAGTCGCTGGTGGTTCGGACCTGGGTGGCCTCGATGCGCAAGGCCACCAGCCTGCGGCGCTACGAGATCTTCCGCATCGAGGCGACCCGCGAGGTGAAACTGGCGGTGGCCGCCACCGACTGGGCCTTTGTCGACTACGCCAAAGGCATGCCCCGCCGCATTCCGGAGGAAATCGTGCAGATTTACTCGCGGACCGCGGATCGGCAGAAAGATTGAAATACGTCCGGGTTCGGTTCACACTAGGAAGATTGGACATCCCTGCGCGGGGAGGTCCTTCCGTTTCCTCCCGTTCACGGCCCTCTCCCATGAAGTACGTCGCCTGCTGGTCGCTCTCCCTTATCGCACTGATCGCCCAGGGAGCGAGCGCTCAGGACGAAGCGCCGGCCCCTGCCCCGAAAGCTCCGGCCCCCAAGGCGGCTCCCGCGCCGAATCTGGCCAAGTCGATCATGGCCACTTCTCCCTCCCAGGCCGGCGAAGACTTCTTCTATCAGGGCGAGTACGAAGGCACCTATGGACCGGCCTACGGCGGAGGACGCGTCGGGGTGCAGGTGGTTTCGCTGGGAGATCGGCAGTTCGAAGCGGTCGAGTTCCCGGGCGGACTTCCCGGAGCGGGTTACACGGGCGGCGAGAAGTCGACCTACACTGGCGAGCGCGAACAATACTACCTGCGGTTGAAGAACGCCGACCGCAAACTTGTGCTGCAGGCCCCCGATGGGGCGATCCGCGACCTGGCAGGCCGACAACTGGCCGCCCTGAAGAAGGTAGATCGCAGGAGTCCTTCGCTCGGCGCGGCCCCCACACCCGGGGCGCTCGTCGTGTTCGACGGCAAGCCGAGTCAGGAACTCACCGGCGCCAAGATTGCCGCCGACGGCACCCTGATGCACGGGGCCAACATCAAGGGGCCCGTACAGAGCTTCTTTATGCACCTGGAGTTTCGCACGCCTTACATGCCGCTGGCAAAAGGGCAGTCGCGGGGCAACAGCGGGGTCTACATCCAGGAGCGCTACGAGCTGCAGGTGCTGGACTCGTTTGGCCTGAAGGGGGAGTTCAACGAGTGCGGCAGCGTCTACCGCACCCGCCCGCCGGAGATCAACATGTGCCTGCCTCCGCTCGCCTGGCAGACCTACGACATCTACTTCCGCGCGGCCCAGTTCTCGCCTGACGGGAAGAAGACCGCCAATGCCGAGCTGACGGTCTATCACAACGGGGTGCTGGTGCAGACGCACTACTCGCTACCCAACAAGACCGGAGCCGGTCAGCCCGAGGGGCCGACGGCTCGCCCCATCAAGCTGCAGGATCATGGCGATCCGGTCCGCTACCGCAACATCTGGATGGTGCTGCCGGAAGCCAAGTAAGCCAGCGCGTTGACAACCGCCGCGCGAGACCGTTCTCTGGTCTTCGACCCCGGCGAACTCTACGCGAGATCTGCATCCATGGCGAAGAAGACGAGCGCCCCCCGCCCTGCCAAATTGCTGGCCGTCCTGCGAGAAGGACCCAAGGCCGTGCAGGCCTGGAATTTGAAGGTCGCCAAAGGACCTAAGAAGTTCCGCAAGGCGAACCTGGCCGAAGCGAAGCTGAGCCACGTGGTCCTGGCCGGGCTCGACTTCACCGCTGGAGTCTTCGACGAAGCGACTCTCTATCAGGCGCATCTCGAGGGGACCATCCTGGCGGATGCTTCGCTGAAGAAGGCCAACTTGAAATCGGCACGGCTCGACCGCGCGAATCTGGAAGGGGCCGATCTTTCCGAGGCGGATCTTTCCAAGGCCAACCTGAGCTGCGCCAATCTGCAGCGGGCCAATCTGACGGGCGCGAAGCTCGACAAAGCCGACCTGGCCTTCGCCGACCTGCGCGGCGCCAATCTCACGGCCGCTTCGCTGCTGGCGGCCAACCTGATGGGCATTGCCACCGACGCCGGCACCCAACTGCCCGCCGGCATGACTCGGCCGGCCGCAACGGATTCGAAGGACTCCGCGGCCCCCTCCGGCGCCAAGAAGCCGGCCGATCTTCCGTCCTTCATGAAGCTGCTGGCCAACAAATCCGAGCCGGGGCGTTTCGAGCGGGCCCTGAAGATGCTCAAGAGCGGCAAGATCCAGCTCTTTACCGACGTCGCACCCGATCACGTGGTGGGCGTTGTGCAGAGCCAATCGATGGACAACAAGGTCTACTCCTGCCATCTGCGGAGCGACGGCAAGTTCGCCTGCGTCTCGGCCCATCTGGAAAACTGCATGGGGTTGGGAGAGGGCAAGCCCTGCAAACATCTGCTGGTCCTGTTGGTGGGAATGGTTCACTCGGGGCAGTTGGATCCGGCGACCGCCATGCTGTGGGTGTCGACCAAAGCGAAAAAGGGAACCCGCAAGGACACGAACGTATTGGCCGACACGCTGATCCGCTACAAAGGTGCTTTGGCCGGCGAGGTCGATTGGCGACCCACCGAGACGGTGCCCGAAGACTTCTACGCGTTCTGACCCATGCAGGAAGAGATCGTTCAGACCGTGGAGCGGCTCACCGCACAGTTCGAGGACCTGGTCGTCCGCGGCGTCCGTTCCAGAGGCTCCGAACATCTGACCGTCCTGGACGCGATGCGTACCGAGTTCGAGCGGATCGGCGCGGGGCATCTGGCCAGCCGCGTGGCGGACTTGGTCACGGCGATCAAGAACGACGACCGCGGCGCGGCCAAAGCCCTGCTGAGAGCCCAGACCAGCCTGCGGCTCTTTGAACGGCTGCTGACCTTGGAGGTCGCCCAGAACACCCTGCAGGGATTCGTCTCCGGCGGCGCGCCTGGAGGATTCGGCGATGGGGGCGATGAAGAAGATGCTGGCGACGAGGAGGATATATGATCCTTCCCGCAGCAGAGCGTCCCAAAGTTTCGGCCTTGCTCGAAGAACTGGCTCGTTCGGTCGAAGAGCTGCTCCTCTCGGGGCTGACCACCGCCAGCGAGGCCACGCGAAAGACGCTGGATGTCTCGTTTCGCGAGGCCTCGCGAATGCGGCTCCTGCGGCTCGGCTCGACCCTGCGCGTCGCCAACGAAGAGCTGGGGCGTTACACGCGCAATGATCCGGAGTTCTCTGCCAAGCGGCTCAGCTTCTTTCTGAACCGGACCTGGCTCCTCAGTCACGGGCTGCATCGGGCCTTGGCCCGCAACGACGAGGCCGAGTTCGATCGCCTGCTCTGGACGCCGGCCAGCGTACCCGTTCCGTCGCTGGAACTGGTCACGCTGGGGGTCGTCAAGAAAGTAGCGGCCCGGGCGTTCTGTGCGTTCGACTTTCGCCTGCGAACCCTTTCGGCCAGCGGCTCGATACCGGCCGGCGCCCGCCTGGCCTGGTCCTGCGTCTTTCCGATCAAGCCCGAGGTGCCCATTCCGGCCGAAGGCTACCTGCACTTGCCGCAGAAGCAGAAGTTCAAAGCCGCTGAACTGCTGGAATCAAAGTCGATCCGTCTCGAGAACGCGACCGTGGCCCTGGATGGCTTCGGCGGCGGCCGCATCAGCCTGACCGACGACAGCAAGCTGACCTTGGGAGCCAAGTTCACCGACTGGCAGCGGTTTCTGTCGTGGGACACAGCAGCGGCGCTCGAACGGCTGGCCGGGCATCAGGCGGGGCCGCTCGATCTGGATGTCGAACTGCAAGAAGAGGTGCTGCTCGACCCCTGGACCGTCGAAGAGCCGATCGAAAAGGACCAGCAGTGGCTCTATCCCATCCAGGCAGGGCCGCTCGCCTTCGAGGGGGTCTCTGCCAAGGGAGTTGAGGGGGAAGCACTCGGAAAACGGATGGTCGAGTTCAAGAAAAAGAAGAAGGTCCGCCCGCCGCTGTTCGGGCTGATGCACTACGAGCGCTGCCGGATGGTGCTGCAACCGCTCACCGTGTTTGGCGAAGAAGGGCCGATTCACCTGATGCTCTCGGACCAGAACATCGATCGCAAGGCACTGCTGCAGGCGCTCAAATTCACGTAATCGACACACAATCCTCACATGCACGCGCGGCGAAGCACTCTTTCCAGCACAGTGGGATCCGAAGCTTGGAATTCACGTGACTTGAAGTCGCGGC
>JADMIO010871520.1_pt1 | contig 20776 bp, 16 predicted proteins | sample 8958161 | NCBI WGS metagenome assembly JADMIO01 (sample SAMN16585339, study PRJNA669376) | soil metagenome | isolation source: Crop rotation soil | place: USA: Cullars Rotation, Alabama | collected 2011 | reverse complement strand
GATCGAATCGTGCGGGATCCCCTCGTCTGCGGGGGGGAGCCGGTCATCAAGGGGACGCGGGTCACGCTCCGCACACTGCTCGCCAGCCTGTCGGACGGCGACTCGATCGACGACATCCTCACCGACTATCCGACCCTGACCGCGGACGACGTGCGCGCAGTGATCGCGTTCGCCGCCGATTCCGTCCGGGAAGATATGCCGGCGCCCAGGGTCGTCGGGTTCTGATGCGTATCAAACTGGACGAGAACCTGCCGACTTCCCTCGTCGAGGCGCTCGTGCAGCTCGGCCACGACGCGGACTCGGTGCAGCAAGAGGGACTTCAGGGGTCGCCCGACTCCGACGTATGGACGGCGGCTCAGGCGGACAAGCGTTTCCTTGTCACGCAGGATCTCGATTTTTCGGATGTACGGCAGTTCGGCCCTGGAACACACTACGGGCTTCTGCTCGTCCGCCTGGCGGATCCAAGCCGGCGGGCTCTCAAAGCCTACATCGAGTGTCTCTTCCGGGCAGAGGACGTCGAGCGCTGGGCCAGGTGCTTCGTGGTTGCAACGGACACCAAGATTCGCGTGCGGCGGCCCGAGCCGAACCGTTGATTTGGACGCTCTCGGTCTAACGAAATAGCGTTTTCGCGGTGGCGGAGCGGCGCTCGCGAAGCGAGCGGCGCGGAGACCAGCGCTAAAACGCTGGTTGAACAAACCCGCCCGAGAGGCAGCAGCAGGGGACTGGGGATTTTACCTAGGTGGAGGTGCCGCAACACCCCTGTGAGGGCATAGCGTGGAGGCGAAGACGGAGAGCATCACGGGATCCATGGCGGCCATCAGGCCGCATCGGCGGCGCAAAGACGCGGTCTGCGTAGCGTTTTTCGGCCCGTGGACACACCTGTCCCCAGGGACGTTCTGGGCGTCCATACTTTGGTGTGGGAGCAGGGAGGGCATGGCCACACCGCTCCTGTCGCCCCTATCGGGTTCAAGGTGGAGCGCGCGCAGGGGGGGACTCTGCGGGTTCCGCGGCGAGCGCGTTGGCCAGCGCGACGCACTCCTCCGAGGAAAGCCGGCGGAGCAGCACCAGCGACGCCTGCTTGCAACGCGGACAAAGCAGGCGCAGCCGTGGTGGCGGCTGGGGCGCCGACGATTCGGGCTCTTGCCGCGGCGCCAGCAGGAGCTGGAGTTGCTGGAGCGTGGAACGGTGCGCCGGGTGGAGCAGGCCGAAGGCGCGGACCCGGTGAAAGCCCCTTTGCGGCACGTGCTGGAGGAAGCGGCGCAGGAACTCGTCTGCGGCAAGGGTCATGACCTTGCGCTGGTGATCGCGGCTGTCTCGGTAGCGGAAGGTCACCGTACGATCGTCGAAGGCCACGAGGGCCTGGTCGGAGATCGCCGTCTTATGCACGTAGCGGCCGAGATACTCGAGGACCTTGTCTGCGCCTTGCAGGACAGGCTTGGCGAAGACCACCCACCGCTTGCCCCAGGGGATGAGTGGAAACGCGACACCGGGCAGGGCACGGCGTGCGAGGGAGAGAAAACGCCCCCGAAAGCGCTTGGCGAGAGCGCGAACCGGGACGAGGTAGCGTGTGCGCCGAGACGGCGCGGCGATCCACGTGTGGCCGTCGGGCGCGAGGCCTCCGCCTGGCACGAGCATGTGGACGTGAGGATGCCACTCGAGCGTGCGCGTCCAGGTATGGAGCACGGCGAGCGCACCGATCTGGGCGCCGAGGAAGTGAGGATCGGCGCACAGGCGCTCGAGCGACTCGAAGGCTGCCTGAAAGAGAACCGGCAAGAGCGCCGCCTGGTGCGAGCGCACGAGCCGTCGCAGCTCCGCGGGGAGCGTGAAGACGACATGGAAGTAGGGCACCGGCAAGAGCAGTTCGCGCTGCCCAGCGAGCCACCGCGTCGTCGCGTCGTGTCCGCACCGAGGACAGGCTCGGTGGCGGCACGAGTGATAGAGCAGGTGCTCACTCCCGCATTGCGGGCACGCCGCGAGATGGCCACCCATCTCCGGCGTGCGGCAGCGCAGAATGGCCTTTACGGCGCGCACGTGGCTCGGCACCATGGAGGCACCATGACGCTCGAGGTACGCCGGCCCGTGCTGCCGGATGACGTCGGCGAGCCTGAGCATGGCTCGAGGCTCGCGCTACAGGTCGACCATCAGGCGGTCGAGCGTCTCCTGGAGGCGCTCGGCGCCGGGTTGGGTAACGTGCATGTAGAGCTCGGTGGTACGCAGCGACTTGTGACCAAGCACCTGCTGAATGGTGCGCAGCGAGACGCCGGCTTCGAGCAGGTGCGTGGCATAGCTGTGGCGCAGGGTATGAATCGACGCGTCCTTCGCGAGGCGGGCGTCCGCGCGCGCCGCGGTGAACGTCTTCTGGAGCGTTGTTTCGTGCAAGGGAGCCTTGCCGTCTTGGGGGACGAAGAGGTACTTCGTCGCCGATCGAGGCCGCTCCGTCTTCCAGTACTGGCGCAGCCGCGCGAGCAGCGGGCGCGGCAACGGCGCGCCGCGATCCTTGGCGCCCTTGCCGTCACGCACCCAGACGACGAGTCGTTGGCTATCGATGTGTCCCGTCTCGAGCGAAAGGCCCTCTCCGAGCCGCAGGCCGAGAGCGTAGATCGTCGTCAGAGCCATGCGGCGGACGGGATGGCGCACGGCGCCGAGCACCGCGCGCACCTCGTTCTGGCTCAAGACGACCGGCAACAAGCGCGGCTTGTTGACGCGGAGCAAGTCGAATACCTTCCAGTCGCGTTGCATCGTGTGGATGAAAAAGAAGCGGAGCGCATGCACGGCGATGTTAATGGTGGAGGGCGCGAGCTTCTTGCTCTCCCTCAGGTAGAGGAAGTAGGCACGCACGTCTTCGTCCGTGATCGCCTGGGGCTCGCGCGCTACCCGGTCGATGAACTGTCGCACCGCGAGCAGGTATCCCTCTTGCGTGCGGGGCCGAAAGTCGCGCAGCCGCATGTCTTCGCTCATCCGCTCCCGCCAGGTCTTCAATGTCACCATGATCGTCTCCGTCGAACGCGCGGCAACACCGCGTCACCGTGCGAGGACGAAGATGCCAGATTCCGATACAGGTGGCCGAAAAGGCGGTCGTCACCACGAGAACCAGGTCAGTCGAAATGCCCGCAACGATCAACGCTCCTATCGTCATGTGCGGCAATCCGGAGCTACCGCGCTTGCGCGGTTTCGTTCAACAAGCCAATGCTGCTGACGTGCGCCCTTCCTCGCTTCGCTCGGGCAGGCGCCCGCAGCAGATTGGCAAATCGTTCGGCAGAGGAGTTCGACACACTTCGAGCACTACTCAGGAACGGCCAGATGGGAGCAGACGTCGGCGCAAGAAGTCGAGCCGTCTCAGCAACCGCAGGCGCCCGAGGGGGTACCAGCGGGGTTGGGCCGGCGTGCCCGTTGCCCGAGCCACACCGGCCGCTGGTCCGTGGCGGACCTTGTAGCGGCGGCGGATGGGTGGCATGCTCGTCGGCCGGAGAACCGCATGGAAAAGCGAACCCTGGAACAGCTTGAGGCGGCGCTCGACGCCGTCAGCAAGGACCTGGCCCCACGCGTCGAGGAACTCGCTCAGAAGAGCACCGACGGCGCTCTCACCCCTGAGGAGCACCAGGAGTACGCGGAGGTCGTCCGCTTGAACGACATGCTCAGCCTCCTCAAGCTCGAGGCCGAAGAGTTCTGGACGATGCGCGCAGCGTCGTGAAGCCTTCGAGCGACGCGCGGGAGCTGGTTCAGCGGCGCGCTCAGGGAACATGTGAGTACTGCCGGCTTCCCAGGGAAACGTCGGTTCTGGCCCATCAAGTTGACCACATCATCGGGAAGCAGCATCGTGGTTCGGACGATGCTGCGAACCTGTGTCTCTGCTGCATCCGTTGCAACTTGAAGAAGGGCCCCAATATCGCATCAATTGATCCCGAGACCGGCCTTGTCGTGGCGCTGTATCATCCCAGACGCCAGTTGTGGCGAGAGCATTTCTCCGTCTCGGCGGATGGCAACATCCACGGGCTGACGCCCGAGGGGCGCTCCACAGTCGAGCTCTTGGACATGAACGATGAGGATCGCGTTCGCCTACGCGCGTTGCTTTTGCGCCGAGGCCGGTACCGATGAATCGACGCACAGGCGCGCGTGCCGAACAAGGCGCTGGTGCTGACCGCGCCTGCGGCGCGGCAGCACACCGCCATGACGTTCGGCGGGCGTGACATCTATCCGGCGGTGGAAAGTTGCACCACTGCGGACCAGGGTGTTGCCGGACTCTATAAACCGCACAAAACTGAACAGCCCGGCCGACCCCAGACCGGGGTGGCCGGGCTGTCCAGCGGCGCTTACTTTCTCTTGTTCTTCGGCGCCCCGTCGTCCCGCGGCGTTGGCGGCCGGCGGCCGGCGTGCTCCTTGGCTTCGCGCAGCCTGTAGCTCTCCCCTTCGATCGCGATCACGTCGGCATGATGGATCACCCGATCGATGAGCGCGGTGGCGCACGTCGCGTTGGGGAAGACCGTTGGCCAGTCGCTGAAGGCGAGGTTTGTGGTGAGGACGAGGCTCTTCTTCTCGTATCTACGGCTCACCACCTGAAAGAGCAGGTCGGCGTTGCGATTGTCGAAGGCGAGGTATCCGACCTCGTCGAGCACGAGCAGGCTGACCTTCGCGTAGTGCTTCAAGCGACGGTCGAGGGCGCGCGAGGACTCCTGTGCGCCGAGGTCGAGCAAAAGCTGCGCGGCGGTCACGAAGAGGACCGAGTAGCCCTTGAGGATGGCCTGGTGCGCGAGATTCTGCGCGATCATTGTCTTTCCCAGCCCTTGCGGAGCGGCAAGCACGATGTTTCGCGCATCGGCAAGGTAGTCGCCGCAGAGCGCGCGGTCGCAGAGTTCGCGATCGACCTTGGTCGGCCAAGCCCAATCGAAGTCGGCCATCGGCTTGAAGCGACCGAGGTGGCTGTCCGAAAAGCGGCGCTCGAGGCTGCGTTTGACGCGGTCCTTTTCGTCGAGCTCGACCACGTGCTCGAGCAGTTGCACCGGGCTCCATCGCTCCTTCGTCGCCATGGCGACGAGATCGTCGAGCTCGGCGCCGGTGGCGCGGAGCCCGACGTCGCGAAGACGCTGGGCGAGATCACTCACGAGGAGCCTCCTTTTCGGACCCGCCGAGCGCGTCGTAGCGGCCGAGTGCGTGCGGCGTGATGCGCAAGCCTTGAATGCGCGGGTCATCGGGCAAGGGGTTTTCGAGTGGCGGCGGCGCGCCGGCGGCACGCGTCGCTTGATCGAGCACGTGTGCGACCGACTGCGCCGAGAGAGCGCCGCGCCCGAACGCATCGGCGATCGCCGCGTCGAGGGGCGCCGCGCCGAATCGATCGAGCAATCGCAGCAATCGAGACGTAGTGCCGCCGAGGTGTCCGCCGCGCAGAGCGATAGCGTCGAGAAACGCCTCGGCATGGGCGCACGCGGTGCGGATCCGGTCGCGTCCGCGCAGCTCGTGGGCATGGCGCTTCTGCTCGGCAAGGGCCCGGAGGTGCGCCGGGTCCTCCACGATCTGCAGTCGATCGTAGCAGCGGCGGTGATGGGCCACGACGCTTTCGCCATCCGCGATCCGGACAATCTTTTCCGATGCGATCAACGTGAGCGGCTTGCCCACGAGGGTATGCGGGATCGAGTAGTCATTGAGATCGAAGCGGATGTACGGCGTCTTGCCCGACGCGGCTGGCCTGACCAGATCGCTCTCGAAGGGATGCTGTGGCAGCGGCAAGAGGCGCGGCCGCTCCTCGGTGAGCGCGTCCTCGACCCGGCGCCCGTCGGGATCTCCGGGCACCCGACGCGAGTGGGCGACGGTCTCGATCCAGGCGGCGAGCTGGGCATTGAGGTCGTCCACCGAGGAGTAGGAGCGGGCGTCGAAGAAGGAATAGCGTAGATAGCGAATGGCTCGCTCGACTTTCCCTTTCTCGTTGCCCCGATAAGGCGCGCACGGCTTGGTGGCAAAGTGGTAGTGGCCAGCCAGCTGGAGCAGGCGTGGATGAAAGCGAATGATGTCTCCCTGGCGCTCCAGCACGGCGGTCTTGAGGTTGTCGTAGAGCAGCGCGCGGGGCACGCCGCCGAACGTCTCGAAGGCGCGCACGTGGCACCGGACGAAGCTCTCCAGCGTCTGGTCGAGCGTGAAGCACGCGAACATGGCGCGCGACCAACCGAGCACCATGACGAAGCACGACAGCGGTCGCTTGGACGTGCCGACGAGGAGCGTGCCGAAGCATCCCCAATCGACTTGAGCCTGTTCCCCCGGCAGGGTGCGCAGGCGGAAGAAGGCCTCGTGGGGGGACGCGGGCCGGATCGCCCGCACGTACCTGCGCAACTGCACCAATGAGCCGGCGTACCCACGCGGCGTGATCATGTCGTAGAGCCGTGTGGCGAGCAGCTTTGGGTGGTCCTTCAGAGTGAGCTGGACAAAGCTCTTGTAGGGATCCAGGACCGAGGCCTGCGCTCGATACTTGATATTGACGAAGCGCGGAGCATCGATGGCGTGCGCTACGGTGTCGTGATGGATGCCGAGCTCGGCCGAGATGGTCCCCACCTTCCAGTGCTCGGCGAAGAAGAGTCTTCGAATTCGGGTGCGCAGTGCTTCGGGGATCATTGCGCCACCTCGCCGATCAGCAGCCGCTCGAGATCATGAAAGCGGCCCATCCCCCCGATCCCCGGTTGCTTTCGCCTTCGCCCTGCGACAGGCACCCAGTCGAGGGTGAACAGCGGGTCGATTCCGCGGTCGGGAAACGGACTTCGACAGAGACTCGAGACGTACGAAGTCGGCTCGTCGTCCGCAGCGAGTGCAGCACGGACGTGCATCCCTTGCCAGAGCGCAATCGCCTCCAGCAGCGTCGCGAGCGCCCGCGGGTGTGCGGGGTCGCGCTGCAGCCTCGCCTTCAGAAGTGTTTCGCTCGCGCCGTGCATCGCCAGCACCCGCGTCGCCGTCGGGCCCGGGGCGATGCCCACCCAGATCGCATTCATAGCTCTTCTCCTCACCGGAGCTCGCGACCCTCGACAGGAGGAGCGAATCGCCCGGCAAGGGGAGAATCGACCAGGGGCCAACTTCTTCGCCACCAGGGTCCGTTACATTTTTCGCGCGCTCGTCCCGAAGCTGCTGAACCCGTCGCGCGGTCACGCGTTTCCCCTCGCGGCTCCTCCAGTAACGCTGCGCGATGGCATGGCGCGCGAGTCGACGCTGGCGGTCCTTGCACGCGGTCCCGCAGTAGCTGTCACCCCGGTCACACAGTGAACAGAGGTAGAAAAGCCGGCCGCACGGCAGACTTGCGCACTGAACCTGACGAAGTGAGTCCATCCGACATCCCGCCGAAAGTTGGCCGGACCGGGTGAACCTGTGCGACACGCACCGAGCGTCGAACCGCGTCCATCCGCGAACGACCGAGGGTCCGGAACGGCGAGTTCCGGGCCCTCATCTTTTACGACGGGCCTGAGGGTGCGCTTCCTGTCCGGACTGGGCCAAGCCGGCACTCTCGCCGTGGCTGCTGACCCCCGGCAGCGGCGACCTCGCCCGGCTCAGCTGCCGAGCTCGTCGCCACCACGATGCACGAACCGCTCTCGGTGGCCTGGGGGCGGCGAATGGCTCCCCCTGCGCTCGGGCTGTCCGGGATCACGCGGTTTGAGGTGAGCGCCAACACCAGGGCTCAGGTAAGTGATGGGTGTCGTCGTCGCCCTGGTGGCTCGGCGGCGTAGCTGAGCGGGGCGCTCACGATCACGGGATCGTCCGGCGGCCGCGCCGTTGTCGGTGTCAGGCGCGGCGCAAGGCGGTACACTGGTTTCGGAGAGGACCCATGGCACAGCTGCTTTTGACCGATATTGACGCGGAAACTGCGGAAAAGCTGGAGCGGCGCGCGAAGCGGCTGGGCACGACACCCGAAGAAGAAGCCGGTCGCCTGCTGCGCGACAGGCTCCGCGCCGAACCGAGCGGCGAGCTGCCTGCTGTCGCCAAGGACGAGGCGAGCCTGGATCCGCGCTTCGAGCGGCAGCATGGATTCCTCGTATTCACGGGGACGATCGCCACCGACGAGATCCCGGATCATCGTGCGCTTCGCGAAGAGCGCGTCGACTCCTTCGTGAAGGGCGCCGATGAAGGTCGCCTTTGACACATCCGTGCTTGTTGCCGCAATGCTCGCCACGCACCGCGATCACACGCGTGCCGTGGTATGGCTAGGTGCCGTTTTCGCGGGCAGGCTCGAAGGGGTGATAAGCGTACATGTGCTCGGTGAGCTGTGGTCCGTACTCACCAAGCTACCCGTAACCCCGCCGATCTCCCCGAGCAGCGCCCACCAAGCGGTCAACGAAGTCTTGGCACGTTTCGAGGCCGCGCCGCTCACAGTGCAGATCTATCGCGACGCACTCGATCGCTGCATGTCCAAAGGACTTCGTTCGGGTGCGATCTTCGATGCACTCCACTTGGCGACTGCGGAATCTGCGGGCGCCGCTGCGATCCTCACCTTCAACGAGCGGGATTTTGCGAGATTGTCGGTCGCCACGAGTCCATCCGTTGTCGTGCCTCCCGATCCTCCGGCCGTCACGTTGTGACCCCGTCAGCAGAACCGCGCTCTTCCCGCCGAACGAAATAGCGTTTTCGCGGTGGCGGAGCGGCGCTCGCGAAGCGAGCGGCGCGGAGACCAGCGCTAAAACGCTGGTTGAACAAACCCGCCCGAGAGGCAGCAGCAGGGGACTGGGGATTTTACCTAGGTGGAGGTGCCGCAACACCCCTGTGAGGGCATAGCGTGGAGGCGAAGACGGAGAGCATCACGGGATCCATGGCGGCCATCAGGCCGCATCGGCGGCGCAAAGACGCGGTCTGCGTAGCGTTTTTCGGCCCGTGGACACACCTGTCCCCAGGGACGTTCTGGGCGTCCATACTTTGGTGTGGGAGCAGGGAGGGCATGGCCACACCGCTCCTGTCGCCCCTATCGGGTTCAAGGTGGAGCGCGCGCAGGGGGGGACTCTGCGGGTTCCGCGGCGAGCGCGTTGGCCAGCGCGACGCACTCCTCCGAGGAAAGCCGGCGGAGCAGCACCAGCGACGCCTGCTTGCAACGCGGACAAAGCAGGCGCAGCCGTGGTGGCGGCTGGGGCGCCGACGATTCGGGCTCTTGCCGCGGCGCCAGCAGGAGCTGGAGTTGCTGGAGCGTGGAACGGTGCGCCGGGTGGAGCAGGCCGAAGGCGCGGACCCGGTGAAAGCCCCTTTGCGGCACGTGCTGGAGGAAGCGGCGCAGGAACTCGTCTGCGGCAAGGGTCATGACCTTGCGCTGGTGATCGCGGCTGTCTCGGTAGCGGAAGGTCACCGTACGATCGTCGAAGGCCACGAGGGCCTGGTCGGAGATCGCCGTCTTATGCACGTAGCGGCCGAGATACTCGAGGACCTTGTCTGCGCCTTGCAGGACAGGCTTGGCGAAGACCACCCACCGCTTGCCCCAGGGGATGAGTGGAAACGCGACACCGGGCAGGGCACGGCGTGCGAGGGAGAGAAAACGCCCCCGAAAGCGCTTGGCGAGAGCGCGAACCGGGACGAGGTAGCGTGTGCGCCGAGACGGCGCGGCGATCCACGTGTGGCCGTCGGGCGCGAGGCCTCCGCCTGGCACGAGCATGTGGACGTGAGGATGCCACTCGAGCGTGCGCGTCCAGGTATGGAGCACGGCGAGCGCACCGATCTGGGCGCCGAGGAAGTGAGGATCGGCGCACAGGCGCTCGAGCGACTCGAAGGCTGCCTGAAAGAGAACCGGCAAGAGCGCCGCCTGGTGCGAGCGCACGAGCCGTCGCAGCTCCGCGGGGAGCGTGAAGACGACATGGAAGTAGGGCACCGGCAAGAGCAGTTCGCGCTGCCCAGCGAGCCACCGCGTCGTCGCGTCGTGTCCGCACCGAGGACAGGCTCGGTGGCGGCACGAGTGATAGAGCAGGTGCTCACTCCCGCATTGCGGGCACGCCGCGAGATGGCCACCCATCTCCGGCGTGCGGCAGCGCAGAATGGCCTTTACGGCGCGCACGTGGCTCGGCACCATGGAGGCACCATGACGCTCGAGGTACGCCGGCCCGTGCTGCCGGATGACGTCGGCGAGCCTGAGCATGGCTCGAGGCTCGCGCTACAGGTCGACCATCAGGCGGTCGAGCGTCTCCTGGAGGCGCTCGGCGCCGGGTTGGGTAACGTGCATGTAGAGCTCGGTGGTACGCAGCGACTTGTGACCAAGCACCTGCTGAATGGTGCGCAGCGAGACGCCGGCTTCGAGCAGGTGCGTGGCATAGCTGTGGCGCAGGGTATGAATCGACGCGTCCTTCGCGAGGCGGGCGTCCGCGCGCGCCGCGGTGAACGTCTTCTGGAGCGTTGTTTCGTGCAAGGGAGCCTTGCCGTCTTGGGGGACGAAGAGGTACTTCGTCGCCGATCGAGGCCGCTCCGTCTTCCAGTACTGGCGCAGCCGCGCGAGCAGCGGGCGCGGCAACGGCGCGCCGCGATCCTTGGCGCCCTTGCCGTCACGCACCCAGACGACGAGTCGTTGGCTATCGATGTGTCCCGTCTCGAGCGAAAGGCCCTCTCCGAGCCGCAGGCCGAGAGCGTAGATCGTCGTCAGAGCCATGCGGCGGACGGGATGGCGCACGGCGCCGAGCACCGCGCGCACCTCGTTCTGGCTCAAGACGACCGGCAACAAGCGCGGCTTGTTGACGCGGAGCAAGTCGAATACCTTCCAGTCGCGTTGCATCGTGTGGATGAAAAAGAAGCGGAGCGCATGCACGGCGATGTTAATGGTGGAGGGCGCGAGCTTCTTGCTCTCCCTCAGGTAGAGGAAGTAGGCACGCACGTCTTCGTCCGTGATCGCCTGGGGCTCGCGCGCTACCCGGTCGATGAACTGTCGCACCGCGAGCAGGTATCCCTCTTGCGTGCGGGGCCGAAAGTCGCGCAGCCGCATGTCTTCGCTCATCCGCTCCCGCCAGGTCTTCAATGTCACCATGATCGTCTCCGTCGAACGCGCGGCAACACCGCGTCACCGTGCGAGGACGAAGATGCCAGATTCCGATACAGGTGGCCGAAAAGGCGGTCGTCACCACGAGAACCAGGTCAGTCGAAATGCCCGCAACGATCAACGCTCCTATCGTCATGTGCGGCAATCCGGAGCTACCGCGCTTGCGCGGTTTCGTTCAACATCGCGTTCAGATGGCATCATAGCCATATTCCGCTATTCCGGGGATTAGGCTGCGGCCATATTCCGCTATTCCGGGGATTAGGCTGCGGCCATATTCCACTATTCCGGAGATTAGGCTGCGGCCATATTCCTTCAGGCTGCGAGCGGATATTCCCGGATCCCCGGTGAGCCGGCCCCGCGCCGAACCGGCGATTCGCACTGGAGCCCCACCGCTGAGCCGCATCGTGGACTGCGGCCGGCTCAACGTCGCGATCCCGCCGGACTGGCTGGCCACGCCGGCATCAAGTGTCGGCCAGCGCCGAGCGAAGACCACCGCGCCTACCCAGCGTGGGAGTTGCGGATCGTCTCGATGCTGCTCGCTGGTGCCCATCCCCACCATGGGCGGCATGGTACGGGGGAGCAGCGGATTCCTGTCAAGCTCGGCGCGCTCTGGGCGAAACCTCCCCGGGCGGTGGCCGTGGGCAAGGGCGACCGATCGCAAGGTCGTGGCCCTTTACCTCCACGTCTCCGCCCCCGCGCCACCCCGTCTCGGTACCGCTGGCACCGCCGCTGCCGCCCGTTCCGGTCCCGGCACCCTCGACGCTCGTGCCCTCGGTCTCCGTCAGCCCGACCGCCTCAAGAGTCGTCGGTCGGAGCACATCGGCTATGTTGTTGCGGCGGACAGCCTCGGAGTAGCTCGTCCTCGTGGGGGCGGCGAATGGGGAAATGGACCGCCCAGTCGGACAGGTCCTGGGCCTTGATTTCGAGCGCGAACTGGGCGTCACGCTTGTCGAGCCCTGTCGGGAACGGAGCCGCTCACAGCGTCCAGCTTGGCCTTCAGGGTGCCGACGCTCGCGGTGGCATCCAGGAGATGCGGGGCTGGAGCGGCTCCTCCACGGCCGGGTGCGGAGCCGGACCTGGTCGAGCTCGTCCTCGAATGGCACCACAAGCGGGAACGGAAGCGTACAAGGGAACGGAAGCACACGCGGGCACGGTCTGGAGGAGGAGGACGGTGGCGCGGAGGCAACGAGCCCAGCCCAGCAAGGTCAACCGCGGGCATGACCGATCCGTGCGGAGCGCGATGGAGCCCGCGAGGTCCACAGTGGATCCCGCGCCATTCTCCAACCCCTCGGCCGGTTGGGTCAGCGGTCTGTGAAGATATGGTCGATGCTCACCCCTGTACCCGGCCCGTGCTCGGCGCTGAGCTTGCACCGAGCAGGAGCAGGATCGATAAGGCACAGGCTTGTGACGCAAGCGACGCGGTGGACGGTTCTTCCGTCGTTCCGCGGACGGTCTCCCGAAAGGGCCTGATCATCGGTGTGGGTGATTCAGCTCAAGATAAGACATAAGTCGACCTGCTGCAGCGACGGGGCGGGGCATGGTCCAGAGATAAACAAGCCCTTGCCGAGTGCGCGCGTCCCTAGGTGCGAGACCCGGATATAAGGCGTAAGGCGTGCTGGCGCGTGGTGCTTAAGGTGGCGCCCGGCTGCGTTCGGTACAGAAGCGTAAAAGACCCAAGCCCGGGATCCGGGGGTGTTTGGGGCCCGTGGGGGGGTGTCCCAGGCTTTGTTCGGGGGGGCCCCGCGGGCCCCAAACACCCCCGGATCCCGGGCGATCAGGCACCACGAGCGACTGGGCGCCTGCCCCGTACGCCTGCCTGGCTTCTCAGTGGCATCGAAGGGGAGTTGCCAGGCGTCAGTCTTTTCACCAGTAATGAATCCCGAATTCCCTGGTGGCCAAGGTCGCCTTCCCCCCCTACCGATCCTGGACGATCCGGTGGCCGCAGGCTCTCCGGTGATCGGGAGAGGACCCTGCAAAACATGGACGTTGCCACCATTGGAACGCCGGGCCTGTGGCTCGGGTTCACCGCCTTCGTCCTCGCGATGCTGGCGATAGACCTCGGCGTCTTCCACCGCAAAGCGCACGACGTCAGCATGAAGGAAGCGACGATCTGGTCTCTCGTGTGGGTCGTGCTCGCCCTCGGATTCGCGGCGTTGATCTACCACTTCTTCGACCCGACCAAGGCGCTGGAGTTCGTGACTGGTTACCTCATCGAGAAGTCGCTCGCGGTTGACAATATCTTCATCTTCCTCGTGGTCTTCAGCTATTTCGGCGTTCCCACCGCCTACCAGCACCGCATTCTCTTCTGGGGCGTGCTCGGAGCGCTGGTGATGCGGGCCGCGTTCATCTGGCTCGGGGCCGCGCTGCTCGCGCGCTTCGACTGGGTGCTCTATGTCTTCGGCGCGATCCTGCTTTTGACCTCGGCGAAGCTGCTCCTGCAGCGGGAGGAGGCCTACGAGCCGGAGAAGAACCCTGTCGTGCGGCTCTTCCGGCGCTTCGTCCCGATGACGCCTGAGCTCCGTGGCGCGCATCTCCTCGTGGTCGAGAACGGCAAGCGCCGCGCGACCCCGCTGCTGCTCGTCCTCTGCGTGATCGAGGCGACCGATCTCGTGTTCGCGATCGACTCCATTCCCGCCATCTTCGCCGTGACGCGGGATCCATTCATCGTCTTCACGTCGAACATCTTTGCCATCCTCGGTCTCCGCTCGATGTACTTTCTCCTTTCCGGGGTGATGGGCAAGTTCCACTACCTGAAGATCGGGCTCGCCCTGATTCTCGCCTTCGTGGGCGTGAAGATGCTGCTCCTCGACGTGGTGAAAATTCCCGCCATTGTCTCGCTCGGGGTGGTGCTAGCCATTCTCATGGCCTCGGTCCTTGCCTCCATTGTCTGGCCCCGTCGCGAGGAGCCGACCCGCGATCCCGGCACCCATCCTTCCGCCTGAACCTCGCAATTGTGCCCGCGTGCCTCTGACGTCGGGGTGTGGCTCGACAGCGCGGCTCTTGCCGCCATAACAGCTGGGAAGAGAGCTGGAGAGCTGCATGGAGAAGAAGACGCGTTTCAGCCTGATTTACCTCATTGTCGCCATTTTCGGCGTGATGTTGCTCCACGACGCCTGGGTCAATTCTCAAAAGGTCGCCGAGATTCCCTACAGCGAATTCCAGGCGCTCCTCGACCAGGGCAAGGTGAGCGAGGTGGTGCTCACCCCGCGGGAGATTCAAGGCGAGCTCAAGGAGCCTTTGAACGGCAAGACGCGCTTTGTCGCCATCCGGGTCGACCCAACGGTTGCAAACGAGCTCGGCAAATATGGAGTCCCGTTCCGCGCCCGCGAGGAGAGCCCCTGGGTCTCAGAGCTGCTCGCCTGGTTCATGCCAGTGCTGCTCTTCCTGGGGCTCTGGTTCTTGCTGGCAGGCCGGATGAAGAATTCCCTCGGCCCCGGGCTGATGTCGATCGGGAAGAGCCGGGCTAAGGTCTTCGTCGAGACCCACACCAAGGTGACGTTCGCCGATGTCGCCGGCGTTGACGAGGCCAAGGCAGAGCTCGTCGAGATCGTCGAGTTCCTGAAGGATCCCAAGTCGCACGGGCGCCTCGGCGGGCGGATGCCCAAGGGGGTGTTGCTCGTGGGGCCGCCGGGAACAGGCAAGACGCTCCTGGCGCGCGCCGTGGCCGGCGAGGCCGGCGTGCCGTTCTTCTCGATCAGCGGTTCCGAGTTCGTGGAGATGTTCGTGGGCGTAGGCGCGGCCCGCGTGCGCGATCTGTTCGAGCAGGCGCGGCAAGCGGCGCCTGGCATCATCTTCATCGATGAGCTCGATGCCCTCGGGCGCGCCCGAGGGGCAGGGGCGATGATGGGCGGGCACGACGAGAAAGAGCAGACCCTGAACCAGCTCCTCGTCGAGCTCGATGGCTTCGATTCCCGCACCGGCTTGGTCCTCCTCGCAGCCACCAACCGGCCGGAGATCCTCGATCCGGCGCTGCTCCGCGCGGGCCGCTTCGATCGCCAGGTGCTCGTCGACAGGCCGGATCGGCGCGAGCGCGTCGAGATCCTCAAGGTGCATCTGAAGAAGATCAAGGCGGCCAGGGACGTGGACGTGGACGCAATCTCCGCGCTCACGCCCGGGTTCACGGGCGCCGATCTCGCCAACCTGGTGAACGAGGCCGCCCTCGCGGCGACCCGGCGCGCCGGCGACAGCGTGGCGATGCGCGACTTCAACACGGCGATCGAGCGCATCGTCGCCGGGCTCGAGAAGCGCAACCGGATCTTGACCTCGCACGAGCGCCGCATCGTGGCCCACCACGAGATGGGGCACGCGCTGGTCGCGGCAGCGGTGTCGGACACCGAGCGCGTCCACAAGGTGTCGATCATCCCGCGCGGGGTAGGCGCGCTCGGCTACACGATCCAGCGCCCCACCGAGGAGCGCTTCCTCATGACCCGCGGCGAGCTCGAGGCCAAGATGGCCGTCCTGCTCGGCGGGCGCGCGGCCGAGGTGCTCATGTTCGATCACCTCTCCACGGGCGCGAGCGACGATCTCGCCAAGTCGACCGAGATCGCGCGAAGCATGGTGGTGCGCTACGGCATGGCCGAGGAGCTCGGCCACGTCGCCTTCGAGCCCGATCCGGTAAGCTTTCTTGGCCCCCCGACGCTCGTCCCGCGTCGCCCTTACAGCGAAGAGACCGCGCTCGAGATCGACCGCGCCGTGAGCCGGCTGGTGGAGGCTGCGTTCCGCCGCGCCCGCGAGGTGCTCGAGCGTAGCCGCGTGACGCTGGAGGAAGCGGCGCGGCTGCTCCTCGAGAAGGAGACGCTGCACGAGGACGATCTGGCGCGCTTCTTCGGCGAGATGCGTCGCTCTGCCGCCCGCGGGGAGGAGGCGGGAGAAGGAGAGGGAGGGAGAGAGGAATCGCGCGGGCCGAAGAGCCTGCCGCTCCCGGCGCAGGCGTAGCGATCAGGGCGAGGCTTGGGCTCGCAGGCAGGCGGGGGGGAGCTCTTTGCAGTAGGTGGGGTCGGTGGGCTTGGTGACGGTGAGCACCGCGCTCTGCGACGCGAGCCGCGCGCGCGCGGGATGGCCGTCGCCCTGCCCGATGCACTGCTTGCCGTCGGCTGAGATCGGCTCGGTCGACGAGCAGATGCCTGCTTCGTTCGGGACCGTCCAGCCCTGGCCGGTCTCGTAGAGCAGGTTCATCGTGTAGGGCCCCTCGGGGACGCAGCCGTAGGTGAGCTCGATCGGGCGCTTGAACTGTGCCTTCAGCGTGGCTTTGACGGCGAACTCGTCGAGGAGGACCGGGTTATTGGCGGAGTCGGTCCTGTGGGTCACCACGAGCATGCCGGGCTTGGAAGGGTCGGCAGGGATGCAGAGCGCGGCCGGGCGGAGGCCGATGATGAGCTCCGGCTGCACCTCGGCGAACGTCGGCTTGGTGACCGCGGTGTCGATGAGCGACTTGTAGAGGGTGATCCCGAGGAGAAGGACCGTCGGGTCTTGCTTCGAGACCGGGTCCGTTCCGACGTGGATTTTGGTGAAGATCGAGATCGGATAGAGCGAAGGGATCTGGGGCGAGTCGGGGATGTGGTCGTCCGCGATGTTGCGCTTGCCGTCGCCGTTCACGTCTTGCCAGTTCATGAAGAACGACGGGGCAGGGGTCTTCGTCGGCATGTAAAAGGGTTTCCGTGAGGCGACGTCGGCTTCCTCGGGGGGGACGCCAGCGCCGAGCTTGATCCGGATGAACGATTTCTCGGTCGCGACCGGGCTCCCGGCGCTGAAGGTCGCGAGCTGAAAGTCCGACGGCATCGTGATCTGGCGAGGGTCTTTGTTCCCTGCGGTGGTCTCGTCGAGGACGTCCTTCGGGTAAAACACCGGCCGGTCGAGGGGCAGCGAGAGGCCCAGGTTCACCGTGATGCCGCCGATGCGCGCGCCAAGCGCCGGGATCTCGCGGGTGCCGTCAGGGTTCCGCGTGCCCAGCGTGATTTCCCGGTAGATGGGGCTCTTGCCGGCGAGCACCTCGACCGGGTTGTCGATCGCGCCGCCGGCGACGTCGCCTCTGCTCGGGAGGTTCGCGATCGAGAAGACCGGATCGAAGTTGCCGTCGAGATCGTAGAAGCCGCGGACCTGGTAGGTGCCGGCCTCCAGCGGGGCAGCCACCCAGGGCGCGCTCACGTTGACGGGCGGGAGGCCTTCTGCGGGGCAGGCGCGCGAGCCGTCGCTGTTGAAGGTGAGCCGCCCGCGCACGCCGGCGAAGAGCTCGTCGCCGCCGACGACGGCGAGGCTCCCCGGCTGGGTGCCGAGCCCGTCGGGGGGCGGGAGCTGCCGCACGTCGAACACCAGCAGCACCGCCGCGCCGAGGATGCGACCCTTCTCGGTGCAAGGGAGCGGGCCGGTGTACGTCACGGTCCCGTCGAGGGCCCCCTTCGGCGCGCCGATCTGGTCGGGTGGCAGGAACTGCGCGGGGTCCCCGCACCCTGCGGAGGCGATGCCGAGGGCGACGAGAAGCCCGCCGCGCGCGCGCGCGAAACGACGAGGGGCGAGGGAATCCGGTCCGTGAGAAGAGAGTGCGTTCATGCGGAGGTCCAGGAAGCGTGGGCTCGGCGAGAGCTCACAGCGAGTACGACAGGAAGCTCATGAACCTGCGGCCGATGCGGTTGCCGAACGGGTGCATCTGGGGCGGGTCGCCGAAGACGTCTGCGAGGGCGTTGAAGACCGTCCCCGAGATCTCAACGCGATCTTTGTAGAACCGGTAGCCGATGCGGGCGTTGAGCAGGGTGTACGCGGGGAGCGGGAACGTCTGGTAGGTGATGCCGCTCGCGCCCGCGACCTGCTCGTTCCACGCCTGCGCTGACTGGTAGTGGAACGTGACCTCGCCGTTGAGGCCGACCTTGGTGCGGACCTGCACGCCGAGGTTTACCTTGTGCGCGCTGGTCCGCTTGTCTTCGGGCACGAGCGCAGTGCAGCCCTCGGGGCGGTCCTGGGACGAGAGGTTGAGCGCGTAGTTGGCGAACAGGTCGAGGCCCTCGATGGGGTAGGCGCGGACGCCGAGCTCGCCGCCGACGACGTTGTAGGTGTCGCACTGGTTGTCCCAGCCGCCGAACGCGAAGATGTAGCGGCCGGTGGCGGGGTTGTAGCCGCCGAGGTCGACCGACTTGTTCGCGAGCGACACGCTCTGGTTGGCGCCGAGCGCCACGAGGTTGGTGACGCGGTTGTAATAAGCCGTGAGCTCGAACTCGAAGAAGTCGTTCTGCTGGTTGAGGTAGCTGGCTTCGACGGTGGTGATCTGCTCGGGCTTGATCTTGAAGCCCTGGTCGTCCGCGCGCTTGCTCGTCGAGGTGAGCTCGAGGCCCGGGAGCTGGAGCTGGATCGGCAGGCTCAGGTACGACTCGAGGTAGCTCGGGGAGCGGAACGCGGCAGAGCCGGAGAGGCGGACCGCCTGCCGGTCGGTCGGCTTGACGATCATCGACGCGCGCGGCGAGGGCACGACCTGCGAGAGGTAGGGCACGTAGTCGAGGCGCCCCGAGGCCACGAGGGTGAACTGCTTGCCCACGGAGATGGCGTCTTGCAGGTACACCGCGCCGTGGTGCTCTGTCGGGAGATTCGGCTCGAGGTACTCCCACGTCACGTTCTTGAGCCGGTAGCTGACGCCGAGGTGGATGTCGTGCTTGACCGTCTGGGGGAGCTTGAAATCGCCCACGTACTCGAGCTCGGCGCTGAACGCGTTCTGCGCCGGGTGCGATTCGTAGAGTGTCTGGCCGCGGTAGTCGTAGTCCGCGCCCGAGCGGGTCGCGAGGCGGGTGAAGTAGGTGCGCGCGTTGATGTGGCGACTTTTGTAGTCGACCGTGACGTCGCCTATGTCGCCCTTGAGCCGGTAGTCGTTGAAGGGGCCGATGCCGTAGAGATCGAGCGCGACGCGGGAGTAGCCGCCGCCCACCGCGAGCTCCTTGTCCGGCCCGAGGCGCTGGGTAGCGCGGAGATCGAAGCGGAGGTTCTCGACGCCCAGGTTCTGGTTGAAATCGGCGACAGTGATGTCGAGCCGACCCGGCGCGGCCTCGCGCGTCCAGCGCGGGTAGCGGGTGTAGCCGGCCGACGCGCGGAAGGCGAAATCGCCCTCGCGTCCGGTCACCCAGCCCGAGCCGTAGGTCTGGCTGGTGTCGCCGTAGCCGAAGCGGACGCCGCTCTTTCCCTCGCCGGGGGCGATGGTGATGATGTTGACGACGCCGGTCACGGCGTCCGCGCCGTAGAGCGCGGAGCCGGGGCCGCGCACGACCTCGATGCGCTCGATCTGGTCGACGTCGATGCTCAGCGTTTCCCAGAAGGTGGAGCCGAGGATGTCGTTGTAGACGGAGCGGCCGTTGACCAGGACGAGGAGCTTGTTGGCGAGGCGGCTGTTGAAGCCGCGCAGCGAGACGTTCGCGTCGCCGCCGGTCATTTGCATCACGTCCGCGCCGGCGACGCGGCGGAGCAGCTCGGGGATCCGGGTGATGCCGGAGAGGAGGATGTCCTGCCGGGTGATGATGGTCGTCGAGTTGGGTGAGTCGAGCGGGCTCTGGGCGTTGCGCGACGCGGTGACGACAGTCTCGCGGTAGATGTCCTCAGTGCGGGCGGCGCCGACGATGCGCTCGGTGTCGGCCCGATCACGGTCGATCGCGACCTTTTTATCGCCGCCTTGTTTGCCCTCGCCGGGCCCGTTCGGCCCCGGTTTGGTGACGGGGACCTCGGGCGAGCCTTTCCCCGGCTCGCTCGGGCCACTCTTCGTGGGCTCCGGCGCGTGCTCCACCGGCGTTTCGGTGGCGATAGGGCCGGCCTGTGTGGGCGATTCGGTGCCCGTCGCCGCGCCTGCGCCCGTGGTGGGCGGAGCGCCCGTCGGCGGTGCGGTGGCGGCCTTCTGCCCGGCGAGCTTCTCCTCGAGTTGCTGCACGATCGCCGCGACCTCGACGCGATCGGGGGGGTCGCTCTTGAGGTAGGTTTTGTAGGCGCGGACGGCGAGATCGAGGTTGCCAGCTTCCGCCTGCGCCTGGGCGATGTTGAAGGCGACGTTGGGGTGCGGGAGGATCTCGTACGCCTTCTCGAGCTCCTTGATGGCCTCGGGGAAACGCTTCTTTCCCACGAGCTCCATGCCCGTCTTGAAATGGCGGCGCGCCTCGTTGCGGGTGTCGGCGAACGCCGCGGTCGAATGCAGCGCGGAGGCGAGGGCGAGGGCGAGGGCCGAGGCGAGGAGGGCTGTGCGGCGGCGGTGGTGGACGAGCATCGTGCTTTATCCGGTCGGGATCGATAGGCCCGGGTCCCCCGTCAAGGCGAGGAGGCGAGCGCCGGCTAGGCTGAAAGCCGGGACCATGGGCGGGCGGCAGCAGATCTTCTGGGCAATGCAATCAGGGACCGCTACCCAGGGCAATCCACAATGCACCCAGGTGGGCGCGCGGGGCAAACGAGCAACATGCGCGCCTTTGCGCGGGCGCGCTCAGTCGCCGTACGGGTTTGGTTTGCTCGTGGGCTTGCCGTCGCCGCTCTTGCCGCCGCCCCCGGGGGGCGGGGTTCCACGCACGGGGGTGAACGGGATGATCTCGAGCTTGGTCGAGACCTTCTGCTGGGCCGTGTCAACGCTGAGCTTCGCCGACCTGTAGCCGCGCTTCGACAGCGAGAGCTTGTGCTCGATCTTGGCGGCGTCGCCCTTCCAGGTGAGCTCGCAGGGCGTCGCCATGCACACTTCGGTGCCGTTGTCCGAGACGCTCGCGCCCGAGGGCTCGCTCTCCACGCGGATGGTGCGGCTCGCGGGGACTTCGGCGCTGGAGGACGACGGGGTTGCGCCCACGTTCACGCCGGTCGTCCCAGCGGCGCTCG
>JADMIO010983902.1_pt1 | contig 20782 bp, 20 predicted proteins | sample 8958161 | NCBI WGS metagenome assembly JADMIO01 (sample SAMN16585339, study PRJNA669376) | soil metagenome | isolation source: Crop rotation soil | place: USA: Cullars Rotation, Alabama | collected 2011 | reverse complement strand
TTTTTCGCCCGCGAGCCGCTGGAATCCCGTCGGGCTGGCGGTGCCGTATGTGAGCTCGCCGGGCTTGGATTTCGCGAGCGCGATGAGCTCGCGCGGCGTTTTTGCGGGCAGCGACGGATGCACCGAAAACAGCAGCGGGTTCGCCGCAAGTCGCGCGATACCGGTGAAATCCTGCGCGGTGTCGTATGGCAGCTTCGAACGTGCGAACGGATTGATCGTGAAGCTCGGGCCCATCAGGAGGATCGTAAGCCCGTCGGCCGGCGCGCGTGCGACGATATCGACGCCGATCACGGTACCGCCGCCCGGCCGGTCGTCGACCACCACGTTCTGACCGAGCGTGCGGCTCAGCGGTTGAGACAACAGGCGCCCGATGATGTCGATCGTACCGCCCGCGGCGAATGGCACCACCATGCGCACGGACTTCACGGGCGCCCATTGCGCCGAAGCAGGCGCCGCGGCGACGGCGAGACATGCGGCAAGGATAGGACGGACGCCCGCGTGATTCAGCACACTTGTCCTGACATTCACGCGACGCCGCGGTTGATGATCCGCTTTATTTCGGTCCGAACGCCTGCTCGAGCATATGGCCATCGAAGCCCGAGCTGCTTGCATTACCCGTCGCGTAGCGATAAAGCGCGGCCGCGTAAATGCCGCTCAACGCCGCATGGATAAGCGATGTGATGATCATAGCGCCGACCGCTGCGATGATCGTCAGCGCAATGAGCGGTACGCTATGCATGCCGATAGCCGCGATCACAAGCATCCCGGCGAAAATTAAAACGCAGAAATAAATCAGGCCGAACGCGAGCCCCAATCCAGCCTGGCCGATGACGTTCTCCCCCCAGGTGCTTTTGAAAAGCTCCGCGCTTTCGCTGATCGCATCGAGCGGACCAACGTCGCGCGCCGCCAGCACCGGCACGACAAGATAAGTCGCGAGCGTCCACGCCGTCCCGATCAGAGCGATGACGATCTGGCCGATGAAGCCGACGCGTTCCTCGATCGCACGCAGCAGCAGGCCGACCGTTGCGGCGATGAACGAGTAACCGATGATCGCAGGCAATTTCGAAACGGCGATGCGCAGACCATCGCCGACCGTCGGCGTGCCGCCGTCCGTGCGCATCATCACGGCGCCGACCAGCGCGGTATTGAAAAAGAAGATGACGAAATACTGGACGAGGTAGAACGCGAACAGCACGGCGTAATGCGCACCCGCTGCCGCCTTGCCATCGTTGCGCGACAGCTCGTGCAGCACGTCAAAGCCGCCGAACGGCAGAGCGAAAGTTGCGATCACAAGCAGCGCAGCGATTCCCGAGATGAGCGGGAAGACAAGCAGCGACTGGTCCTTCATCAGAATTGCAGCGCTCGCCTTGACGAGCGTCCAACTGCGACTCAGGCGTTCGAACATAGGGCGTTTGTCCTTTTATTGAGTGTGTCCGACCGAGGCATTCTAATCCGCTTTTGCGCGCACATTACTCTGCCTTGATGTTCGCCGCCCGGGCGATAGCCGCGAATGCGGCGATCTCGTCGATGATCAACTTGTCGAACTGCTCCGGTTGAGTGGGCTCAGGCTCGAGTCCAATCGGCATCCAGCGGCTGCGCAATTCCGGCGCCTTCAGGATGCGGGTAATTTCACCGTTCAGCCGTGCGACGACCGCGCGCGGCGTCTGCCGCGCAGTGAGGAGCCCGAACCACAACCTCGACTGGTAGCCCGGCACGCCGGCTTCGCTGACGCTCGGCACGTCCGGCAGGAGCGGATCGCGCTGCAGTGACGTAACCCCCAGCGCGACGAGCTTGCCTTCTTTGACGAGGTTGACTGCATTCGCGATCGGCGCCATGAAGAACTGCACGCGGCCGCTCATGGTTTCGGTCAGCGCTTCGGGTATGCCCTTGAACGGCACGTGCACGACGTTGATCGCGGCCATGCTCTTGAACTGCTCGCCTGCGAAATGCGTGCCGCTGCCGACGCCGGCAGAAGAAAAGTTGAGCTGCCCGGGCTTCGCCTTCGCCAGTGCGACCAGATCGGCCACGGATTTAACATTCAATGCAGGCGCGACCACGAGCAAATACTTCGAACTGGCAGTGAGTCTGACACCCGCGAAATCCTTTCGAGCGTCATAAGGCAGCCTGGCATAAATCGCGGGCGCCACCGCGTGCGCGGAAGAAACCGACAGCAACGTGTAACCGTCGGGGCTGGCATTCGCCACGAGTTGCGCCGCAATCGTGCCGCCCGCGCCGGGGCGGTTATCGACGACGACGTTCTGCGGCCAGCGCTCGGCGAGTTTCTGGGCGATGAAACGCGCGGTGATGTCGGGACCGCCGCCGGGCGTGAAGCCGACCACGATGCGAATCGGCTTGACGGGATAGTCGCCGGTTTGCGCCGCCGTCATGCGTGGCAACGCGATCGTCGTCGCCAGGCATGCAGCGCTCAAGAATGTCTTGTTCAAGCATTCCTCCCCTCACGCGCGAGCTTCTGCGCCCATAGCTGCTGCGTCGCCGCAGTATACTGCACGGCCTGCTCGCTCATTCCCCGACACTGACAGAGATGACAATCCGCGCACGCTGCAACGAAATCCGTCGCATACGAACCTCCATGGCGGCGTTGTTCGCCTGCGCCTTCGTTGCAGGCGGCGCGTGCGCGCAATCCTATCCGGCGAAGCCGATCCGTTTCGTGCTGCCGTTCGGCGCACCGGGCGGCACGCCCGACATCGTCGCGCGGTTGATCGCGCCGAAACTGACCGAGGCCTGGGGACAGCAAGTGGTCGTCGAGCCGCGCGTCGGCGCCGGCGGCACGATCGGCACTGAAGTTGTCGCAAATGCGGCACCCGACGGCTATACCATACTGCTGACGAGCCCAAGCCATGCGATTAACGTGACGCTTTATCCGAAGCTCACCTACGATGCGGTGGCCGATTTCGTGCCGATTACGCAGCTGGTCGAAGTACCGAACATTCTCATCATTCATCCGTCGCTGCCCGCGCGCAGCGTCCAGCAATTGATTGCGCTTGCCCGGTCCAAACCGGGAAGTCTGAACTACGGCTCGGCCGGCAGCGGCTCGTCACAGCATTTGGCGGGCGAGCTTTTCAAAAAAATGGCGCGCGTCGACATGGTGCATATCCCTTATAAAGGGGGCGGCGGCGTCGTGGTTGACCTGATTGCGGGTCAAGTGCAACTGACGTTCGGCGCGGCAACGTCACTTCCCTATGTACGCTCCGGGCGCCTGGTCGCGCTGGCGGTCACAACTGCGCAACGCGTGCCGACCGTGCCTAACCTGCCCACCATCGCCGAATCCGGTCTGCCCGGTTACGAGGCGCCGGCGTGGTACGCGCTCTTCGCGCCCGCCCGCACGCCTAAGCCGATCATCGACAAGATGCAGGCGGAAGTCGCGCGTATCGTCAAACTGCCGGACGTGCGCGAGCGGCTCGCTTTCGAAACGATCCAGCCGGTCGGCTCGACGTCCGCGGAGCTCGCGGAGTTTCTGAAACGCGAGATTGCGAAATGGGGCGCGATCGTGAAGGAATCCGGCGCGAGAGTCGACTGACCCGCGGCATGCAGATTCGCTGGCCAACGCTGCCGATTGAGAGTAACTTTTCGGTGTGCGCATTCGGCGCACTTCGGCATTAAAAAAATCGGCCGGGCAGCAAGGGGGATTAGTAATGAGCAGCGATCGGCGCAGCGTACTACAAGCGGCCCTCGGCACGGGGCTGGGATTGCTGATGCCGGAAATCACGCGCGCGCAGGACAACGATCCGCGCAACGCCCGCCCGCAAACCGGAGACCGTCTCGTATACGCCGACGGCGACAAAAAAAATACGCCGATCAAGCTCGATGCGTTGTCCGTGGGCGGTCCGCCAATCACAGCGATGCCGCAGGATGCCGCGAGCGGCACGGTGCGCGACGGCTCGCGCCTGAATCAGATATTGCTGGTCAGACTGGACCCCGCGCGACTGCAGAGTGAAACGCAGTCGCGTGCGGCGCAGGGCGTCGTCGCCTATTCCGCCGTATGCACGCACGCCGGCTGCGACGGCTTTGCCTGGACGGCGGAAAAACAAATGTACAAGTGCCCCTGCCACGATTCCGAGTTTGATCCGGCGGATGCGGCGAAGGTCACGGGTGGACCGGCCAATCGGCGTTTGCCGGCCCTGCCTTTAAAAATCGCGGACGGCTTCGTGGTGGTGGCGGGTGGATTTACCGCGCGCGTGGGAGTTATTTCAAACTGATGTAGCGAGCACGATTTAAACGGGGGAGGATAGCCGATGAACACAAAAACAATTTTCTTATTGGCGTTGTATGCGTGCGGGTTGGCCGCTGCGCAGCAGGCGGTGGCGTACGATCCGGTAACCGCCGAGCGCTTGTTGAAGCCGGAGCCGCAAAACTGGCTCATGTATCGCGGCACTTACAACGGTCAGGGCTACAGCCCGCTCAACAAGATCAATACGACGAACGTAAAGCGCCTCGTGCCGGTGTGGAGCTATTCCACCGGACAGGTCGAAGGCCACCAGGCGCCGCCCATCGTCAACAACGGCGTGATGTTCATCTCGACGCCGCGCAATCAGGTGCTCGCGCTGAACGCGAAGACCGGCGATCTCATCTGGCAGTATCAGCGCGAGTTCAGCGAAGACGTCGTGCATCCGCATCCGACCAATCGCGGCGTCGCGCTCTACGGCGACAAGGTCTACCTCGCGACGATGGACACGCACGTCATTGCTCTCGATGCGAACACCGGCAAAATCGTGTGGGACACCAAGGTCGACGAGAACAAAAATAATTACTATTTCACGCTGGCACCGCTCGTCGCCAAGGGCAAAGTCATGGTCGGCACGTCCGGCGGCGAGTACGGAATTCGCGGCTATATTGCGGCGCTCGATGCCGACACCGGCAAAGAGGTCTGGCGCACGCACATGATTCCAGGTCCCGGCGAACCGGGCTACGACTCGTGGCAGGGCGATCACTGGAAAACCGGCGGCGCATCGGTATGGATCACCGGTCACTACGACCCCGCGCTCAATCTCACGTATTGGGGCACCGGCAACGCGGGCCCATGGCCGGCGGACGCGCATCCGGGCGACAACAAGCACGCAACTTCCGTCGTCGCGATCGATCCGGATACCGGCAAAATCAAGGGCAGCCACCAGTATCACTGGAACGACAACTGGGACTGGGACGAGGTTGCCGCGCCGCTCCTGATCGACGTCAAGCGCAATGGCCGCAGCTTCAATGCGCTCGTGCATCCCGGCCGCGACGGTTATTTGTGGTTGCTCGAGCGCAAGGCCGATAGCATTGATTTCGTCGACGGCAAGCCGTTCGTCAAGCACAACGTAATCACCGCGATCGATCCGAAGACGGGCCGTCCGACTTACGCCGAAGACAAGATCCTCAAGGTCGGCAAATCCGTGACCATCTGCCCGTCGCATTGGGGCGGCAAGGATTGGCCGCCGGCAGCGTATAACCCGCAAACGCGGCTGCTTTATATCCCGCTGCAAAACAATCTGTGCACGACGATGGCGGGCGAGGAGAAGATCGCGCCGTACGCCGCCGGCAAGCGCTACGTCGGCACCGACGCCTCGAAGACACGTGTGTTCCCGAGCGAAGGGGCAGACCACATCGGCGAAGTCCAGGCGTGGAACATGGATACGGGCAAACTGGTGTGGACTTACAACTTTCCCGACATGAATCCGAATTGGGGTCCCCTGCTGACGACCGGCGGCGGCCTCGTATTCGGCGGCGGCTCGGCTGACCGCAACTTCCGCGCGCTCGATGCAAAAACCGGCAAGCTCTTGTGGCAATTCAAAACAAGTTCGGGCGTTACTGGCGTGCCGAGCTCGTACATGGTGGACGGCGTGCAGTACATCGCCGTGCAATCAGGCTGGGGCGTCGATGCGGAAAAAATGACCGGACGCCTGAACACCTCGATGAAGAAAAATGTGAAGGTGCCGCAGGGCGGCGTGGTGTGGGTGTTCGCGGTTAAGTAAAGCACACGCGACCCTCGATGCGCCAAACCGTGCGCATCGAGGACGCAACCGCCGGCAGCCGTTTCTAACGGCAGACCAATACCGGCAGTTTGCTGTGCGTCAGCACCTGCTGGGTCACACTGCCCAGCAGCACGCTCTCGAGCCCGCGCCGGCCGTGCGACGCCATCACGATCGCGTCGCAGTCCAGCTTGCCCGCCTGCTCGACGATGGCGCGATAGGGAGAGTCGCCACTCACCGTCACGGTGTCGCAATTGACACCCATCTGGGCGACTGTCTTTTTGACTTGCTCGAGAATTTTTTTGCTGTGCGCGGCTTCTTCGTCTTCGAAGCGCTTGCGCATCGTTTTCAGTTCGGGCATCACGAAGCCTTCACTCTCATAAGCAGGATAGTAGGTGCCGGTGACGTTCAAAGCGGTGAGCTTTGCGCCCAGCGCCCGCGCGAGCATGCCGGCTTTGGCCATTGCCGAATTGGACACCGGCGAACCGTCGGTCGGAAATAAAATATGCTTGAACATGATGATCTCCTTGCGAGCCGCGCACCGCAATGGGCGCGGTGCCGGGTAAATCGGAATCCATCAGTTTAAAGTGTGCGCCGGCGGCGTTTACGCGCGTTGACCCAGATCAACCAAAAGCCTGGCGGCATGTCACCTGGATAAAGCGCCCGCTCAATCGACCTTCAACCCGATTGCGGCGATCAGCTTCGCGAAACGCGCGCGTTCCGCTTTGATATGTGCGGCAAGCTGCGCGGGCGTGCCCGGGTCGGCATCGACACCCTGCTGCCGAAATCGCTCGCGGATCTCGGGCGAATTCAGCACCGCAACCGTCTCGACATTGAGCCGCTCGATGATGTGCCGCGGCGTGCCTTGCGGCACCGCCAGCGAGTTCCACGAACTCGCTTCGTAGCCGGGAAGCCCGCTCTCGCTTACCGTCGGAATTTCTGGCGCCATCGGTGAACGCCGCGCGGTCGACACTGCGAGCGCGCGCAATTTTCCGGACGTGACGATCTGCATCAGCGCCGATACGCCCCCGAACTGGTAAGCGACGTGGCCGCCGACAACATCGGTAGTCGCGAGGCTGCTGCCCTTGTATGGCACGTGGACCACGTCAATTTTCGCCATGTACTTGAAAAGCTCGCCCGCGAGGTGCGCGCCAGCGCCGACGCCCGCGGATGCAAAGCTCAATTTGCCTGGGTTGGCTTTCGCGTACGCGACAAGCTGCGCCGCCGAGTTGACCGGCAGCGTCATGGTCGCCGCCAGCAGATAAGGCTGCGCGGCAAGCATGGTGACCGGCGCAAAATCGCGATCGGGATCGTACGGCAGCTTCTTATTCAGGACGGGATTGACCGCCAGCGTGGTAATAGTCGCGACCAACAGCGTGTAGCCGTCTGCCGGTGCGCGTGCCGCCAGCTCGGCGCCTATCACCGTCGCCGCGCCTCCGCGATTGTCGACCACCACTTGCTGGCCCAGGCGTTGCCCCAGCCGCTCATTGACTGCCCGCGCGATTAAATCAGTTGGCCCACCCGGCGGGTACGGAACAATCAGGCGAATCGGACGGTTCGGATACTGCTCCGGAGCAGTCGCCGCCTGCGCGCATACGCAGCAACTCGCAAGCAACAGCGCGGCCGTCTTATTCGACACGGATTTTTGCCTCGGCGATCACTTTCTGCCAGCGCGCAAGATCGCGGCGTATGACTTCCGTAAACTGCTCGGGCGTGTTGCCGTCGGCGTCGAAGCCCTGCGCGATCAGGCGCTGCTTGACGTCCGCGGTCGCCAGCGCTTTGACGATTTCACCATGCAGGCGCGCAATCACCTCACGCGGTGTGGCAACCGGCGCGAACAACCCGTACCACGTGAGCACGTCGAAGCCCGGCAGGGTCTCCGCAGCCGTCGGCACCTCCGGCATGCTGGCCGCGCGCTTCGTTCCGCTCACCGCGAGCGCGCGCACGCGGCCGCTTTTTGCGAACGGTGCCAGGCCTGCCAGCGTGCCGAAAGACAGCGCGACCTGACCGCCGATCAAATCATTGAGCGTCGAGCCGGTGCCCTTGTACTGGATGATCAGCAGATCGATGTGCGCCGACTGTTTCAATAACTCGGCGGCCAGGTGCGATGGCGTGCCCAAGCCGGCGGCGGCGATCGTGAGCTGTCCCGGCCGCGCATTCGCGAGCGTGATCAACTCCCTGACCGTCTTTACCGGGATCGACGGGTGCACCGCGAGCAGGTTGGGCGTCGATCCGGCCAGCGTGATCGGCGCAAAATCGCGCTCGACGTTGAATGGCACGTTCGGATACAGCCACGGATTGATCGTGAAAATATTCGTCGTCAGCAGCAGCGTGTAACCGTCAGGCGGCGCTTTGGCGACTGCCTCGGTGCCGAGCAGCGCGTTGGCACCGGGCCGGTTCTCAACGACAAACTGCTGGCCCGTCGCGGTCGTGAGAGCCTGCGCGAGACTGCGCGCCATGATGTCGGAACCGCCGGCCGCCGCAAACGGAACGATCATGCGCACCGGCTTGACCGGATAGGCCGGCGGCTGTGCCGCGTGCGATACGCAGAAGCCTTGCACCGCGAAGGTCGCAAAGGACGCAAAGGAAAGCCTGAATACACATTTCCTGTTGTCGTTTTTCAGCTTCAATCCGGGTATCGATGCAGATTTTTTCACTCGCACCGAATATCCTTCGCGTCCTTTGCGACCTTCGCGGTTCAATATCGAACAGATGTAGGAAGCAGCCTGAAATATGCGAGGCGCTACTTGAGCGTCGGCAAGGGCGGCGGCGTGCCTTCGGGCAGCGGATGCTTGTCCACGTTGAGGATCATCGAGACGAGCGTGTAGTAACCCGACACGCCGATCAGATCGACGACGCCGCGCTCGCCAAACTTGGCGAACGCTTTTTCCAGCGTCTTCTCGCTGACCTGCTTGTCGCGATGCAGCTCGCTGCAGAAATCGTAGACGATCGCTTCGTCGTCCTGCATGTTCGCGGGCCGTTTGCCCTGCGCGACATCGGCCGCAACTTCCGGCTTGAGTCCCCCTTTCATCGCGTGCACATGATGCGCGTGCCATTCGTACTGGGCGTTCCAGTGCCGGGCCGTAATCAAGATCGCGAATTCATTCAGGCGCGCGGGCAGCGAGCTGTTGTATCGCAGGTATTCGCCGACTTTCTGCACGCGGTCGCACAGCTCGGGGCTGCGCAGCAACGCATTGAACGGCCCCCGCACGCCGCCGCGCGGACCGCCGGCGACGTCGCGATAAACTTTGAGTTGCTCGGGTGTCAATTCGCTCTCAGCGAGTTGCTTGAAAGTAGGCGCGTTCATGCGGATGCTCCGTTCATTCTGGTAGTTGGGTGGATGCTGCGCGGGGCCGCCATCGTAGCATGCAGCGCGAAACTTTTCCGTGCTAGTCTCGCCACCTTGAGAGCGCCTAACACAGTGAAACACGTGTGCGTTGCAGCCAGAATTGGTGAGGGCAAGGCGCCCGGTGAAGGCAATAGTTATTCATATTGCCAAGACGAGCAACGCAGCGTCGCGTGGAGGGCGGAGCAGGTTCCAAGCGTTGTATGCTTGGATGCGACCCCGCAGCGCGACAGGAAGCGCACTGAATCCACGCGATTCACGCACACCTCCACGGTCGCATCCCCGCAAGCGGGGCGCGTCGAAGGGCGGAAGAGGGCCCCTCTGGGATCTGACCCCGCAGACGCGCAAAGGGATCGGCGTGTACGCGCCCAAGATCGGACTCCACGGTCGCATCCCCATGAATGGGGCCCTTGCTCTGCGTTGCGCCGATCCCTGCTCCACGCTGCGGTGCGCCGCCGATTCTGGCTGCAACCCTTCGGGCTGGCACGAGTTTTCGCTCATAGTCCACGGCTCTCGGCGAAAGGCTTTTGTCGTTGGGGCGGAGACGGGGACCGTGAGGCGCATATACATTCCGTGGACCCGGGCGCCGTTCCCGCAAACGGGCCTGCGGCTAACGAGTCACGGCGCCTCATTGTTGAAAGTCCCTTGCTTAGAATGACTAAGCCGCGGGTTTTTCGCCTAGCCCTAAGCGAAAATCGTGACAGCGCATCGCGCGTTTCATTATGTTAGGCGCTCTTAGCCGGTTCCGATGACAACGTCCCGTCCGATCCGCGCGATCGCAGCGATCGCGCTGTGCGTCGTCCCGCTTCTTGCGTGCGCCCAAGCCTGGCAGCCGTCGCGCCCGGTAGCGCTCGTGGTTGGCGCGACGCCCGGCGGCAGCCTCGACCTGACAGCACGCCTGCTGCAACGCATCTTCGATCAGCGGAAACTCGTGCCGACACCCGTCGTCGTGCTCAACAAGGCCGGTGCCGGTCAGGGCCTCGCATGGGAATACATGCAGGACCGCGGCAACGACGGGCACGCGATCGCCCTTGGCGGTCCCAACCTCGCGTCAAATCCGATCCTCGGCGCCCATCCGATCGGCTACCGGAACGTGACCACGATTGCGCTGCTCTTCGATGACTACACGGCGCTGATCGTGCGCAACGAGTCGCCGCTGAAATCGATGCGGGAAGTCGTCGAGCGTCTGCGCAGAGATCCCGGCGCTTTGTCGATTGGCGTCGGACCTGCGCTTGGCGGCGGTGCGCATATCGGCGCGGTCGTCGGGCTCAAAGCCGCGGGCGTGCGAATTCCTGACGTTCGCTTCGTTGTTTACAAATCGGCGGGCGAAGCGATGATCGCCGCGCTCGGCGGTGAAGTCGATCTCGCTGCCGGCACCGTTGCCAACTATCCACCGCAACTCGCCGCAGGTCGCATTCGTGTACTCGGCATTACCGCGCCGCAGCGACTCGGCGGTGCGATGGCGAATGCGCCGACGCTGCGCGAACAGGGCATCGACGGCATTTTCACCACATGGCGCAGCGTAATCGGCCCGCAGGGCATGGGCCGCGCGCAAGTGGCATATTGGGAAACCGCGCTGGGCGCCGTAGTAAAAACGGACGAGTGGCAGAGAGATCTTGCGCGCAACTTCTGGACATCGAACTTCACGACCGGCGCCGCGGCGCGCGATTACGTCGAGCAGCAGGGAAAATTGTTCCGCGAAATTTTCACCGAGCTTGGCATGGCGAAGCAGTAAGTTAACGCTTAAGGGGATGCCGCCGCAGATGAATGCAAATGAACGCACACACGGCAGATGAAATCCCGTAGCAAATCAATGCTTGTGCTTTTGCATTCATCTGTGTGTATCGGCGTTTATCTGCGGCTCAAATTTCTTTATGCTTAAAAGGAAGAGTGAAGACATGAGCATCACCGAACAACTCGCGCGCTTCGCGATCGAAAGCGGCCCGTCCATTGTCACGGCGGAGGTCGCGGCCTCCGTCAAATCGAAATTCCTCGATACGATCGCCGTCATGCTTGCCGGCGCGCGCCATGAGTCGGGATTGAGCGCGCTGCGCGTCGCTCAGCGCATGGGCGGCAATCCGGCGGCGACGCTGGTCGGCAACGGCGAGCGCACCTCCTCGCCGTTGGCGGGTTTCGTGAACGGCGTCGCTGCGCACGCGCTCGAGTACGACGACAACACGCGCGGCGTGGGCCACGTCAGCGTGTGCCTCGTGCCTGGGTGTCTCGCGGTCGCGGAAGAAGCGAACGCATCAGGCCGTGCGACGCTGGAAGCATTCGCGCTCGGCTTCGAAATTTCTTCGCGGGTCGCCAAGGGCTTGCGGCCGGCACTCATCGACAACGGCTGGCATCCGATCGGCATCGTCGGCGGCCAGGGCGTTGCGGTGGCTGCCTGCCGCCTGCTCGGCCTCAACGTACTCGAGACGCGGATGGCAATGGGCATCATGGCATCGTCCGGCGGCGGCGTGCGCAAGAACGTCGGCACCATGGGCAAAGCGTTTCACGTCGGCCACGGCGTGCGCGCCGGCATCTTCGCCGCCCTGCTCGCGCGGGAGCAGTTCAGCGTGGATCCCGACATCATCGAAGGCGCGGACGGCGGCGGCGAAGGTCATTCGCGCTTCGGACTCGCCGACACCTTCAGCGGCATCGGCAAGTACCGGCTGCACCTGATGGTGGAAGGCCTGGGCAGCGAACTGGAAGTTGCCCGCAACACGACGATGGTGCGCATGCATCCGGGTTCGACCGCGCCGAGTTCGACGGTCGATGGCGTGATCGCACTCGCGAAAGAGCACAACGTGAATGCCGCCGACGTCGTCGAACTCGTCGCCGAACTCACGCCGCAATGCGTCGCGATCGCGCCCTATCCCGAGCCGTCGGACGAGCACCGCGCGAAATTCTGCCTGCCTTATACGCTGGCAATCGCATTGATCGACCGCGAGGTTTTGCTCGCGCAATATGAGCCCGCGCGCATCGCCGCACCGGATGTTCGTGCGCTCATGCCAAAAATCAAAATCGCATTGCCGGACGACCTGAAGCATCATCGCGGCCAATGGGGCGAGAACGGAATCAACTGGGGCGAGTCTCGCATCACGCTCAAGCTCAAGGACGGCCGCGTGCTCAAGCGTCATGCGCCGACTTCACGCGGCTGGCCGGAAGACCCGGTGTCGTGGGACGACTTGAAGACCAAGTACGAGCAGTGCGCGCAGGGCATACTTTCGCATGCACAAATCGGCGAGACGATCGACATGGTTGCCGGACTGGAGCGCCTCGATAAAGTGTCGACGTTAGTCCGCGCGTTGACCGCCACCAATCGCTGAAAGCATGCATCGATATCGCGGATGATCACGGGATAACATGAAGATCGTATTCAGGTGCTCGATTGCCGCGTGCGTAGTGCTGGCTGCCGCCGCAATGGCCGAATCGTCCAATCCTGCCGGCTATCCGCAGCGCAGCGTGCGTCTGGTGGTACCCTACCCGCCCGGCGCTTCCAATGATGTGGTCGCGCGCCTGCTCGCCCAGAAGCTCAGCGAGATGTGGGGCCAGCAGGTCGTCACGGACAACCGTGCGGGTGCCGGTGGACTCGTCGGCGCGGACATCGTGGCGAAAGCGCCGCCGGACGGCTACACATTGCTGCTTACCAATCCGGGCTCGAATGCCATCAACTTCGCCTTGCGCACCAGGACTCCACACAAGACCGGTGATTTCGCTCATGTAACGCTGCTGGGCTGGTCGCCCATCATGCTGCTCACGAGCGCTGCGTTCCCGGCAACGAACATGAAAGAACTGGTAGCGCAGGCAAAGGCCCGGCCTGGCCAGCTATCGGGCGGATCCTCGGGGGCGGGCGGCAGCAGCCACCTTGCGCTCGAACTGTTCAAGATGCTCACTGGCACCGACATCCTGCATGTGCCATACAAAGGAGCAGCGCCGGCGATTACCGACATGATCGCCGGTCAGGTGACGTTGATTTTTACCACGCCGGTGACCGCGCAGCCATTGGTACGTGCGGGCAGGATCAAGGTCCTCGCCGTCGCCGGCAAAAAGCGGCTCGACATTTTTCCCGATGTACCAACCACCGCGGAACAGGGTTTGGAGGGCTTTGACGTCAATATCTGGTTCGGCGTGTCCGCGCCCGCCGGCACACCGCGTGCGCTGGTGCAGAGGCTCAACCGGGATCTCAACTCGACACTGACAGCGGTTGACGTCAAGGAACGCCTGGCGACGCTGGGTCTCGAGCCGCACGGCGGCACGCCCGAAGAATTTGGCAGGGTGATACGCGAGGACATCGAACGCTGGACCAAAGTCGTGAAGGCCGCGAGTATCAGTCAGTGAACGATCACGGCCGATAAGATCGCCACCTTCACGGAGCCGGGGCCGGTTTGCGAGATGCTAACCGCCGGCGGGCTTGCGCATGGCTTTCACGAGTTTGATCCATTTCGGAATGCCGGTCTGAATCACGCGAGTGAATTCGGCGGGTGAATTGCCAACCGGTTCGGCACCGAGGCTATCAAGCACGGCGACGACGTCTTTCTGCGCGAGCACTTTCACCGTGTCGAGATGGATGGCGTCGACGATGTTTTTTGGCGTCCCGGCAGGGACGGCAATTCCGTACCAAGTGATGATCTCGTAGCCCTTGAGGCCGGCTTCGGAAATCGTGGGCACTTCCGGCAGCGCCGTGGCGCGCTTGAGGCTCGTCACCCCGAGCGGCCGCAACTTGCCGAGCTTGATATAGGGCACCGACGTCACGAGCGTGTTGAACGTCATCGCGACGTCGCCCGACAACAGCGCGATGGTGGACTGGTTGCCGCTCTTGTACGGGACGTGGATCAAATCGACCCCTGCCATCGCCATGAACAATTCGCCGGCAAGATGCGGCACGCCGGCGGTCCCGCCTGAGCCGAACGTTAGCTGGCCGGGCTTCGCCTTCGCAAGGCGTATGAGATCGCTCACCGTTTTCACCGGCACCGAAGGATGCACCGACAGCACGCTCGGAATCGACACGAGCTGAGTCACCGCATCGAAATCCTTGACCGGATCGTAGGTGAGCTTTTCGGAAGCGCCGACGTTGGAGCCATGCGTGCTCGACGTCGCCATCAGCCACGTGTAGCCGTCGGGTGGCGCTTTTGCGGCCAGCTCGCAGCCGATCTGGCCGTTGGCGCCGGCGCGGTTGTCGATCACCACCTGCTGGCGCCAGATTTCGCCGAGCTTTTGTGCGACCAGCCGGCCGGTCACGTCCGATGCGCCGCCCGCCGCATAAGGAACGATGAATCGCACCGCGCGCTGCGGATACGTCGAATCTGCCGCGTGCGCGATTGTGCACATCAGCGCGCCCGCGAGCGCGATTGCGAATTTGAATTTCAAGTCAGGCGGTCGCCCGGCTTTCACGCGCCAGCGCCTGCTCACGCGAGAGGAACGGCGAGCGCGTGCCGTGCGGACGGCTCATGATCGGCGAGAGCGGCCTCGCATCAGCGCTTTGCAGCCAGACCCTCATCAAATGGCGACGCTTGCGCGGATCGGGATCGTCCTCGAAGCCGGTGCGCGAATGAAACGAGACGTGGTTGTTCAGATACTGAATATCGCCGGGCTCGAAACTCATGTCGAAGCGCAGCTCCTCGCTCTTCACGAGCGAATCGAGCAGGTCGAGTGCGTTCTTCTCTTCATCCGTCAGCGCCGCGCCGCCCACGACCGCCGCCTGTTCGATCGTCTTGCGCACATAGCGCGAGCTAAGCTTGCCTTCGAAGTAATCGAAAACGGGCACCCGATATTCGGTGATTTGCGCGATGCCGCCGCTCGCCTCGCCGCGCAGGCTGTAATGGAAGCCGCGAAACAGCGGATCGAGCGCTTGCGGATCGCGCGCCAGGATCTCGTTGTAGACCGCGGTCGAGCTTGCAATGCTGGAGAGACCGCCGACCTTCGCTTTCTGCACGCAGAAGAGGCCGACGCGGTCGGTCGGGTCGCTGTGAAACGGCATATAGGCATTCGTGCGGTAACCGCGCACGAGCTCGCCGGCACTGACCTGGCCCCACTTCAGGCCTTCGTCTCGCACATGTCCGATGTGGTCGCCTTTCGTGTTCTGCGCGATGACGACGCCGAGCTGCACGGAGAGGCCCCAGTAGATTTTTTCGATATCTGCGACCTCGTAACGCTCGACCGGCACGCCGCGCACGAGTGCGATGCCGCGGCCCTGCTCGAGCTGGCGTGAAACCTCGCGCATCTTCTGCGCCGTCGCAACGAGCGGAAAATCGCGCGCGCGAATGTCGAGCAGCGGCACGGCCGCCTTGTTTACCTGCTTCAGTGCGGCTTCGATCTCCGCGATTTCGACCGACGACAGCTCATATATCCAGGAACTGTCGCCGCGCAGCTCGGCCGCTTTCCACGCGCACGGCTCGTCGATACGACCGCGAAACAGGGTGTTCGTCATGCGAATTCCTTCAGGCCGCCCGCGCGTTCAGCGTGGCGACGAATTCATCTTCGGGTATCGCCGCCTGCGGATTGGCATCGCGCGCCGCATAGTACTCGCGGTAGCGCTTGAACTCCTCGAGAACCCGGCGCAGCTCCGCGACGGTCCTGTCGTGCAGGTCCACGCGTACATCGATCTCCGGAAAATCGAGCCGGTCGACGACCCTGATCCAGGCCGAGCGTTCCGGCCGCGGAATTCCCTTCGACATCTGGCCGCCGGCGTCGCGTCCGCCTTCAAGCGCGAGCATGAGCCGGTCTTCGAGCGGCGCATCGGGTTGCTTCAAAAATCCTGAGATGATGCCGGCGACCGTTTGCGGACCGGCGAGGCCGTTGCCGTACGCAGCATAGTAAGGCCCGACGGTATGACCAGCCCACCCGTTGCAACCCGGGCCGGTATGCGCGACGACATTGTTTTCGCGATCGATGATGCCGAACTGCCGATAGTCGAAATCCGGATCGTCGGCGGCGAGTACGCGCACGATGTGCTGCGGCGTGTAGCCCTGCGCGAGCATGTTCAAGGCGAGCGGATCGACGTAGCGCAGGTAAAACGCCTGCGACTTGCTGACGCCGACGTTGGGACGCACGCTCTCATTGCGGCGGCCGCATGCCATCGAGAACGTTGTCGAGCCGACGCCGAAGCGGCCGGTGTGCGGGCAGCGCGCGATGATCGAGTAAGTCATACCGCCTCCTTCTGCTGTTTCTTAAGCATGTCGGCGAACTCCATCGCCGGAATTGCATTGCGCGGGCTGCGCGCGCGCTGCTCGTAATAAGCGATCGACGGCTTGTAATCGATGTAGATGCGGCGCAATTCTTCGATCGCGCGGTCGTGCAGGTCTACGCGCAAGTCCACTTCGTTGTAGGTGCGGTTGCCCCACAGCACCATCGCGGCGGAGCGCTCGGGCAAGCGTCCTTTGCCGCCGACGTTGCCGCCCGCGTTGCGGCCTGCCTCGAGGGCCGCGAGCAATTGCTCGTCCAGTCCGGCTTGCGGATCTTTCTCGAAACCGGCCGCCATGGCGTCAAGCACCTGCTCACCCGCCAGCATGTCGCCGAATACGATATAGCCGCTGCCGATACGCTGCCCCGCCCATTTGCGCAGGCTCGTTCCGGTATGTCCGACCGCCGTGTTCTCGCGATCGACTATCGCAATCTGGCGGTACGCGTTGTCGGCATCGTTCGCAATCAGTTCTGCCATGACTTGCGGAGCGGTGCGTCCCTGCGCGAGCAGGTTCATGGCCAGATAGTTGTTGCGCGGCAGCGGATTGCCAAGCGTGAGTGTCGCACCCGTGTTCGCGCGCACTGCACCGTCGCAATAGCGGCCGATTGCAATCGAATAACTCGCGATGCCGATGCCGAACTGCCCGCTGCGAGGGCAACGGGCGATGATGGAAAACGTCATGCGGAACTCCCGGGGGTCGCGCGTCGAGCGCTGAAAAAACGACGAAGGTTAAGCGTAACATATCAGAATGAACGGTACGCATCCTGCTTTCGTGGATTGGACGATGCGTTGATCAGACTCGCGTTGCGACGATGTGCCACTTAACGATGCACGCAGTGCGGTCCCTGCATCAATTATGAGCATCGCTTCGCCGGACAGAACTGAAACCTCTGATGAAAGACCTTTGCGCCATGCGTATTGCACTGATATTGGCTGCCCTCTGCGTCGGATCGGCACAGGCCCAGAATTATCCTGTCAAGACGATACGCATCATCGTCGCCGCGGCGCCCGGCGGCGCCAACGACATTCTCGGCCGCATGTACGCGCAACGTTTGACCGAGGCGCTCGGGCAGACCGTGGTCGTCGATAACCGCGGCGGCGGTGGCGGCGTCGTCGGCGCCGAAGCCGTCGCCCATGCCGCGCCCGACGGGTATACGCTGCTTTATTGCACCAACTCGCTGGTCGTCAATCCGTCGCTCAATCCCAAGGTCAATTACACGCTGAAGGAATTCGCGCCGATTTCGCTGGTGGCGAGTTTTCCGCTGGTGATTTCCGTGCATCCTTCCGTTCCCGCCAAAACGGTGCCGGAACTCGTGGCACTCGCGAAAAAACGCGGCGGGCTCAATTTCGGCTCCAGCGGTACAGGCTCCACCAACCAATTGACCGGCGTATTGTTCAATCAGGTTGCAGGGCTCAACAACGTTCACATCCCGTATAAAGGCGCGGGGCCGATGATGACGGCACTGCTGTCGGGCGAAGTCGAGATGGGTGTGACGACGGTATTTTCGGCAATGCCTTATGTGAAGAGCGGACGCATGCGCGCGATCGCGGTATCCAGTCCGCAGCCGCTGCCCGCGCTGCCCGGCGTGCCCACGCTTGCCTCGTACTATCCAGGCTTCAACACAACGCTGTGGCACGGCTACCTGACGACGGCAGGAACGCCCGCGCCCGTCGTCGCTCTGTTGAACCGTGAAATCGTCAAAGCGCTGCACAGTCCCGAAATCCGTCAAGCGCTTGACGACGGCGGTGCATTGTCCGTCGGCAATTCACCAGCCGAATTTGCGGCCGCACTGACGGAAGACTTCGAGAAATACGCGAAGCTCGTCAAAATTTCGGGCGCCAGGGCCGACTAGAGGCTGCACTCGTTGACGACTCATCCGGCGGCACTATTGCGAACGCGCGCCTGAATCGTTAAATTGGGCAGAGCCAAAGGAATCTGACGTGCCGGCTAGAACGAAGACAGTCAACAACATAGCGCTTCGGTCCAAACAAAACGAGGCGCCCGTCGGCATGCCCGACTCGCAGTTGTCTGCAGTCCGTCGCCCGGAGGTAATCGTCGACTTCCAGGCCGATCAGGCGCTCCTTTACGTGGTGCTGAAGAACATCGGCGCACGCAGCGCTTATCGCGTGAATACCAATTTCGACAAGTCGTTTCACGGGCTCGGCGGCAAGAAGTGTATCTCCACACTTCAACTTTTCCGGTATTTACTTTTCATACCACCGGGCAAAGAGTTCGTTCAGCTCGTCGATTCGCTCGGCGCGTACTTCAGGCGTCGCGAGCCCACGCGGCTTACGGCCACCATCACTTATGAGGACCGGGAGGGACAGAAATTTGAGGACATTATCTCCCACGATCTTCGCATCTACCGCGACCTGGGATTTACAAACGTCGTTAAGGAGCGATTATGACCACCGCACGGCGGGACCCTTACAAAGGATTTAATTTTCTGGTGGAAATCGACGGCAATGCAGCCGCCGCTTTTTCCGAATGCTCAGGTTTGACCACGCAGACGGACGTGATCGAATACCGCGAAGGCGCGGACAAACGCAATTCCGTGCGCAAGCTTCCGGGCCTTACCCGCTACGGCCCGATTGTTCTGAAAAGAGGGCTTACACAGGACAAGACGATGTGGCAATGGCGGCAGTCGATAATCGAAGGGGTGATCGATCGCCGCAACATCTCGATCGTTCTGCTTGACGATGCCAGGCAACCGCTGATGAGTTTCAGGATATTCGAAGGCTGGCCCTCCAAATGGGAAGGGCCCGCGTTGAATGCCAAGGCAAGCGAAGTGGCGATCGAGACCCTTGAGATTGTCCACGAAGGACTCGATCTGGAATAGCGCGCGTCTACGGCACTCCTGAATTAGGGCGCGCGACTCCCTTACTTCGGCGGCATCGGCCACTGCACGAACGGCTGCGGCGGTTCCTGGCCCGGCGGCAACGGGGCTTTGGCAGGCTCGCCGACAGGGCCTAATTGTTTGATGTATTGATAAAGCGCTTTCGCATCCGCTTCTTTCCATTGGTTCAGGTTGAACCATGGCATCGGCGGCCGCGTTTTGAGCGTCTTCAGAAACTTGACCCACTCCCCTTCGCTCATGCGCGATGCCGTCAGCCGGAGATTCGACGCATAAGTCGTTCCCCAAGGGCCTTTGAGGCCGAGCGGACCGCCGCCCTGCAGCCATTGCGACTCGGGGACTTTGCCGTCGAGCGGCGGAAAATTCGCCGTATGACAATCGTTGCAATTGCCGACGGTCACCAGGTAGCGGCCGCGTTCGATTACGTCTTTGCTCACTGCCGGCTCTTTGGCTTTCGCGACACCGTCGGCCGCGGCGCCCGTGCCCGGAATACTGGTCGCCGCGAACGCCACCGCGACAACGACCGCACGATGTTTGCTACGCATTCTCACTGATACCCTCCGTACAGAATCTGGATTGAAATGAACGAGAAACTCGATATTAAAAACAAAAACCAGACGATCAGCCGCAGATAAACGCAAATACACGCAGATGAAAATCGAGTGAATGAGATCGCTCTTGCTCTTCTCTGCGTTCATCCGCGTTTATCGGCGGCCCCATGGTTTTTATTAAGTGCATCTAAATCATGCATGCATCCGAGCCGCAGCCGAGATCTCGATCCGCTTCGACGAGCAACTGATCGAAGGATTCGGGCACGCGCACCTCACGCCCGATCACGCGCGGGCTGTACCCCTGGAGCCAAAAGCTGTTGGTCGGATGTCCGCCGCCGGCAACGATGATGACGAAGTTCTCGGGCTTCAGCGTGATCGGCCACGGGTCCTGCTTCAGGCTTTCCCGGGTGAGCGGATTCGCATCGATCTCGATCCACGCGGGCCCGCCATTGCGCTTCAGGTCGGCGAGCGGAATTTTCGAATGCTCCCAGAAAAATTCGCGCATCGACTTTTTCGTCCAGCCGAGCCGCGCCATCGTCTGCGCGACGACACCCGGAATCATGATCGCGCCGGGCGTGCCTTTTTCATAGCCCTGCAGGCTCGTCAGATTCGGCGTGCGCATGAAATCCGCCATGCGATGCATGCCCTGCAGCGTGTCTTCCTCGGGCGTTTCCTTTTTGGCGCCGCGCCGGCGTATGTTCGTCGCGCCATTCGCGAACAGCAGGGAGACCGAATTGCTGCCCGGCGCGAAGCCGTGACGCTCGCTGGCATGCGTCGGCCAGCCTTGCGGCAGATTTTCTTCGTCTTCCGCGAAGACAGCGTTCGTGTAGCGCATGCCGCCGTAGTTGGCCATCGCGCCGATGCCGGGCAGCGCGCCGCCGACGTTCTGCTGAATC
>JADMIO010854482.1_pt1 | contig 20782 bp, 11 predicted proteins | sample 8958161 | NCBI WGS metagenome assembly JADMIO01 (sample SAMN16585339, study PRJNA669376) | soil metagenome | isolation source: Crop rotation soil | place: USA: Cullars Rotation, Alabama | collected 2011 | reverse complement strand
GGCTTTAAAGGCTCCTAGTTCGAGCCCGAGACAAACCATGTTACCTGAAGCTAATTTTTTGCCCTTTTTTGAAGGGATTTTTGGGAAAAGGGATTCTGTCGCGAAGGGATTTTGTCGTGTTACGGTGGGTGATGAATTCCACGAACTACCTAACCATAATGAAGTTACCGAAAAGGCTAATCATAAATGGCAGGACATTAATTTAGCTTGAACTTAGAAAACTGGAAAACAAACAAAACACTTCATCCTTATGGCTCACTGATTGAATCTATGAATAGGTTGATATCATGTTAGAGGCTTAATTATCTGAAGTGGTCATGGATTTGGAATTCCGTACCGCGTGTGCGGCGCGTGGCTTGCTCGTGCACATCTACCATACCTGCTAGTTATATGAACAAATTGGGCGTTTACATGCCGTAATGTCAATTTAGTAACTGCGTAATGATTCACTTTGGGGACCTGTAAACTGTAAACAATACGTCTTTACACCAAAAACTTCCGCGATAGGCCATATACGATTGCACAACGAAGTAATGTTGCTCCTGGTCAGCAGTTGTACTAAAGGTGAGTAAACTATTCGCTCAAAACACTTTGGAACATTCAGCAGTGTCCATAGATCAGGACCGTAATTTACAAATGTTTGGTTACTGCTTATGCGCAGCTGATGAACTGGACGTGGTTCACGAACTGATCAACAATGACCACTTGCTCCTGATTCTCGCTGCTGGACACGAGGCAGTGTTCAAGTTGAACAAGGAAGATGACCAGAAGCGAATTGCGCCGATTCTTTATGACACATCAATAGTTGATCAACACCAAACCCTGAAAATTGTCCGACTACTCCCACATGTACATCATATTGTGAATTTTGATGGCGAATCATTTCGGGCTTTTGTGGCACATTTTGAGAAGGATTACAGGTACAAGAACAATGCATGACCAGATTCCGATTGTCGAACAGTATACCAAACGAGTTTTCTCTGTGAATTATAATGCAGTGACCTAAACATTACTGCTGGCAAGCATTGTGCGAATGATATCCTGGACGTGATTGAGGCTCGCAAAAGTAGAGGGAAGTTGCTGAATGTGGAGGAGCAGGTGAGGGTGAAGAGAACTTGTGAATAAAACCTTTAACTAATGCTAAAGTCTTTCCTGAAATTAAAAATCCAACAGAAGCAATCGGGATTAACTTCAATCATGGGTCGAGTTCGCAGGCTAGGCAGGACGGGGTCAATGAGACGTTCGCGTGTATTCCAAGTCCGAACAACGAGTTCCTCTTCGGTTGCCTCAGTCTGTTCATCCACCGAGGGCGAAGGCGATGGTCGGAGTCGAGCGCAATTTATTGAACTTCAAGGTCGATTTGAGCAGCTATACCAGAGGTGGAGATCGGATCTTATCTCTCATGATGACCATCTTGAAGACAAACTGCAAGCCGAGAGAGAACGCAAAATGAAAGAGATCGAGACTGAAATTGAAGACCGTCGTCAAAAACTGGACGAAGAGAAAGATCTGGAAAGAGATGCAGCCATTGCCGAGTTTAAGAAAGAAGAGCTGTCCAAAGATAGAGCCGAGGTGCGCATTAAGGATGCCAAGAAAAGTGCAGATGTGAAACTGGAGGAATTCAGCAAGAAGAAAGAGAGGGAATTGGAGAGACATATGCTAGCATATCCTAAAAGACTTTACCAGGAGCTGTACAACTCCTTCGTAGACTCACAGATTCAGGTGCTTCAGGAGCTCAGTTCAAATGCATCAGTTCGAGTCTAATTACATGAATTTAAATAAGTGCATAAATAGATGTAATAACAATAAAACTATTTTAAAGGATAAGAATCATGCAACACCTAGGCAGCAATATGAAAGAAAAAAAACGCTCACACTACATCGAGGTTCCAAGAACAGTTTCTTCAACCCGCTCGGAGACCTGCAGCGCTGAACCGTGCTCATGGCATATTTTTTTTTAAGCCAGCTCCTGCCTACTTTGTCCTCAATTGGTGAGATATTCTTTCGATGTCCAATGGTACTAATGCAGCTCTCAACTCTCAAGCAGCGTATCACTTCCACTTCAGACCTCACAAGCAGCACACCCGCTGATCTATAACACAAATCACAACAAGCAAACTTGTTATGCAATCATGTGCACAGCTATTCATTTCATAACAATTTTTATTGTTGCTGCCGAATTTATTTAAAAAATCATAGTCAATGGTGAGCATCGTGGAGCACACTTGCACTGGATTGTTGTGATTTATGTTAGAGATAAGAGAAAATGGCCCTCCACATCACAAAACCACACCACTCCTAACTCGTCAAGGCTACTCCTACATTTCCGACGTAGACGGAGTCGACAAGAAAATCTGGCGATGTATTCATCGAAAATTGCGAAATTGTCTCGGAAGGGTCCGGAACGTGTTATTTATTAGCACATCGTAATGTGCTTATGCATTCGCAATTCTCTGTCTGTCTTTGTGTCACGGTTTATTTTTTAAACACAATTGGATACTGCTTCATGAATTCAGATGAAAAGGTGTTGAATGTGGGGCGTATCGCTGCTCAATAGATGCGAGCGGTGACAGCACTTACGAAGCATGAGATAATACGGTAAAATCAGAGACAGTAGAGTTGAATTTGCAGCATGGTTGTAAAACCTTGAAGCAACAATCGAAGCAATTCATACTTGGCATTTTCTGTGTTCCGCCGACATTAACATGGAATGTATGTATCAATACCTGTCCCTCATCTTTCTATTTAGCATTGGAAGCTAGGTGGCAGTGGAGGAAACAAAATGTGTTTGGCATGTGCGAATTGCGCCATGTTTATACTAAATTATATGAACCAATTTTCGAATGCCTGACATTGCTTAAAACTTGCTTCTGACAATGAGGTATAGCACAAAACTCAATACACATTTGCACAAAGACAAGTAGTACAAATATTCAGCATTATTTACCCGAACAAATTCACGTGCTTGCAGAACCAGTATCAAGAATTCCAACAAAAGAGACAAAATAAAGCTTCTTCAACTTGCAAATTAGCTAACACGCTATGTATTCTCGTAGTAAAGACCAGTCATAATCTGACGTCAAAAAGATCGCGGCGATTCATTCCAATGAAACTACATCCAGTTTCAATAGCAATGCTTTATACCTTAAGCAAAAAATAAAGTTGACTCGGTACTCCGTGAATTAAAGATTTATGACGGCATTTATGCTATATTCAGGTACTCTTCCAAGCTAAACGAGTTAAATCAGTTAAACAATGACGACAAGAGATCATTCATTACATCAAGGCTACAAGTCTGGTAACCATGGCTGTACTATAAAAGGGTTGGAGTAGATTCACTGTCAAGTTTAGTTCAGTTCAGTATAAGTGCACGCAGTTTCTCAGACATTGATTTTACTGAAAGACATATCATTAGAACGATAAAATGAGGGTTCTGGTCTTGTTGGCCATTTTATCAACCAGCTCTGGGTCACCAACGTTTCCAGCTCAGCCGGATAGATGTAAGCTTTGCAATCGCAAGCGAATGCAATCTTTGTTTAGGCATTCACGCTCACTCCTTTGCCTGGTCCCTAATCAACTCCACAAACAATGTCCGGAGTCTCCAGGCCAAAGTCTAGTTGTCCACCAAACAGCTTCATCTGTATGAACATAGTCCCAAAAGTATGTACGGGCTTTGGTGATGACGACAAATGCCCAGGAATACAGAAATGCTGTCATATTCGATGCTCCTGTGCATCGAATGTGCAAATCCGGTGTACCTTGGTTCCTTTGGAGTTCCAATCCGGTCTTAATACCTACTTTCCGTTGCAGTCGAAGTGGGCTAACCAGATGTGGACACGACCAAGCATGTTCCAGTCGAACTGAATTTTTTTTAAAAAATCGACGATCTTAATCCCATTCGTATCTCTCACATTCATTTGCGGCTTGCTCGACTTTTTTGTCAAATTAGGTTGCACGTCACAGAACCGGACCTGTGAAGGCCATCCAGTTTTGCAAATCGCAGGATTCGCAGAATTGGTGCTTGCATTGCTGGACCTCCTCTCCTTTTGTGTGTTGTAAAATATCATTCCTTTTTGTTTTGTTTTTTACATGCATGCGTACCATTTCTCCTTTGTCACAGACTCGATTTTTGGCAAGTCTCCCGTGCTTCTTATTCCAACAGATTTAGATTTGAGTTTCACAGTTTATTTGGTTGACAATGCACCTTTTATCAAACTTTGAAATCGCAGTGGCATTGCTATTCCTGAGCAACTGTCTGTGTGCCGCAGTCGGCGAGGACAATGAAACCGGTGACATGGTGGAGTCTGAGTTTCCTGGGTTGCGGGAATGCGTGTGGGAGGACGACCAACAGATAAACGAGTGCTTCGATGCCATGTTGACAGACATTCGTCCGCATCTGGCCAATGGAATCCCTCAGATTGGAATTCCTCCTCTCGAACCACTTCGTTTGGGTGAACTGAGTTTCAAATTGTTTGGCATTGAGTGTACATGGAAGAATGTTACCGTCCATGAGTTTTCCAAATACAGTCTTCTGCATATGCGTATTGACAGCAAGAGGAAGGCCGTGGATGTCGAATACGCCCTGCCACATCTTCGAGTGACCGCTATTGATCAGCGTGGGACAAATGTACTCCCAAGGCATTTGTGGGTGATTGGCCAAGCGGAATTTGAGATTTGTAAGTCTTAATGCTGGAGACACGTACATCCTTAATTCTCACATCCCTTTTTGGGACAACAGGGAACTATCGAGGCAACGGGACCATCTCCCTTGACTTTTTGCCCGGCCGCCGTTCCGGGGACAAACCTGCATGGCGTGTCACGGACCTGAAGCAAGACATGTACCTGGATAAGATTCGGGTCAACGCCCCTCATCTTGCGAACGGCGGTTCAGTGGCGCGAGGGATCGTCAACTTCCTCAACAACAATGGGGCCCCGATCTTTGAACAAGTGTTTAAAACCCGGTTGAATAAATACCTGCGTGATTATTTGATCAATCGCGACCTGGTTTGGATCCCGAGAGTGCTCCCTGACCCAAACACACAAGTTGAACCCCGTTGACATGTTGATTTTCCTTAGAATCGCACTAAATAATAACTGTCAATTGAAAAGAGAATAAAATCTTTACTTATAAACCAAAAGACCCGGGCTGGACCGTACTGGCGATAACGGCCAGACGATTCCCGCGCCTTCTAGTCACATGAAGCATTCTTAGAAGAAACGAGTGCACTTTTAGCGTAATATCAACACGAGTTTGCTTGAGATGGTTGCCAATGTTTCTAATCTGGTAGGTAGAATTCAACAACGAAGGCCACGGCACAGGGGTTCAAACAAATCGCAAAGATGACGAAAGTAGTAGCTGTATTTCCATTCAGATATTTGTTCCGGTCTCACGCCTGCAGACCCAAGGTAAAAAGTACCAACCGCCACGATGATGGACAGACTCAAACAGAGAAGCGCTAGTAGAAGGAGTACACGTGCCCCGTCAGCTTCGCTCGTTGGCTGCGGAGTGTCAAGGTCGGGCGGCATTGCTTCAGGTGCTGCTTCTGGCTCGAGTTCCGGTTGAAGTGCCTGAGCGCCTTCCGCCATCTGCCCTTCAGGTTCTTGCGGAGGCGGAATAGCTTGAACCCCTTCTGTTGTCAGTGCTGGAATCACTTCTGGAGTCCCAGGGTTGAAAATTGCATAGCCTTCGTTGATACCTTCCCTGATCGCTCCAACGAATGGAATCGCCTTTTGTAGGTTCAGCAGATTGTCAAATGTAACCAAGCCGGCCAATCCGAAAGTCCCGCCAACGGACAATCTGTTCAGTGGTTGACTTGCCAGAATGGCCTCTTGTGCTGCAGCCGGGTAACAGTCCGCTATCCAGTTCTCCGCGTTCAGAGCCGCAACGTACGCGTCCGCTCGTCTCGGAACATCAGCTACGATTTCCCTGCGTAACTCGTCCACCGGTTTTCCAAACATTTTCCCACACATGTCGAATCCTTTGTTGTACGTGACAGGAGTTGCGCCGTTCTGGTGCAGTTCGTATTGAGTTACTCTATCAGGACCAGTCTTGCAAACAACGACGGAGTCAAGATTTCCCCTAGCAGCCACAGGTTGATAATCCCCTTCGGTGACAATGGTGAGTCGCGTGCCGTACTTGGAAGCCAGTTGTGTGATTTCCGTCAGTCCAGCATCACTCCCCGCAATGACGGCGTCGGTGTACTCGCTCAGCATGAGCTGGTTCTGCTTCAGACTCTGGTTTGTCTGAATGAGAACCGCTTGCTGAATTTGTTGACGCGCCTTGTGTGTCAGGTAACGTTGTGCTTCTCGGTCGAGCACCTGGCGAATGGTGAAGCCTCCATGTGCCCATTGCTGAAGGGAGTGAGAGACCGAACCGACCGTGTGGGCGACAAGCTCTGTTGTCCAAGGAGCTAGCATTTGGGTCTCGACCACTCGAATGACTTTGTCCGTGACTCTATCGGAGAGCGTCTTGATGATGGTGCTTACGAATAGGTCGCGCTTGACATCCTCCTGAGCGTGACATATGTCGTGGATATTGGAGAAGAAGTGCACAAGTTTTTTCTTGGTCTCACTCGTCTGAATCGAGTCCACGATGACTTCGATCTGCTCCAATCGACTCAGCATTCGAGCATGCGACTCATCACGAAGAAGTTGGTTTGCACTGGGCTGGCGTGAAGCAGAGGCGGCAGGAATTTGCACCGCTGTGGCCATCTTGATGAGCGATGTCATTCCTAAATGCTGGTTGTCGTACTGCTCCAGTCTTGCACGTAAATTCTTCTCCAACTTTGCGCACAACGTCGACACCTCGGACGAACCATTGCATAAGCCAACAATCTTGACAGCGGCACTTGCACCGCTTCCCATGTTGTCCGAGTCGGACAAAACGCCGCGTGCCAGCTGCAGTCCAATGGAGTCCCAGAGCGAAGAGCTCGTGACGAAGGCGATGGTGTTCTTGATGTAATGCAGAAGGAGTTTTTGGTTCAACTGTGTGTCAATGGCGTACATTTTCCTTATCAGGAACCGAATCTCACGCTGCCCGTTAACGAGAGCCCTGATTTGGGGCTGAAACACCTTCTCGGACAACTTTGGCTCCAGGAAACGGATTCCGTAGTCGAACAAAGTGTCGACTCCTTTGTTGAAGCCCTCGCGTGCACCTGCTTCGATCACTTTGACGCCAAGAGACTGGACAGCCAACTTCGTGAGTTGACCACGGCTGGCCTGCTTCACTCCGCTTCCAGTTACTAGTTTAGTCACGCCAAACTCGACAGCCCCGGTTCGCACCGTCTGAATCGCTGTCCCTGTACCCTGAATACCTCGAACACTACGTGAGATGCCGGCTGACACGATGGAAATGACGAGGCTCACGGCCTTCTGGTTGAAGTATGAGTTCCAGGAGAAGTGTCGCGTTGTGTAGGCCCGATATGCGGTGAAGAGGTCCGCGGCTGCCTCGGCAAGGAAACCGGATCCAAACCTGACGAATCCAAATGTCATCAAACCAATACCGATGGCGACTTGAGCTGCTGCGAGACCGCATACAGTGATGATGTGGAACCAAGGAATAAATGCAGACTCGCTGAATTCGGGCAAGTACTCAACTCCAAGTGCGGCGTATTCACTCAGCTCAGTGACGATTGTGGCTCTCTCCTGGGCAGCGAAGCATTCCGAAAGGGGTTTCAGGTTTCGAAGCATAATGTGCTCCTGCTCAGTCGCCGAGTTCTCGACCAGTTTCGAGGCATTGTCTATTGACAAACCCTTGAACACGAGGGCAAAGTTGAAACCCACCTTACGAAGTTCTGGAATGAGTCTCGTGGCTTCCGCTTTCGTCAGTCCGCTCAGGGTCACGGTTTTCAGGCAACAGGCTTCTTCTAACAGAGTCGAGGCTTTGGCCAAGTCCAATGATGCGATCTTCAGGCCAAAAGTGTTGATGGGCATACAACAGTCCAGCACTTGGCTGACTTGCTGCGATGTTGAACACTCGATACGAAGTCGATGTGGGTCGACTGACTCATCGCGGCCGTTGAGATCGCTGGGTTTCCACGTGGCGGTGTTCTTGACTTTGTCTTTAAACAAGACAAGTTTCTCGGTTTGAAGTTGGAGAGCGCCAAGTGCCTGCGAACAAGAGACACGCAAAGAAAGCATTTAAAAAGTGGTTCGTCTAAGTTTTAAAGCAAATGAAATCAACTTACCTCATCATCACGCTCGCCAAATATGTCAAGACTGAACTTGACCTCTTGTTGGAACTCTTCAGTGCCGTTGACCATCTTCTTCACGGCGGACATCGCTAAGGATTTAAATTCGAAGTTCAATTGAAGGCCGAGGGCATATTGAAAGCGTTGGAGGAGTCGCAGGGCCTTTATCAGTGACTCAAGTTGATCCGGAGAGGGATTCTTCAGTCTCAACTGAATAGTTGCGGTGCTGGTCTCATCTTCATACTTTTCAAGTGTCTTTACTGCTTGATCTGTCTCATTGTTTGATACCACGGCCCCGACAATGGCCCCAATCGCTTTTGGTGCAGCCTTCACAATTTCAGTCTGCGTTGGGAACTTATCTGGGACGGTCACGCACGCGGCTCCTTTAGATGCGCCCGCTTTCAGTTCCTCCAAACCGCTGTTGCGTACGATGAGATCATTGAATATCAAGTCGACGGAGTTGGTCTGAAGCTGGAGTAGAAAATCTTGAGTTTCCTGACTCTGCGGGTCGAGATCGTACTTGGTAGTATAGCCTGGATCGTTTTCCTCCTTCCACTCGACATGCAGAAGCCGCCTGGACCGCTGCACGACCGCGATTGCATTTCGCACACTGTTCAAGTATGTTCCGAGGAGTGTCACCTTCTGCAGAAGTTGATTCTTCAAGTTGGTTGAGTGAGACCCGGCCTGGCCACCCTCTGCATTGATCTGGAGCTGTTGTCCAAGCACGTACAAAATGTTCATCGAGTACATGATTTGTGTCTCCGCCTTTTGGAGTAATTTGACAGCCTCTTCCTTGTATCCAAAGTCATGTGAGTTGACACCGAACCAGTTCGTGTCTCCTTTGAGAAGGCAGCATGCTTTCCCCACGAGGGCCCCGGCGCAGAACTCTTCGTCCATCTCGATGGCCTTGTCAAAGAACACGATCGCTTCCTTTACGCGTGCTTCCAGGTAGCCGTCGATTGAGAGAAGGTAATTCCCGATGCAGATCAGCGGGAACGGGCTGCTCGTGGTCCGCGGCGCGTTTCCGCTGCGCTGCTTGTCATACACTGCGCGAATTGGCCCAGCGAACGCTTCATATCTGGCGTCCATTAGCGCCTGGCTCTTCAGTTCGTCCAACTCCATTCCGTCGACTTGCTTGAGGAAGAGTGCCCACTCAGCCTCGACTGCTTCTGTGTACTTGACCTCGTAGATGGACGGCGCGGTGCAAAATATTTTTCCCACGCGATCTCGAGCTCCCAGGTTTTCGCTTCGCCGAATTTGTTGGCGGATATGTTGCAGGTCCTTGCAGAACTTTGTGAAGAGCCGATCTTTAGCTTCAATCTGGACAAGTTGTGTGCCCTGAATCGCGTCGAGCTCTTCCCTCTCCTTCTTATCTCGTAACTCGCGTAAAAGAGTCATGTTGACAGCTCCCGAATGCAGGATGATTAGTTGCCCAGTTCCCGTGTTATTTTGTCTCGCAGTTCGGCCAAAGGCCTGTGCTTCAACACGCTCGTTGTCGGGCAGGAATGTGACACAAACATGCAGTCCGCCATACGCCTCAATGTTCGACGTCGCGATGTCGGTGCCACGACCGGCCAGATTTGTTGCAACGATGACGTGGCCTGGCTGAATTGATTGAACATCTCGCTCCTGATTCGCGTTGTTTCTTGAGTACAATTTGGCCCCAAGCACGCCCCTGCGACGGACCTCATGCGTCGTAATGAGTGCGTAAACTTTGTTGGCTGTCTCGATGTCGGCACAGATGATGAGTACCCCTCGCTTCCGTTCACACTCGATCATGGCACTGATCTTGATTTCCTGGAGCCAAGCATCCTGGCTGACCGCGACGATGCTTTCTAGTTGGGCATAATTTCCTTGAAAATGTTTGGGAAGCCGCAGGAGGCCAACTTTGTACACATCAGCCAGGACTCCTTGTGCCTTCGCTGATCCGAGAGTGCCTGTGAACCCGAAGATGCGTGATTCGTAGCGTCTGAAGAAAGCCACGTTTGACATGAAATTTGTGGTGCAAGTTTCGGAGGTCAGTGTGAGTCCGTGCTTTAACTGCAGCATTTCTTGCAATGCGTCGGACCACTGCGTGCTGCACAGGATTTGGCCGGTCGAGAAAAAGTCAACGGGTTTCACCAGCCCATCGTCAATGACGTACTCCTTCTCCTCGCTGAAGTCCAACGCTTTCATGGCAGAGTCAATCCACTTTGGAGTTTGCAGGAAGGCCAATTTTCTTAGGCTTGAGGGGATCTTCACTTTCTCCTGTCGGTTCTCCTGGCCGGCTTCTCCTCCTTCGGTAGCCCCGATCTTGGTGATAAATTCCTGCAGGTGTTGCCGTACAAAGTCGTCGAAGGACGCTTCTTGGATAAGTTTAAGCCCGATGGTCGCCAGTGTCTCAATCTGATCGGCCCCCTCGCCGGCGTCCCTGACAAAATCCGCCAAGTTATCGATTGTCTCTTCTTCCCCAGTCACTTGGTTCTTATATTTGTACTTGAATTGCCCGTCCGACAGGTCCAGCTCTCCATTAAAGAGGTACCAGAGCCCATCCAAGGGAACACTGCATCGAAGAATGTCCTGCAGTTCGTTCCAGATGAGGTGATACATCGGTTGAAATTCGTTCATTCCAGCACACGAAGAGGCGAGCCGGGCTATTTTGGAGCTGTCATCAATCAACATGCTGTCCACTTCATCCACCAGAACGATTGTATTCAAGCTTCGAGTTCCAAGGGTCCCCAATTCGCTGTACTCTTGTCGCAGGAGGTCGAACTGGAACTGAGCCGCTTCGCCATACACAATTGGGCATTTGTAGCAGGACTTGGCTCCACGTGTGTACCGACCCGCATCTCCGTTGTGGTCCGCCGATAATCCAAATAATTTGTACAAAGGGTTGAACTCTTTCGCGTCTCGAGCTGCCAAGACCGAACTGCTCGTCACAATGTCCACTTGTCGGCCAAAGATCCCATGAAAGGTAGCGAGTGTCCCGATGATTGCCGATTTGCCGCAGCCGGTCGCAATCTGCTGTAGTAAACCCTCTTTTCCAGTCTGGAAGGCCTTCACTGCCGCCAAACAGCTCACAATTTGAAGTGTCTTCAATCTCTTGTTCATTCGCAATGACAGACCTCGGTTCAGGACGCTCAGGATTCCGTGGACCACATTGTCACTTAAAATTGCGGGGTCGAGTTTCTTAATCTCGATGACCCATTCTTCGATTTCGGATGGTCGCATGTTTTTAACCAGGGATCTCCCAGCTGAGGCGTTAGTTCTGGTCAATGATGGTGTGAATTCTCCACCAGCAATTTTTGAAACTGCCCGCTGAAGATATTGCTGGAGAGCCTCCGAATCCTGCAGGCCAAACAAGTCTTTCAACGCCGGAATTTCACTCAGGCCCTCAAAGTAGTCCGCTCCTTCAACATTGCGCTTGTCCTCAAAATGGTGCTCCATGACGAATTTGTCGGTTGCCTCAACCCAAGTTGACGGGTCGTGCAGAGTGCGAAGGCGGTCTTCAACTCGGTGAACATTGGCTGCACAACCTTGATGCATGAGGTGGGCGAAAACGTCAAGAATCCTTTCGAATTTCGTTTCATCTTCTTGAGCTTTGACAACCTCAAAAAGTCCCAAAATCTGATCGAAGTCTTCCATCTTCTCGATGAGTCGACGGAGATCCACGCCGAGGCGGTTTCCAAGTAATTTGTGATGCGTGTTTGAGTGAAGATATTTGGCCGCGATGACCGCGATCTTAAGATTGTAGAGGAATTCGACCGGGTCGTCATCGTACGGAATTTCCTCTTCAGTCAACCTGTATTTTAGTACGAGCTGCAAAATGCCCAGCGTCACGGAGTCCTTAGTGTTTGGGTACATTTCTGGGATATTCTTGACTTGTTTCAGCAGTCGAAGTGAGAAGAATTGCAGCTCGGCAATTGATAAATTGGGCAGCTTCTCAGGGTCGCGTGCACGTTTCCAGAAGACGCACTTCATCATCTCGAGACAAAACGGACCCGAAATTGAAAGGATGTTTATGGTTTCCACTTTCGGAATTCGAGTCATAATGTCAAGAAGCTCATGGGTTCTATTATATGTGAGTCTGTACTTGCAGATGTTTGTGAAGAGAAGCCTGAGCACAGTGTGAGGATCGTCGAAGCTTGTTTTTAACAAACCCCATTTCTGGAGCAAGTCAAACCGGGAACCCATATTCAGTCCGTAGATGCTGATCAGGTCGAGAAGAATGAGGTCCTCCGCGTAGTTGTCAGCCGACAATAAATTGAGTGGGTGCGTGACGCTGACCGGCATGTAGGCCCGGAGGAGGTCGAGCTCGTCTGGAGGCTGTGGGGTCTTTCGTCCCAGGTGGTGACTGATGTCACTCTGCCTGATCGTCTCAAGTCGGGTTTGGCACCATATCTTAAATCGTGCTTCGAGCTGCTCTTCCTCCACTTGTGGTGATCGTAAATATCCCAGATGAAAGTAGAAGCACAGGTGATCGAAAACGAGTGCACGAGTCAACGCAGCTGACGAATCAAGAGTGTCCAAAAGGAAGGCAAGCAGGTTCGGTTGGAGGGCGGCACGCTCTGCGATGTTTGCCTCTCGTTGATCAAATCGGCAGCATTCTAGAACACTTTCAATCATCAAATGGAAGCGCAAATCGTCGTAGGACTGGTCTGAGCGGGTCAACAGGGCGACCAGTGCGACTGAAACCTGTTCGGTGTTGTAGCGAAGGGTTTCTTGGGTCGCCGCGTCCTTTAGTAGTAGACAGTATGCGTCCAGCACCGTCACGTCAACTTCGGTAGCTTGATACCTGACACAGTTCTCCAAGACATCAACCACGGTCTGCGTTATTTGCCGATGAGAGGGGTCAACCAGAACGATGGTCGCACACAAGGCACCGAGTTGCATCAATCTGTCGCTGCCCAGTTCTCCGACTGAAGATGGCAACTTTGCAAAAAAGTCGTTCACCTCCGTCGCTGGAAATTCAGCAGAGAAGTACGCTTTCTTGATGAGGTACTGAATACAAGCGTTGATGTCTTCAGGTCTGAGCTGTTCCGTGCTCTGGATAGTCGACGCAAAACGGTATTTCTCTTCGACCGAAGTGACGTTGTTCTCAAGTTGGCCGGCTCGCAGATGCTTTCTTACTGATCTCACAATAGAATCTGGCCAAGTCGATTCGAAACCATGGAGAATGTCCACAAGTCGCTGTCGCACTTCCTCATCGGCCGAATCCAGAATCTTCATGCACCGAATCCAGTGAAGAGGTGAGAATTTGTCCACAAATCCCTCAATTCTTTGACAAAACTCTGCGTCTTCTTCAATGCAGATCAAGCCAAGGATTTCGAGATCAGTCCGGGTTTCTTCTTGTAAATCCATGCAGACGGTCTCGTTGTCTTTGGCATAATTCAGCAGGTTGCCATAGGAAACGGCGAAATTGATGATTCCCTTATCTTCTGTTGAAATTGTTTTCGGGATTTGCAGAAGCATGTTCAAGTGTTCCATAGAAATGTGGGTGATTTTTCGTTCTCTTAAAAGCCTCAACAGTCCAGTCAAGGCGTCGGTCTGCTTTTTCCGTGCAGAGCGGACCAACACTTTGACCAACCCGGACATTAAATCTGGATCAAGCTCCCCGTTCAAGGCAAGCACGGCAACCACGAGGTTGGAAATACATTCCTTGTCCCAGGTTCCGTCCTGCGTCATTCGACGCAGGACAGGTTCCAGAGTGGCCGACTCAATTGTCTGTGAGGCCTCACCAATGACAACGAGGTATGTGACCACAAGCAGGTGATTACAATGGCCGAAATCTCTGTCTGAAGAAAGCTTGCTGGCTATGGATGCAGCGACCGTCGTGGCATCTGATGAAAGGAGGTCACCTTTTCGAGAGATCAAGCAAATCAGTTTCAAAAGCGTTGGCATTGTGTCATCTTGACTTGACGATCCAAAAGCTGTGTTCCATTCCTGCAGGATTCTCCTAGAAAGTTTCGTGACTGCCCGATCGGAATGTTCATTTTCCACGGCGTAGTAAAGCAGCTTGAGGATTGGCTTATCTGCTCGGACGATGCTACGAACCACATCTTGGAAAATAAGCGACGAAAGTCGTGAGCGATGTTCCTGCACACAGCGAGTAATGAACTGAAGAGCGGCAGTCTTGTGCTCCACATTGGAACTGGTTTTGTACACAATGCGAGCTCTTTCCATTTCCAGAAGGCGAAAAAGAGAGGTTGGAAGCTCCTGCTGCTGGTCAATCGTCTGAAGCTGGTCGAATGCATCAAGAGCTTCAGTAACTGAGGCAAATAACAAGTTGACGACTTCTTGAAGCGCAAAGTCTGGGATCGGCTCACCAAGTTTAACAACATTTCTGTAGATTTCCAAAATGGGTTCACGCAGGTCAGGCTTCTGACAAATTGATTCAAGGGCATCAGCAGTGGCCGGTGGAAGAGCGAACATTCTGGTGTACGTTTCCAGGAGTTTGACGACTCTGGTCTCATCTCCACTGCTCTGCTCGGCAAGAATGGTGTTGATAGACGAGAATAGAGCCTCCTCCAAGGGCTCGAGAGGAGTTGATGTGGATGCAGGATCCATGAGGTACTCCAGCAAGTAGAGGACGTGGTCTTTCACGGACATCCACTGGTCCTCATCGAACCTCAGTTGCATGATAAATGGGAGAATGCTCAGATCGGCCTGAGTTACACAGTCGACGTTGCTTGATGATCTGGCCAGCTGTCGAAGACCGGACAAGTAGGCAAGGCTGCAGAAGCATCTGACTTGTGGCAACTCATCGGGCTGGATGATGGCTGTGCAAAGGTCGAGGAGATGGATAGACGCCAAATTGCTATTCTGCTGTATTGCTTCGTAAATCGCATTGGAAGCCTCCAATCGGGCCGCCGTCTTCGACTCGTAATGTTCATCGGTTCGCGAGCAGGGAGAATTGACGATGGCCAGCAGACGTGACCACAGTTGTTCGGTGCATTGCCTGCCGTGGCCGTGCTGAAAGCATCGCAGACAGATTAAGGAGAATGCCAGCAGAAGATTGGGTTCCCTATTCTCCTGGCCTTCAACATCATCCAAAGTCTCCAGCAATGCCTTCGAGAACCGCCCAAACTGTTCAGGTTTGATCTGTGTGGACGCTCCGAGCCCGATCGGCTTGAGGCCAACAGCTCTGCAGATGATGATGACTGCGAGAGGCCGATTGCTGGGATCCATTAAGTCTTTTGCTCCGTCAACGCTGGAGATGAGGCGCTGGACAACGACATCTAAAATCTTCTGAACCGATGGAACAATAGTTTGAAGCCCGGTTCGCCGCTTTCGTTTAAAGACAATGTCAATAATGTCAAGCAGTCCTTTTTCATATTCTGGGCTCATGTTGTTGCTGATGAGTAGATTCCCAATCGCGTCCAGCGTTCCTTCCACGTCCAACATGAGACCTTCTTCGTGCTCCTTGTGTTCCACGTACGTGTAAATAATTTCTGCACATTTGGCCTTGAAGTTCATATCGTAGGGTTCATTTGGTCTGGACATGGCAGTCAGGATTGTGCTGATCGTCTTCAACCTTTCATCGTTGAACAACTGCTGTGCTCGACTCCATTGACTTGCAGAGACAAGCATCGGTTTGAGCGTGTTCATGTTTGCCTGCTCTGCTGTCAATTGATTCAAACAAGTTTCGAATGTCTGTTCGTAGTTCTCTGCTTCGTCAGAGTAGGACGCCGAGATATTCGTCGCCACTTCTCTGAATTTGGGATCCTCGTGTCTCATGTAGCCGCGGATGAGTGCATGCCGAGCTTCTCTCTCCGTCTCCATGATGTCCAGCCCACAAGCTCTGCTGTTCAGCAGGATTTGGAGAGCGCAAAGGCGAATTGTTTTAATATCAGCTTCAAACATTGGCGGCACATGATCTTTTCCATGATCCATGGCGCCGTCCCACTCGGGGATGAGGCACTCAAACAGTTTCTTAATAACGTTCTCATGCAAAAGACGGCCACTGGCTGACAATATTTCCAGGGTTTGGACAATGTTGATGGTCATAGAGGTGAAAGTTTTGAGGCGATTGGCCGCTCCACACAGACCTTGAACATACGGCACAACACCTACCCCCAAAAAAATCGTTGCCACACCAACAGTGGCTCGTTTGAACCAGTCAGGGCGGGCCAAGAACGTGTCTTCCAGCCACCGAATGTCTGAAGTCTTGAACTTGTAACTCTGATCGTTGACAAGTGTTCGCAAGTACGCGGCTTCGCCGCAATTATCCCGCCAAATGGACCGATCTGACCCGAGCACATCATCCGAGTCTCCAGGTTCGCGAGCCCGTTCTTGATTCTGCGAAGCTCCTGTTCTGGCATCTCTTGAAACGCCCATCGAGTCGGAATGGTGATGGTCGGAGACGGTGTTGCGGATCCGTGTCGTTGTGCGGTTCTGTGTTCGGGTGAGTACACGTGCCTGCGATGTAGTTGAACGCCCGAATATCGGTCCCATGCTTCTCTGTTGATTATTGGACGCTGAGTTTGGAAGCAGCGCGCGTGTTTGCGTGTCGTTGATGCATCTGTTTTCCGCCAGGGATCGGAAACCATTTATGACAATCCGCCGTAACTTGTCGTTAGCTTCCACATGTTTGAATAGTCTCTTGAAAGCGAGATCCAATTCAACCATGTCCCCAAGCTGATCTTGCAAATGTTCGCATGAATAACGGAAGGCATGTGCCAGTGCCACTGTCTGGCGAGGATCAGCGGCATGCGCATGTGTGGAGCCATTTGACCCCTCATCTGTCACTACTGATGGAGAGCTGACAGGTAGATTTGCAAGGAGACTGATTACCAACCTTTTGAAGACACTCAATGGCAGTCCGTGAGTGCGTGCCGCTCGTCGCAGGTGAGATGAATTTTGTAGGAACCAACTCGCCTCGTTGCTGGGATAGACAGATAACAAGTCGTCCACTGTCTCTTCCAGTTGACGGTACACAGTTGCTTGGTCAAAAGAGTCGAGGATTTCATCCATTTTCAGGCAGTCAATTGAATAGTATCTGGAATACAGGGCAAGTTAACTTTAGACACAAACGTACGGCATTTATATTGGACCTCATCTCATTGCTTCAACAATCTCAATGAGAACAGCATGTTGTGTTCACTAATAAGTCCAACCTATTTGCCATGATCTGGAAATACTAATAATGTTTCTACTCTTTTCCGACTTACTGAAGGCATGAAGACACTCAACTCTCAATCTCTCAATTTGTAACTTCGGATGAGTTGCGACTTGAACTTGACAGAATCAGTCTCGGACTTGACAGTCTTATCTTGGCAGATCAGTTCAAGTGTCATAATAATAGTGTCAAGGTAATGGCATTCGTTTGTGGCACTTTGGAATTGGATGACATAAATATTTCAGAAACGGGAATTAATCACTTGCGCTTTGTTTTCTATTTAGAATTTATTTTCTTCAACTAACCTAACGTCACTGAATGTCACTCTCAAAAGACTCGAATTGACACTGCGCACTGAAAAACAAGTGTCGAACACTTCGCCTGAACCAAGGACTTGGTTTTGGCAACTTCACTGTTGAACGCTGAAGAGAAATGAAGCGAGGAATGAATAAATCACAAACTCAAAAGACGTGAGATGCGACAACGTCCAACAGCAGATCCCCGATCACACCACAATTAGTCATCGAAATTCAAATGAAATGGCAAATACAAAATACAACGGCTGTAGTTCAGTCTGCTTTAATTGCGATATGTTTTAATCTCAGCTCAGTTCGGAGAACATTGCGAATGTTGATGATGACCCAAGTCAACTGAGTCATCATTAACCCATGGTTAACGCCGAAGCAGATTCTGAGTCTCAGAAATGAAAGACAAGAGTTGGTATTGGCAAGCCAAACACTGTTTACTGTCATACTACACTTAAGCAAATGCAGTAAAGATTCCAGCGACACATTTGAAGGTGCCATCGCCGTGCCAAAGGTCAGTATTGCCCAAGCGTTCAAGGTTTGATGTTGTTGAGAATATTAAAATTCGCTGTCGGTGGCGCTGCGAGAAGGCGACATTCGCACTCAAGCAGCCAGAGCAGCCTCGTTGGCAGTCTTTGACTCGTCTCCTCACTTCATGTCGGAAGGTCAGGTGGACTACCTCACCTCCAACCTCATTGCGGAGGTGATCGGCCTGGCCGGCCAGGAGGAGCAGATTACTGGGGTGATTGACCGCTACGTGCCCGGCATCTTCCATGAGAACCATCACACGGTGCTCATTATTCGGAGAATGGTCACCATACCAGCCATGGAGGCGATGAGGGATGTGGGCCAATACTTGGTGGATCCTCATGATCCTGAAGGTGGGAAGGGGGTAGGCGAAGGGGAAGCATTGGTCCGCCCCTCCAGCTTCTGCTTCCACACTCGACGCATCATCAAGAGGGAGATGAAGCACGTGCTGGACGTGTACACGAGACTCAAGACGGGACTCGCTCTCGACCACGTGGAGCACGCCTACCACTACATCCTCATCTCCATGAGCGCCTTGGCAGCAACAGAGGGCGAGGGAAGGGTGTCTCCGCCACGAGGAGGACGACGAGCGATGTGTGCCCAACTTGTCCCCTGAACCAAGACCCTTAACGAATGCCTCGTCATGGTGCCAGGGGACAATACCATAACGGCCAGCTAAGTGCCCGAGTGTATCCACGTCCTCCATCTCTACGTCAAGCATCTGGAGGCAAGCTTCCGCCACTGTCACACCTCGAAGGAGCTGGAGACGTTCGTGGGGAAGTTCACGTTCCGAACCCTCGGCGACGGGGTCAGTTCCGAGGGGTTGAGCGTCAAGTCTATTCGTCGCCTCATGAAGGAGAGTGAGGGGAAGGTTGCGATGTACTTGAGAGAAGACTGGATCAAGTTTCGGGAGCGTATGCAGAGAATTGTTGAGGAGATGCACGTGGAGGAGGGAAACGTGCCCGCCGTCTACGCCACTCTGCGACCGGCTGACGTTGGAATTGGGCATCTGGGTGGTGAGGGTGAGCTGGAGGGTGGGTGTGGACGTGTGGAAGGATTTCGTTTCAACATGGATGGAAGATATTTGCCCATGAGCCGCGACTTTGACTACGGACTAGACCCGAAGGCACTGAGAAGTGAATTAAATTAATTGGAATTCATTATGGAAGAATTATGCAAGAATTATTTACTTACTACAATTAAGTTACCAGAGTCATCATGCTCTTAAATTACAATTAATTATTAATTAAATCAAGTAAAATTTTGTATTCTTCATTCCAATTGAGATTTGGCCATTTTGTGGTTCGTGCTGTGTGTAACAATAGTCATTCAGACAACTCGTACCAGAAGTAAAGGGTTTCAATTCTATTTCTTAAAGCAATAAGCAACTCCTCTGATTACACAAAGTTTGATTAAAGGACTACAACGTATTGTCAGTACAGATTCCTAGCTTCGTAAACAAAGTTGTTAACCCAAGCCTCAAATAGTTCTTGATTCATGTAACCAGGGTGTGGGAATGCTCACCTTTGACTTGATCTCTGAAGTGTGAAGGAAGGCGACCAAATGTCATGGATGATTATTCAGATTGCATCATCTTGTTCAATTCAAAGGTGGAAGGTCAGAGCAAAGCAGAACAGTCTCTGCAGAAATCCGGACGTAAGCCCGTGCATGAAAGGGGCTTATAGTCTTGATATCAACTTTCTACAGAAAGATGCAATTATCACTTCTGAATTCGCGCACATTGATTCCCAGATGCTTATAAAGGACGTAGACATCGATGCAGATCCAAATCAGACGGTCAGAGCTTCTCAACTCATATAATTAATGAAACGTGAGACACTCCTGCACTACGTAGCACAATATCTTGTTTTATAACGAAACTTGTTAAAGCCGTCGCATGCATCATCCAAACTACACAGCTTCTCGGTATGAAAGGAGGATCGCAACAGCGTGTGCGATGTGTTAACACACGCCTAGTCAGTCGCTGTCGACCTATATCCACATCTTCATTCATGTGCTCTACGTAGCCGTACCCCAGCCCAAGGCAAGAGTCAACCTTTAAGTGAATTAATTCTACTGAAACTGTCCACCGTTTCATCCATTATCTAAACATAAAAGCGTGTATGGTCTCTTTAATAATACATGTGTATTGACCGTTCCTGACATTCAAAATCTGTTATATGAGAGCGGCTTAAAATGCTTAAATATCCTCGAGAAATGAAGGAACATGACAATTGTGGAATATGGAGTTTATTTTCTAAAGGGAATATGCGTTGACAGTGAATACTTCAATAAAAAGTAGTGATCCCAAGTGCACATCTTTACACTGAGGGGTCTCATGATTCAGCCTTGTTAGGCCCCAAAGCTGTTAAAGGCTCTTAAGTCCTTAAAATTAAGAGTCCTGTTAAATTTACTTCTCCCAGCTGTTAAGTTTTACATGTAGCGGCTAGGCAAACTTTTAAGAGCACGCTCTTAAATTTCACAGCCAAAATAGGTTGAAATTTCGCTTAAACTGTGAAGGGACTTTGATTAGCCTAGTTTTCCCAGATAATTTTCATGCTCATTTGAATCAATTAGAATACCTATTTCAGTAATTGTAATTTGGGTATGAATTTAACCATCAGTCAAACAAGTCTAACTAGCAGTCTTCAGAATAAGTCTTT
>JADMIO011285654.1_pt1 | contig 20783 bp, 17 predicted proteins | sample 8958161 | NCBI WGS metagenome assembly JADMIO01 (sample SAMN16585339, study PRJNA669376) | soil metagenome | isolation source: Crop rotation soil | place: USA: Cullars Rotation, Alabama | collected 2011 | reverse complement strand
GCCGCGACTTCAAGTCACGTGAATTCCAAGCTTCGGATCCCACTGTGCTGGAAAGGACCGCCCCGACGCTGACCAGGTACTCGCGGCCTGGCCTGGCCGCCGGCAGCTCGCCGCACGCGATCGCCCGACGAGCGCGCCTGACGGGGACGCGGTAACGCCGAGCGACGTCGCGTAGGGTGAGGTGCTCGTCATCCGTGGTCGGGCGAGCTGGAGCCTGAGCGTCGAGGGCGTCAGCGAGCGCAACCACCCCCGCAGCGATCTGGCGTAGCGCCGCGCTCGGAGTCACGTGCCGTCCCCGCCGAGCGCGCGGACGAGCTCGCCCGAGGCCAGCTCATCGCAGGGGAGCGCCCCCGCGCCCCAGTACGCCAGCTCGTCGGCGTCGAGTCCGAGTACGACCGATAGGCGACCAGCTACGAGTAGCGAGTACCCGCCGCGCTCGAGACCTAAGTAGAGCGTCGACCGCGATATACCCGCGGCGACCGCGAGCTGGGAGAGAGTCAGCCCGCGCGCGGCGGCCGCAGATCGGATCAGTCTGGCGAGTGACATCGGACACCATGTCTCGCACACGATGTCCGATAGAGAGTGGCGGATCTGATCCGCACACTTCTCCCATGCGCGTGATTATGGGCGTTTTCGCCTGCTTGCAAGGCTTTCGTTCCGTCGATCCTTCTTTGCACCACCAGCTTGCCGGAGAAGATTTGCCGCCTTGCGTATCTGATCGGTCGAGGAAACGGAGAAGCGCCCCTTTGCCTTTTTCATTCCGAGCAATCCGAAACGCAGTGAGAGCCACGCCATAACGGTCGTTGCTTCCCAGGGTCTGGCGCCAGTTTGTCCACGGAGAACCCGAAAATCATCGTTGTCGAGGTCAAGCGCCACGTCGCCGACTACCTCTGCCAGCTCATTCGTGAGCCGCTCTATCTGGCGATTGCTTGCCTGCGCGCGCTTGTCCGACAGTTCATCGAGCCACTCGCCAACAACCTCGACCGCTCGCTCCCGCGCACTCGGACCGCTCCTCACGAGGCGCGCGAGCTGCGCAACGAGCCTCATGTCACCCGACGTTGGTCGCTTGGCGGCCAGAACTCGGTCGGCGAAGTCGCGGACAGTGATTGCGTCCGGGTGGCTCACGAATGCCTGGGTAGTAAAAAACAGTCGGGCACTTGGCGAGCGTGCTGGCTCTCTACTCATAGGTTGCCCCCGGAGCGCCGCGGATTCCCTCGATTGCGGCTGTCATCTTGGCCCCCGAGTGCTTAGCTTTCCCTGCAGGTCCGCGTCACCGTATCCATCGGTCGCCATCATCGTCCACCCTCGCCCCGCCCGGTTGCCACCATCGGGGCGCCTTTCATTTCTGCAATCTACCCTGACCCGGACGTCCGACCAGCACGGTTCGACAATGCGACCACTTGGCCAGCCGGTGTACCCTCCCTCACGCGCCGCCGCTCCGCGAGTTCGCGAGCCAGCGTCTCAACGAGCGACCACTTCCCCGCTTGGGCTGCCGCCTCAAGCGCTTGCGCGAGCGCGGTCTCGACCACGTTACCGAGCTCCGGCCAGGGCTCCAGTTCGGTGGGTTCCTGGTTTCGTTCCGAATCGTCTTTGCCCGCGTCGATTCGGTCACTTAGGGTCGCAACCGGTCGCGGTCCGGCCTCGCCCCTAACCGCCGATCCAGCATCTCCAGCATCATTTGTGCCTGATTTGCTGCCTGTAACCAGATTCGAGTCCCGTCCGCCCCGCTAAAATATTACGAAGCAACGCAATGCTGACGACGCTTGCGTTGACCTGCCGATGAGGCAGCGAGTAGTGCGTCACACGTGACTGGGTTGCGTGTGACGCGATCAGAACGTCGACCGTCTCGAAGTGAACTCAATCGTCCGAGCCGTCGCGCTGTCGCAATTTTCCACGCGGGGTGTGCCACGCAGAAACAGCGGCTCGCGTCCACCGTATTGCTGTTCGCAACACGCCGTTCTCATTCATGGAGCTACTGACAATGGCCTTTCCGGTGCTATTGATGGTGTCAGCGGAAAGAGACGTTCGCTGACCCCCAGCCCAGCCTCCTTAGTCTCGAACCCGGTCCCCTCACAGTCCACGCTGTTTCAGCTTCAGAAAAAGGATTTTGTCTTGAGAACTTTGCATAGTTTCGCGACGGTTTGCATGTTCAGCGCCGCGCTCGCGGCTCTCGCTACGGCCTGCGGCAGCAGCGATGATCCCACTCCGGGTGGCAGCGCGGGTTCGCCGGGAGCCGCAGGCTCCGCCTCGCAGGCGGGTTCCACCTCCGCCGGCGGCTCGTCCAGTACGACCGGTGACGCGGCCAAGGGCGCGGTGATCTGGTCGAATTCTCAAATCGCGTGCGGCAGCTGCCACGACGAGACCGGTAAGGGTTTCTACGGGCCAAACATCACGTCTTCGAAGACCGCAGGCATCGGTAATTGGACGTTGGCGCAGTTCAAAGCGGCCGTGCGCGACGGCAAGGACACCGACGGTTCGGACCTGTGCCTGTCGATGTCTAGATACCCCGCGTCGATGATCGATGATGCGGGCATGGCGGACCTTTTCGCCTACGTCCAAACGAAGGCAGCCGTCGACACGCCTGCGTCGGGCATGTTGCTCTGCCCCTGAAAGTATCGCGCCGAACGCAGGATTGAACGGGGCCTGGCAGAAATGCCGGGCCCTTTTCGATCCAATCGATAGCTGCGACGATGATCTCCGAATCCATCTCACCCGAGCCGCCTCGCTCGGGTGATTCCGAGTCGCGCGCGCTGAAGCAAGCGGCGCGCGCCCGCGTCATCGGCGCGTTGGTCGTGTTCGTCTCGAGCATCGCCTTCTCGACCAAAGCGATTTTGGTCAAGCTCGCGTACCGCCAAGGCATTGATTCGGTCAGCTTGCTCGCGCTGCGGTTCGGCTTTTCTGCGCCGTTTTTTGCGTATGGCGCGTTCGCGGCTCAGCTGCGCGGAAAGCCCGCGCCCGCGCTCGGTCGGCGCGATCTGGGCTCGCTGATTGCGCTCGGCGTGCTCGGCTATTACCTGGCCAGTTTGAGCGACTTCATTGGTCTGCGTTACATCTCTGCCGGCCTCGAACGGCTGATCTTGTTCGTGTACCCGACGTTGGTCGTGGTCATCGAGGCAGTGCTGTTCAAGATTCGCCTCGAGCGTCGGCAAACGTTGGCCCTGTTCATCACTTATGTCGGGATCTTCTTGGCTTTCCGTGGTGAGCTCGGCAGCCTCGGCTCCGACGTTCCGCGCGGCGCCGCTTGGGTGTTCGTCAGCGCGCTCACGTACGCCGTCTATTTGATCGGAGCCGGGCAAATGGTTCCGAAGCTCGGCTCTCAGCGCTTCACCGCGCTCGCGCTCCTTTCGGCCACGGCGGCGGTGCTCATCCACGCTTGTCTGAGCGGAGCCAAGCTCATCGGCTTGCCCCCCATTGCCTACTTCATTGGGCTAGTGATGGCGGTGCTCGCGACCGTGCTGCCCGCATTCTTGCTCGCACGCGGCATCGCCCTGCTCGGCTCCGGCCCAGCAGCCATCGTCAGTACGGTCGGGCCCGTTTCGACCATTGTGCTCGCGTATTTGGTGCTGCAGGAGGCTATCTCCGGCACCGAATTCGTCGGCACCGCGCTGGTCGTGAGCGGCGCGACGCTCGTCGCGTCCGCAGGCAAACGTGCAGCACGCCCGGCGTCGACCTGATTCAACGTCGCCGTGACGCCTCACTTCGAGCCAGCGAGCTTCCCCCTTGCCGGCCTGTGCAAACGCGGCTACGAACGCCGAGCCACTGGGCGGGTAACTCAGTTGGTAGAGTGTCGCCTTTACACGGCGAATGTCATCGGTTCAAGCCCGGTCCCGCCTACCGAACAGAACCTGCTTCCGGAGCTCGCCGAAGCGAGATGAGCGCCAACCGCACCCCCAACGACTTAGTTCTCGCCGACTTTGCCGAGGCTTGGCTTGCCAAATTTCCGCGCATCGAAGAGCGCGGGCTCGGCCCTCGGCTAATCGCCGCGCTCGCGGGCATGTCCGGCGGTGAAAACGCGGTGGATGATTTGGATGACGTCGAGGTCATCGCGGCCGCGCTGCTCGAACTCGTGGCAATGCTCAAGGCATCGCCCAGCGGCGTGGCCTTGCACTTTCCAACGCTCTTCGGCAGCGCGCTGAAAGGCAAGGCCGGGCTTTCTTAGAGCCAGCCCTCCCCCACCCGTGGGTCGCAAGACTCACTTGGCGTACGGATCGGAGTCGTCGATCGGTCGCGCGGGTGCAGGCGTCTCGCGGCGTGTGAGCGGTGTCACGGGCGCAACGGGCGCCGCCGGGGGCGCGGCTGCCGTGGCGTCGCTCGGACGCTTTCCTGCTACTTTCGCCAAGCCGGCGGCGACGGGCGGAGTGACGGCCTTGACCGGGTTCGCCTTATCGATGGGCAGCGCGATCAAAAGATCGAGGTCTTGGTCGAGCCGAATCATGCGCGCCTCGGTGACACGCCCGACGCAGCGAAGCTCGAGTCGATGCAGAGTTGCATCTTTGGGGAACTGTCCGAGGAATGGGTTCGTATCGAGCTTCGCGCCGTCGAGCAAAATCTCGGTGTCGGACGGCGAAGCGGCGATCTTCACCGTCACCAACTTCGGCTGAGCGCCGGCGCTGCGCGGTTCTGGGCTCGCAGTGCTCGCAGCGACGCTCGGGAGCGCGACCGGGGCCGCGCTGTTCGAACTGCTCAGCCAACGGCCACCGACGGCAGCGAGCGCGGCGACGCCGACCAGCGCGGCGATCCATTTGCTCTTGTGAGGAGGCGTCGCCGGCAGCACATAGGTCGCGGCGTTGCCCGTGAGCGTCGCCCCGCCCAACGCCGCGGGGGCAGCCGGGATCATCTGCCCGCCGAAAGACGGAAGATCATCGCTGAGGTTCGCTTGCTTCATGCGCTGATCGACCAATCGCCGCACTTCCGAGCGTTCGCTCGCGTACAGGTCGTCCAGCACGCCACGCACTTGCTCAGGGGAGAACTCGAGATTGTTGGCGCGGATGTACGCGCGCAGCGCGTCGCGCATCTCCAGCGCCGAGCCGTAGCGATCTTCGACCAGCTTCGCCGAGGCGCGCGTGCAGATCTGCAAAAGCTCGACGGGCACCCCTAGTGCTTGCCTCATCAGCTCCGAGTCGATGCCCGCCATGCGCGCTTGGACGATCTCTTGCTGCGTGCGGTCCTGGGACAAGCGGCGGTAGGCCAGCAGCTCCCAGAGCAACACGCCCACCGCAAACACGTCCGAGCGCTGGTCGCTGTTGCCCAAGATTTGCTCGGGGGCGGCGTAGCCGAGCTTGCCCTTGAACATGCCCGCCTCGGTGGCGTGGCTGACCCCGGTTGCTTTCGCCACGCCGAAATCCAGCACCTTGGCCGTGCCGTCGAAAGTGATGAAGATATTGTTCGGACTGATATCGCGGTGCACGAGCGAAAGCGGGGTCCCGTCTGGATCGGTGAAGGCGTGCATGTAGATCAGCGCCTCGAGCACCTGGCAGACCAACTCGAGTCGCCCCGCGAGCGGCAACGGCGAGTCGACCGTCTTTTTCATCAAGCGACCGAGGGTCTGACCCTCGAGGTACTCCATGCAGATGAAGTAGTGACCGCCGTCCTCCCCCACCTCCAGCGTTTGAACGATGTTCGGGTGATTCATGCGCGCCGCCAGGCGCGCCTCCGCCAAGAACATATCGAGCGAGCCTTGGTTCTCGCGTAGCTCGTCGCGCAGCACCTTGAGCACGACCAATTTGTTGAAGCCGGCGAGGCCGGATGAAACGGCCACGAACACCCGCGCCATCCCGCCCTGGCCGAGTTCCAGCAACAATCGATAACGACCGAGCCGAACGATCGGCGCCTGCGCGCTTGGGGAAACTGAACTCAAGGAATCACCTCCGCGTAGCTAACCCCGCCACCCACGTCGCCATGAGCGGTGCCCAAAGTGCTACAATCTGCAGCAAGTGAGCATTGTTGCGTTCTCGTGATGGACGAACCTCGACCCGTGGCGCCGTTGATCAGCGCCCAGTGCCCCTCGCACGTCGCGAGCCGAGTATTGAGAATGGACATCACGCCGAGTCGAAACAGTAACCCATCGCCGGCCAACTGGCGCGCCTCGTGAATTAGCGTTGTTATGGCGCCAATGTGCGCATGGCCGGCGGTTTTCGCCGTCGCCGTTCGAAGAGCACACCGCCTCTCGCTGCGGACCGAACGGATCCCCGATGAGCCGCGCGTCGCGATCAGCGTCACTGTCATTCGCAGCGGAGGTTGCGTCTTTGCTGGAATCTATTCGTTGATTGAGACCTTCCAGCAACATTCGTGGCACGCGCCGTGCACCGTAAGAATTTAGCCTACACTAAGCCACTCACAGAGGCTGACCCTTCGAAAAGGAAGGTCGTTCGATGGTGCGTCCGTTCAAGAAACTCCTCTCCAAGCTCGAAATCCCCAAGAACGACTGGGTCCTGTCGCGCTTCGGAGGCTGTGAACCGCCTTCGAATCCTCTCGCAAGCAGCGCCTTGGAGACCGAACAGGTCGAGGACGAAGCGCCCGTCAGCCAAGCGCCGGCCAGCGTCGCTGCGCGCTTACTCAGCCGATGGTTCGATCAAGGCGCTGCGGAAGATGTGACCGTACCGCCTCAGTCGACCGAGCGTGTGTCGTCAAATGCCTCGGACGACGAGCCCCACAAGTCACGCGCCTCTTGATCGTTTCCGGGACTCGACGCGCTACTTCTACGCTCTTCTTCAACCTGGACATCGCGACGCTTGCGGCGAATGAACGCCAAAAAGCCGGCGTTCAGCGCGCTTCACAAATAACCCTTGGGTGTGATACTGCTGCGCGCGGCACCCTGCTGGCGTCAACCCCCCCCCGCGACGTAGGCAGGGTGCCACTACGACTTAGATCGCGACGCTCAGCTGAGCCCCGGCTGCTCGCCGGGCGAGGTGTCACCCGGCGAAGCGGCGCGCGGCGCAGCTGACGCGGGAGCGTCTTCCTCGATCAACTCGCCGTTGCGATACTCGATCAACGAGCGGCGCGGGCCGAACAGCGTATCCGGATCGGTGAAGACCATTGCTTCGCGCAGCACGTCATCCATGTGCTCTACCAGAACCACGCGCAGCGTCTTCAATACGCGACGCGGGATCTCGCGCAGATCCTTGCGGTTCTCTTTGGGCACCAGCACGGTCGTGATGCCGTTGCGGTGGGCGGCCAAGATCTTCTCCTTCAAGCCGCCAATCGGCATGACGCGGCCGCGCAGGGTGATTTCCCCAGTCATCGCGACCTCGTTGCGCACTGGTACGCGCGTGAGCGCGCTGGCGATGCTGGTTGCCATCGTCACGCCCGCGCTCGGGCCGTCTTTGCGCACGAAGTCCGGGAAGTGCACGTGCACGTCGACCTTTTGGTAGAAATCCGGCTCGAGCGTGAGGATCGTGCTGCGCGAACGGATGTAGCTCATCGCCGCCTGAGCGCTCTCTTCCATGCCCTTCTCGAGCAGACCGGTGATCACCAGCTTGCCCTTGCCAGCGACCACGCTCACCTCGCAGTCGAGGATGTCGCCGCCATGGTCGGACACGCTCAGACCATGCGTGAGGCCGATCGCGTCGAGTTCTTCCTTCTTGCCGAGTCGGAATTTGGGCACGCCCAGGTACGTCGGCACGTCCGCGCCGCGGATCTCGAGCGTCTGATCTTTGCCTTCTTTGACGACTTTGAGCGCCACCTTGCGGCACACCGCGGCGAGCTCCCGTTCGAGCGAACGCACGCCGGCCTCGCGGGTGTAGTGGTGGATCACCGTCCGCACCGCGTTCTCGGTGAAGTCGACCGGCACGTCCTCGAGCCCGCATTCCTTCTTCTGCCGCGGGATCAGGTACTTTTGTGCGATGTTGAGCTTCTCGAACTCGGTGTAGCTAGTGAGCTGGATGATCTCCATGCGGTCCTGAAGCGGGATGGGAATGCCGCTCAAGGTGTTCGCCGTGGTGATGAACATCACGTCCGAGAGGTCGTAGTCGAGGTCCAAATAGTGGTCGTTGAAGCTCTTGTTCTGCTCGGGGTCCAAGACCTCGAGCAGCGCCGCCGCCGGATCACCTCGGAAGTCGGTGCTCATCTTGTCGATCTCGTCGAGCAAGAACACGGGGTTGTTCGATCCGACCTTCTTCAGGTTCTGGATGATCTTGCCGGGCAACGCGCCGATGTACGTGCGGCGATGGCCGCGAATTTCGGCCTCGTCACGCACGCCGCCGAGTGACAAGCGCACGAATTTACGTCCAGTAGCCCGCGCAATGCTGCGCGCGATGCTGGTCTTGCCCACGCCAGGCGGCCCGACGAAGCACAGGATTGGCCCCTTCAAGCTCTTGGTCAGCGCCTGCACCGCGAGGTACTCGACGATGCGCTCTTTGGGCTTCTTCAGGCCGTAGTGATCCTCATCCAGGATCTTCTCGGCTTCGGTGATGTCGAAGCGCTCCTCGGTCTTGTCGGACCAAGGCAGCGTCAGAATCCAATCCACGTAGTTGCGCACGACCGTCGCTTCCGCGCTGGTCGGGTGCATCATCTTCAGCTTCTTGAGCTCTTTCTTGACCTTGCCCTGCGCTTCTTCGCTCAGCTTCTTGGTCTTGAGCTTTTCCTCGATCTCTTGGATCTCGCTCTTGAACTCATCGCGCTCGCCGCCGCCCAGTTCCTTCTGGATGGCCTGCATTTGCTCGTTGAGGTAGTACTCCTTCTGCGTCTTCTCCATCTGCTTCTTGACGCGGGAGCGGATCTTCTTTTCGACCTGCAGGATCTCGATTTCGGCCTGCATCAGCTCGTACAGACGCTCGAGGCGCTTCTTGGCCTCTTCCATTTCGAGCAAGCCTTGACGATCGGCGAGCTTGATCGTCGGCAGATTGGCGGCAATCGTGTCGGAGAGCTTGGAGGCATCGTCGATGCTCTGCACGCTCATCAAGACTTCCGGCTGAACCTTCTTGTTCAGCTTCACGTACACCTCGAAGGTGCTCTGCACGCTGCGGATCAGCGCTTCGACTTCTACATCAGCAGTGCCGGCCTCGGGGATCTCCTCGATCTCGACGCTGAAGAACTCGTTCGAGTCGTTGTAGCGTTTGACGCGTGCCCGCTGGCGTCCCTCCACCAACACCTTGACCGTGCCGTCAGCGAGCCTGAGCAGCTGCACGATCGTACCGACGGTGCCCACGGAGTAGATGTCGTCCGGCGTGGGCTCATTGGTCTTGGCGCTCTTCTGCGCCGCCAAGAAGATCTCTTTGTCGTGCGCCATCGCCTCGTCGAGCGCGGCGATGCTCTTCTCGCGCCCCACGAAGAGCTGCGACACCATGTGCGGGAACACGATGATGTCGCGCAGGGGCAGCGCGGGCACGGTGCGCCGGGGCGCAGCACTACGATCGTTCGGGTCGTTCTTGAAAAACATGAATTTTTCCAGGGCCGCCGGCTGCGCCAGCTGCGGCTACGTGTCGGGCAGCGCGCGCTGCCCGACTATGTTGTGCGGAACTGCAAGTCAGCCGACGCCGGCTTCCTTGTGATAGACGATGAGCGGTGGATCGCCGTTGCTGATGGCGTCCTCGTTGACCACCACTTCTTTGATGCCTTGTTTCGAAGGCACCTCGTACATGATGTCGAGCATGGCCTCTTCCAAGATGGCCCGCAGACCGCGTGCGCCGCTCTCGCGAACCAGCGCCTTGCGGGCAATGGCCTGAAGCGCGCCCTTGGTGAACTTCAACTTCACGCCGTCCATCTCGAACAGCTTTTGAAACTGCTTCACCAAGCTGTTCTTGGGCTTGGTCAAGATGTCGATCAGCGCGTCCTCGGTCAGCTCGTGGAGCGTGGCGATCACCGGCAAGCGACCGATGAACTCCGGGATCAAACCGAACTTCAGCAAGTCTTCCGGCTGCACGTTGGCGAGCAACTCGCCCAACTTGAGCTCCTTTTTGCTCTTCACGTCGGCACCGAAGCCGAGGCGTGATTGCCCCAAGCGACGCTGCACGATCTGATCGAGTCCGACGAAAGCGCCGCCGCAAATGAACAAGATGTTGCTGGTGTCGACCTGCAAGAAATCCTGCTGCGGGTGCTTACGACCACCCTTGGGCGGCACGTTCGCGATCGTGCCTTCGATGATCTTGAGCAGCGCTTGCTGCACGCCTTCACCGGACACGTCACGAGTGATCGAGGGGTTGTCGCTCTTGCGGCTGATCTTGTCGATTTCGTCGATGTAGACGATGCCGCGCTGAGCGCGCTCGACGTCATGATCGGCGTTCTGCAGCAGCTGAACGATGATGTTTTCGACGTCCTCACCCACGTAGCCGGCTTCGGTCAAGGTGGTGGCGTCCGCGATGGCGAACGGCACCTTGAGGATCTTGGCCAGCGTTTGAGCCAGAAGCGTCTTACCGCTGCCGGTGGGACCCAGCAGCAGGATGTTGCTCTTTCCGAGTTCGACGTCCTCGGAAGAGATTTTGGTATCGATGCGCTTGTAGTGATTGTGCACGGCCACGGCGAGCGTCTTCTTCGCTCGCTCCTGACCGACCACATAGTCATCCAAGATCGCTTTGATCTCGGAGGGCTTGGGCATCGGGTCCGAGCCGGTCGACGGCTCGTCCTTCTCCACCTCTTCGGCAATGATGTCGTTGCAGAGGGCGATGCACTCGTCGCAGATGTAGACCGTAGGTCCTGCGATGAGCTTCTTCACTTCCTTCTGCGACTTGCCGCAGAAGGAGCAGCACAAGTTACCGTTCGATTCGTCGCGCCTTCTCTCCACGATTTACCCTCGGAAGCGCCCTACTGGGACCGGAGTTTCCGTCGAATTGCCGTCAAATTGTAAGACGTCCGCAGGTTGCCCGCAAGCAGTGCCGGGGACAAACGCATGACGTCGCGAAGCACAAGCCAGAGCTGCGGCACAGAGCGCCGAGAAACTAAGGCCCCGGGCGCCGATTGAGCGGCCCGGAAACCAGTGGCGGCTCACGTGGCCTTCTTCTTTGGCTCGAAGATTTCGTCGATCAGGCCGTATTCCTTGGCCTGAACGCCGCTCATGTAAAAATCTCGTTCGATATCACGGGCGATATCTTCGCGATTTTTGCCCGTAGACCGTTGCAAGATGTCCGTAATCACGTCTTTGACGTGGCGGATTTCGCGAGCCTGGATTTCGATGTCGGTCGCTTGCCCACGCGCGCCACCGAGCGGTTGGTGGATCATGATCCGTGAATGCGGCAGCGCAAAGCGACGGCCCTTGCTGCCCGCGCCGAGCAGGACGGCGCCCATGCTTGCGGCTTGTCCCACGCAGATCGTACTCACCGAGCAACGGACGTACTGCATGGTGTCGTAGATCGCGAGGCCAGCCGTGACCACGCCGCCTGGAGAGTTCACGTACAGCTGGATATCCTTGTCCGGATCCTCGCTCTCCAAGAACAAGAACTGAGCAATGATGATGTTGGCGACGTCATCATCCACCGCGCTGCCCAAGAACACGATGCGGTCCTTGAGCAAGCGGCTGAAAATGTCCCACGTGCGCTCGCCGCGATGCGTCGTCTCGACGACGTGCGGGTAGATCACGTTGTTTCGCGGGGCATCTTGATAGCGCTCGAGAATGTCGAGGGCTTGGGCACGGGTTTCAGGACGCTTCGACATTCAATCCTCCTCGGCGTGGGAACAAGACTGGCTCAACGAAAGAATCAGGCCTCACTGATCTTGGCCTTCGCCTCGATGATGTCCAGGACCTTGTTTTCCAAAATCATGCCAATGAGCATTTCGCGCTTCTTCTGGTCGCGATATTCGACGCGCAGCTTGGCGACGTTCTTACCCGTTTGCTCCGCCAGCTCCTTGAGGCCCTCTTCCAGCTCGGCGTCGCCGATCTGGATGCCTTCCGCCTTGGCGATTTCGGCCATCAGCAGACCAGCGCGCACTTTGACTTCGCTGTCCTGCTGGATCTGACCGCGCAGCTCCTCACCCACACCGGTGGCCTTCTGACCCTGGCTACGCGCGCGCTGGAGGATTTCCTGCTCGGTTACCTGCATCTGGCGTTGAACCAGCGATGGCGGCACGGGAACCGGGTTCGCCTTGACCAACTCAATCACGAGCTGCTCGGCGAGCTTGTTGTCAGACTCTTCTTTCGAAGCCTTCTCCAGGGTTCCGCTGATGTCCTTCTTGAGGGCCTCGAGGGTTTCGAAGTCCCCTACGTCCTTGGCGAACTCGTCGTCGGCCTCGGGCAGGACACGCTCTTTCAAATCCTTCAAGGTGAGCGCGAACACCGCGGATTTGCCGGCAAGCTTCGGATGCGGGTGCTGCGTCGGCATCTCGACCTTGGCCTCCGCTTGCTCGCCGATGCTCTTGTCGAGCAGAGCCGTTTCGATCTCCGGGATGAGCTGACCACCGCCGAGCTCAGCCTGGAAATCCGTCGCGCCGGCATCTTCAATCACGTTGCCGTCGACCGAGAGCGTGAAGTCAATCGTTACGACGTCACCCTTTTGGGAAGGACGCGCAGCCTTCGGCGGCTCCAAAGTGGAGTGCGAACGACGCAGCTGATCCAACCGCTCAGTCACCTGCTCCGCGCTGACCTCGACCTTGGGGCGCGTGGCTTCGAGGCCGTCGTACTTGACGCCCTCGATCAGCGGCAGCACCTCGACGCGAGCCTTGTAACCGAAGGCCTTGCCCTCTTCGAGGCGGCGCGGCTCGATGGCCGGGTCAGTCACCGGCTGGAGCTTCTGCTCGCTGATGGCTTGCGGGTAGGTCTCGTCGACCAACCTCTGCGCGACATCCGCGGCGATGCGGGGCCCGTACAGGTGCGCGAGCACCTTGCGCGGCGCGCGGCCGGGGCGGAACCCGCTCACGCGGGCGGTTTTTGCGACCGATGTGTAGGCTTTCTCGACCTCGCTCTTGACGCGATCGACAGCGATCTCCACATCGAACTCGACCAATACGGGACTGAGCCGTTGAACGTTGACCTGCATCGTAAGAGGGCGTGACGTTACATGCCGGGGGATCCAGGTCAAGGAGGGTTTGAGGTTTGTTTCACTGTCGCTGATTTGGTGCTGTCCTTGCGCCGATCTACGGCTCGGCCATGACCATCCACCGGCACGGTTCGACGCACGCCCGACAGCGATCGGGTTCCGCGGCCGCGGTCCGACCAGCACTTCGGCGTTGCTCGGCCACGCCGGCGGCGACCCTCCCTCGGACCTCGCCAACCCTCAGAAAGTGCCGCTGAGGCCGACCGAGCGATAGCCGATCCAAGGCTGAACCCGGGGCGCGAGCTCCGCACTCGGCTCGGATTTGTGCTTCCCGCTCAGCACCAGCAAGGTGACGCCGGTGGCCAAGCCCACGCCGCCCACCACGAAACTCGTGAGCGCCACGGTCTTGCCGCTCGCCGCGTCACTGTCGAGCGAGTCGACTTTGACGCGATCAGGACCTGAACAAGATTTGCCGCCGCACGCCGCGAACGCGGCATCGGCGTCTTTCTGTTTGCTGTTCGCGGACAGCAGGAATGCCGTCCCCAAGCCGACTCCGACCACTCCGACGCCGAGTCCGATGTATCCCCCGATGCGCAACGCGGAGTTCGACGAACCCCCTGAAGCCGGCGATGTCTCGGGTTGCTGTGTCGGTTGCGCGGGGACGGGTTGCGGCTGGGCCGCAGCGACCGGTGCAGCCGGCGCAATCGGCGCGAGCACGAGCTCGATCGTTTGCCGCGCGGCAGGCTTGATGTCGACGGTCTGTTCCGGGCTCGCCTGAGTCGCGCTCGTCGCTTGGAACTTGTGCGGGCCGGGATTCACCGGATGCAACACGCCGATCAGCGCGCTGGGTACCGGCGCGCCGTCCATCGTGACGTTGACGCCCTGTGTATCGGGACCTTTGACGACCAGGGTCACGTAAGGCAATTGCGCATCCAGAAGCGACAATTGGCGATTGGCGTCCGCGACGGCGTTGGCTGCTGCGGCCGATACCGGCGCTTCCACCGGTTCACGCTTGATGCGGTTGAACAGCTCGTAAGCTTCGACCCAATGCCCGAGTTTGAGCTGGGCGCGAGCGATGTACGAGAGGTGAATCGGCGAATGCACCAGTGCCTCGGCGCGTCCGAAAAGCTCCACGGCTTCCGCCCATTTCCCCTGATCGAACGCATCAGCGCCTTGATTGGCCGCGGCGCGCGCGCCCGCGCGTTCGGCATCGGACACAGCAAACGATCGTCCGGAGACGGAAACCAGTGCAGCACTGAGAAGCGCACCACACAAAACGAAGTGAGCTCGAGCTCGGAAGTTCGACATGACCGCGGAGGCTATCCTGTTGGCTTCCTGGGTTCCAGCCCCGGCGAAGCTTACATTGTCCCCCTGTGCGCCGAGCACGCGACAGAAAGGCACTCGAAAAGCAGGAGGAAGTTTCCGCGTTGCATCGCGTATGAGCGCTCATCGGTTCGCGGGTGTAAAAAGAGAGGCCCTGCCGCGCTGACGGACGGGTAAGACTCCTCTCGATGGGCGGCCTCCTCGAGTGGCCGAGCGTACGGGCGGGGAAAGCTGATGGATCTCGGCCCCCGTCCGTCTATATACTGGGAGCTTAGTATTCCATGCTCGAGGCCGGACAAATCATCGAAGGGAAGTACCGCATCGTTCGCCTGATCGGCGAGGGCGGGATGGGTTCGGTCTACGAGGGCGAAAATACCTTCATCAAGCGCCGCATCGCGATCAAGGTCCTGCACGCGCACAGCGTTTCCGAAGAGACCGTACGCCGCTTCGAGCGGGAAGCTCAGGCCGCCGGGTGCATCGGCAGCGACCACATCTTGGAGGTGCTCGACCTGGGCTCGCTCGCCAACGGCGATCGCTTCATGGTCATGGAGTATCTCGACGGCGAGACTCTCGGCGCGCGCATGTCACGCGGCCGCATCAACCCGCACGACGTTTTGGTCATTGCCCGACAAGTGTTGGTCGGTCTGCGTGCAGCACACTTGGCCAACATCGTTCACCGCGATCTCAAGCCCGACAATATCTTCATCTTGCGTGAAAAAGCGGGCCGCGCCGATTTCGCGAAGATCATCGACTTCGGGATCTCCAAGTTCAACGCGCTCGGCGGCGACATGAGCATGACGCGCACGGGCGCGGTCATGGGCACGCCGTATTACATGTCGCCCGAACAAGCCCAAGGCACGCAAACCATCGACGGTCGGAGCGATGTGTATTCCCTGGGGGTGATCTTGTACGAGGCTTTGGCGGGCTCCGTGCCTTTCGACGGAGACACGTTCAACGAGCTGATGTTCAAGATCGTGCTGTCGAATCCCCGCCCCCTCGCCCAGGTCGCGCCGAGCCTCGATCCGCGGCTGATCTCGCTGGTCGAGCGTGCCATGGCGCGCGACATCACGCTGCGCTTCCAATCTGCTGACGACATGATCCGCGCGCTCGACGGGTATTTCGGCGGAGAGAGCGCCGAGCCGCCCCCCACCGTGGCAAGTCCTGTCGCTGCTAGCCCCGGTTTTGGCAATGCCCCCGCTCCCGCGGCGCCGGGCCTGCCCACGGGCAACACCTGGGCGGCGTCTCACGCCGACATCCCCAAAACGTCCAGTGCGCCGGCGTACGTGATCGCCGGACTCGCCGTGCTCTTGCTCGGCGGCGGAGCGTTCGCGGCGTATCAAAAGTTCGCCGGTAAGCCGACCCCGACGCCAAGCGCGGACACGCCGGTGGTTGCAGCGCCGCGCGCGCCCGAACCAGTGGCCTCAACACCGGCCGAGCCACCACCCGCTGTTGCGCCGGCCGTTGCCCCGCCAGCAGTCGCGCCAGAACCGGCCGCAGTTGCGCCAGAGTCAGCCGGCTCTACCAAGCCCGCGGCCCCGGAACCGCCCGCAAAGGCAGCGCAAACTGCCGCCGCGGCGCCCGTGGTCAAACCCTCAGCTGCAAAGCCCGTCCCCGTGAAGCCGGCCGCGCCGGTCGCGGTTCCGGCCAAGCCTGCCGGCACCAAACCCCCTCGAGATTTTGGTTACTGACTCGCGCGCGGTGAACCCCGCGCGTGTTCGCTCGCGTCGCATCACCCTTAACTCAAGCCCGAAGCAGAACTTCGAGGAGAAACCATGACTTTGTTCAATGCAATGGGTCCGAAGCCGCTTGCCTTCCTAGCAATCGTGTTCGCGTTGGGCGTGGCGTGCGCACAGGTCGATCGCGACTACGACGACCTCCCCACCGCGGGCAGCGGCGGCGCTGACGCGAGTGGCGGCAAAGGCGGTTCGCAGCCGGGTGGCGGCTCAGGTGGTCGCAGTCCATCTGGTGGCGCAGCCGGTGAGATTGGCCAGGGCGGCGAAGGCGGTGCGGCAGGAAGCGCGGGAGAAAGCGGAGCGGGCGGAGCGGGCGGAGCGGCGAACGGCACCTTGACGGTCTCGTTGGCCGGCGACGGCACCGGAGTCGTTAGCTCGAACGTGCCAGGCATCAATTGCGGAACGGCTTGCAGCAGTGAGTACGAGCTGGACTCCGAAGTGGTGTTGACGGCGAAGGCTGGCGCGGGCTCGACGTTCGCGGGCTGGGCCGGGAGCGGCTGCTCGGGTACCGGCACGTGCACGGTCCGCGTGGCCGACAAGAGCGAAGTCAAAGCGACGTTCGCGCTGGCTACCGCGTACACATTGACGGTGACCAAGGCCGGCACCGGCGCGGGCACCGTGACTTCGACCCCCATGGGCATCAGCTGCGGCACCACCTGCAGCCAAACCGTGCCCTCGGGAACGATGGTCACGCTGACCGCAGCGGTGACCGGCACCGGCAGTGTGTTCAGCGGCTGGTCGGGTGGCGGCTGCACGGGCACCGCGGCATGCACGGTAGCCGTGACCATGGCGACGCAAGTCACCGCCACGTTCACCTGCACGGGTACGACCACGCTGAACTACACGGGCACGATCACCTCGTTCACCGTGCCGAGTTGCGCAACGTCCCTGACGATCGACGCTTACGGTGCGCAGGGCGGGAGCGCCGGATCCGCGAATCTGGGCGGCTTGGGCGCCCGAATGAAGGGCACCTTCGCGGTCACCGGCGGCGCATCGCTGAAGGTGCTGGTTGGCGGCAAAGGCCCTGACGCAAGCGACACCACCCAGCAGGGCGGCGGCGCGGGCGGCGGCGGTACATTCGTCACGAACGCGGCCAATTCGCCCCTCGTCGTGGCGGGCGGTGGTGGCGGCGCCATCAACAACAGCGTGGGCATGTGGTTTTATTCTGGCCTTGGTGGCGGAATCACCACCTCGGGGCTGACCGACTGCAGCGGGACCAACCCTGGCGGCACCGCGGGCGGCGGCGGCAAGACCGACACGAACGCGGCCTACCATCCTGGCACCGGTGGTGGTGGCCTAACAGGCAACGGCGTGAACAACACCGTCGGGTCCTACGGCTCGTACTACACGCCCGGCCAAGCCTTCATCAACGGCGGAGCCGGCGGGCTTCCGGGCATGTGCGGCACCGACACCTCGTGCATCACCGGAAGGCCCGGTGGCTTCGGCGGTGGCGGTGCGGCGGGTTACACCGGCGGCGGCGGTGGCGGCTATTCGGGTGGCGGCGCGGGGCACAGCTCGACCACAACCATGGCACCCACCGTGGGCTGCGGCGGCGGCGGCGGCTCCTACAACGGTGGCACGGCCCAGACCAACACCGCGGGCACCCGGGCGGGCAACGGCACCGTCATCTTCACCTGGTGAGTCGTCACAGCGCCTGAAAATAGCAAAAACCCCGCGGGAGGCAGCCCGCGGGGTTTCCGGGATTAGGAGCTAAGCTAAGAAATAGAGCCGGTTCGGCGGATCACTCTTCGTCTTCGTCTTCTTGTTCCGCTTCCCACATGGCGGCTTCGAAGGGATCCATGTCGAATTCCAAGGTCTCACCCGTGGATTCGATCTCGTCGACGGACCAACCGATGCGCATGTCCGGGCGCACGAGGTCGCGTTCGAGTTCTGCGAAAGAGCTGTAGTCTTTGGGGGCGGCCATGATCGTGAGAGGTCTCCTCGGGTTCAGAGTTGGGACCCGCCGTGCGCGACGGCGGGATTGAGCGGAACGACGCGGGCGAGCGGGCGATCACAGGGAGAGCACCAAAATCCGGCACGCAGGATTCGCTCGCGGGCGGCATTGCGGCGCTGCTCGGACCCGGCTACGCGTGGGTTGAGCGCGAGCTGCATGCGCGCTGCGAACTGTGTTGTACGGGGGCTTGGCTTTCGACTCACTTTTGATTACTCACACCTACATCTGCACACACAGTACGCTACGTTGTTCCACCCTCCAAAAAAACGCGGCCCCCGCGCGATATTTCGATAAGAGGCTCACTGCCGAGGCAAGCTGTCCCCGCAGCTCGCCCCAGTTTCTTTCCTTCCCGCGCGGATGCGGGTTCGATCCCCGTCACTCACCCAATGACTCAGCGCCAGCAGATCATCGCCATCGCCAACCAAAAGGGCGGCGTTGGCAAGACCACGACCGCCGTCAACCTCGCTGCCAGCCTGGCTGCAGCTGAACGGCCGACGTTGCTCGTGGACCTCGACCCCCAAGGCAACGCGTCGAGCGGCGTGGGTGTGCCGCCCGGGACGGTCGAAAAGACGATCTACGACGCTTTGATCGGCAACGCGCCTCTGCGCGACGTGATCCGCACGACCGGAATTCCCACGCTGGATCTCGCGCCCGCTACGCAAGATCTGACGGCCGTCGAATACGAGCTGTTCGAGACCACCCAGCGCGGCACACACCTGCGCGAAATCTTGCAAGGGCCAGACGTCGCCAAGTACGACTACATCATCATCGACTCCCCGCCTTCGCTCGGCGTTTTGACGTTGAACGTGCTCGTCGCCGCGCACCGCGTGATCGTGCCGCTGCAGCCGGAGTACTACGCGCTCGAGGGCATCACCTATTTGATGGCCACCATCGACCGGGTCAAAGCCTCATTGAACCCCGAGCTCACCGTGGAGGGCATCGTGCTCACGATGTGGGATCCGCGGAACCGCCTCGCCCATCAAGTCGCGGACGAAGTGAACAAGCACTTTCGCGTGTTCAAGTCGATCATCCCCCGCAACGTGCGACTCAGCGAGGCGCCCTCGCATGGTTTGCCCGCTCTGCTGTACGACGTCGGCAGCAAAGGCGCGCAGGGCTACTTGAGCTTGGCGCGCGAGTTGATCGAGGGCCCAGCCGCCGTGATCGAAGACAGCGCGAGCACGCTACTCGAAGGACCGAGCGCATGAACGAACCGCCCAAAAAGCCATTTCGCGGCTTGGGGCGTGGCCTCGATGCGCTGATGCCCGCGCGCGTACCGGCAACCCCGGAGCGCCCCCCCGCGGCCAGCGCCAAATACGAAGGCAACGTCTTCAGCTGCCCGCTCGACAAGATCGTGCCGCAAAAGGGGCAGCCTCGACAGCACTTCGACAACGAGCGACTGGAAGAACTCGCGCAGTCACTGCGCACGCACGGCCTGCTCGAGCCGCTGATCGTTCGCCGTCGGCCGGGCGCGGACGACTTCGAGCTGATCGCCGGCGAGCGCCGCTGGCGCGCCGCGCAGCGCGCCAACCTGCGTGAAGTGCTGGTCGTCGTTCACGACGTCTCCGCCAAAGACGCCTACGAGCTCGCGCTGATCGAAAACGTCCAGCGCGAAGATCTCGACGCCATCGAGTTCGCGGAAGCGCTCGATCGCCTGATCAAAGAGCACTCGTACACCCAAGAAACGCTCGCTCAACGCGTCGGCAAAGATCGCTCGACGATCGCCAACGCGCTGCGCCTATTGCGACTCCCAAGCGCCGTGCGCGACAAAGTCGTGGGCGGCGAATTGAGTGAAGGCCACGCTCGCGCCCTGCTCGGCGCTCCCGACGACACCGCCTTGGCCACGCTCGCCGAAAAAGTGATCCGCGGCCGCCTCAGCGTGCGCCAAACCGAGGCGCTCGTCCGCACCGCCAAGAGCAAGCCCGACGCCGCCAAAGGCAAGAAAGAAAAAACCGCCTCCACGCGCGATCTCGAGCTCCGCCTAGGCCGCAAGCTCGGCACCAAGGTCGAAGTCCGAGACAAAGACGGCAAAGGCGAAATCGCCATCAAATACGCGTCTTGGGACGAACTCGACAAGTTACTCGAAGTGCTGCTCTAACCCTCGAGAGTTACGATCGGAGGGGGGCGCTCGCGCCCCCGCATCGCACCTCGAACTGCGCGCTGTTCCCGCCGCTGCACGACTCGCGCTTTGGGCACACTCAGCGAGTCATGGCTCGATATCGAGCCTCAGAGCGCTCCCTGAGATTGAGCCGCCAAAACGCCAGAAGGGGGAAGGATTTTTGGGTTCGCGATGGACGCTCAACGCCGTCGCTCGCGTGGGCGGGCGGCGCCGTAGTGGGGCATTATTCGCACTTGCCGGCTTTGGCCTTCGTCGCGAAATCGGCGGCGCGTTTGCCGATGTCGTCGTTTGGGGCCAGTTCCGCGGCGCGTTTGAAGTGCGTGGCGGCTTTTTTCTTGTCGCTCGGGCAGACGTGTTTGGCGAGGTAGTAGTGCGCGGGGGCGAATTTTTCGTCGAGCTTGAGCGCCGCTTCGTAGTCGCTCAGAGCGCCAGCGTCGTCCTTTTGGTCATGACGGCAGACCGCGCGACGCACGTGCAAGCCCGCGCTGTCGGAGGCCTTGATGGCTTTGTCGAGCACCGCGATGCAATCCGCGAAGGCGTGTAGGCGGCCGAACTTTTGCGCTAGTTTATCGAGCAGCTTCGGGTCGGTGGTCGTGGTGGACACGGCGCGCAGTTGTTCGAGCGCACCCTTTTCGTCCTTGGCCGCGAACAGCAACTCGGCATACGCAATGCGTAGATCGATGTTGTCCGGCGACGCGGCGACCTTTCCAGCACATTGGGATCCTAAGCTTAGAATTCCACGTGGACAAGTTGTCGCG